>Ga0187217_1000042_pt1 | contig 41919 bp, 58 predicted proteins | sample 15SPOviralmetaG_FD_130165 | JGI IMG/M metagenome (GOLD analysis project Ga0187217, IMG submission 130165) | Marine viral communities from the oligotrophic San Pedro Time Series (SPOT) site, San Pedro Channel, CA, USA - 15 SPOT_SRF_2010-09-15... | ecosystem: Environmental > Aquatic > Marine >... | reverse complement strand
CATTACAGATACATTTATTGGCGATATTTACTCATATAATTTTAGATTGAAAGAGATCTTTAAAGGAACTTCATTTGAAAAGTATATATCTATACCAATTGGCACCAAAAGCGATATAGAAATTCCGCAAAAAATTCAAGATAAGATTAGACTAATTAAACGTAACATGAAAGACTACTTAAAAGAGCCTTTAAAAGATAAACAATTATATGGTATGATTTATTATATTTCAAAGAATACACATGAAAAGTTTTTTACTTTATCTCAACTCGCCGATAAAAGTTCGCTAAGTACAGTAACCATACTCAACGAATCTAAAATATACGATAAATTTTATAATTCTAAACAAAGACTTAAAGAAATTTTATTCGATTAAATATATAACTCATTATAAATGTTTTCATAAACATTCTTGATAAAGTTAAGATTAGAATTGATGAATCCAAGTTCATTTATAACATCCATGAGAATGGTGATATGCCATTCTGGATATTCTTTTATATTATTATTCGAGGACGTTGTTTCAATTATATTTAAAATTTTTACACTGGATAGATTTTTGATAGCGACAAATTCGGCTTCACTTGAAATAAATTGTTTAAATTTAGAAATTACCCTCCATTTACGCTCATCTTCTAAAAGTTTTAGGACACTCGGGTCAATTTCGGCGCGATCGTCATATACATACTCGTCAATTGTATTCATGATGATTTATATTTATTTATATATTAAATTTTTAAGTAATTTATTTTTTTGTAAAATGTTGTTTATGTAATTGCATATTTCTGGCGTGTCTTCGGTGTGTTCTTTAATTCTCTTAGTAATATATATATCATTTCCTAAAAAACGCAACATATCGTAACATACATTCTGGAAATTAGGGCTATATACCTTGTCTTTTGTAGAAATTAACACATAGAAAACCTGTTTTACAAAAGATATGTCAGACATGTAATCCGTTAAAAATATAGTATCTATACATATTACACCTCCTAAAGATACATCCAAATTGATAGCAGTGTTAATACATACTGTACCACCCTGTGAAGTCCCTATCAGGTACAAATTATGAGGTTCTATATATCCTATTTCACATTCAATTGTCTTTTTAAGATATTCGCATGATTGTGTAAATTGTGTATAATTTATTTTATCGTGTCTGTTGTGATTATCTCTTTGTGTATAATAATTATACCATTTCATATTCTTACCTTCCATAATGACCCACCTGACAGCATCGCAATGAATTAGACCTGTCATATATTCTACATCTGACACACCTTGATTAAACCCATGTAAAAATATAACTGTTATTTTATGTATCTCGGGATGATAAATTGTTTTCATGAACTTATATAGTAATATACAATATCGTTATTATTAACATTTATTATTTCAATTTCGAAACGGTCTTTAATATTGTAAATGATATCTTTTTCCATTAGTATATTTTCGTCATTATATTTTAAAATTAAATTATAGTTCTCTTTGATTAAAACGTAACCCGGAAGATGAAACACATTTGTACCCTCTTTAGTTTGATATTCATTGAATTTTAAATTAGTTTTAGTGGCAGTGTCGGGTTTATCATCGGATACGTAATTCTTTCTTTCGGGAATTAAACTATAAATTTCTATTAATGAGATAATAATAATTATTAATAAAATCAAGTACATTTAATTAAATTTAATTTAATTTAATATATTTTGTGTATTTTTTTTACAGAATTTTAACCTACTTAAAGATAAAACATAGATATAATTATCAACAGATACACAATGACAAGCAACAACATTCTACTCGCAAATGAATTCGATAAGGACTTGGTTACCTTTTTGCCTCCGCGGCAGAATAAACTAGGTGGTCAGAGCATTCTCGTGAATTACAATAACGGCGATAACCCTGGTCCATTTTTCCTTCAAACTTGCCGAGTACGTATTCCTTTTGGTATCGACAGTTCAAATCCTGAGAATGGTCCAGTAAAGTATCACATTTCTTTGTCAATGGCTAACGCAGAAACTCAGAACGAACACCTACACATGCTAACTAAAAATATTCGTTCTATCGATGAAAAGGCCAAGGATATGCCCACACAAAATGATACGTGGTTTGGTAAGAAGTTGAGCAGTGAGCTCGTGAATGAGTTTTATAAGTCTGCTGAGAAGTTTCCAAAGGATTCAAAGTGGCCTTCTAATCTTAAGGTAAAACTTCCATTTGATATGAAGAAGGGGGATCCACTCTTCCATCTATACGATGAAAACAAGAAACCCATTAACATTCTAGGTGAAAATGGAGAGATCAATAGTGATGCTATTCCCCGCGGCTGTGAAGCGGTATGCCTTATTCAGACTACAGGTGTTTGGTTTGTAGGCAAGACCCAGTTTGGCGTAGGCTATAAGCTAGTCCAAGCAAAGATTTACAAGAGTAACAAACTATCAGGATATTCTATTGTAGATTCTGAGGACGAGGGTGAAGACGAGCAAGAGTAAACACTATAAATATAAACACAACTAAACAATAATAATATAAATGTATATAAAGATATAATATAGATGATATTATCAATGGATAGTGTAGATCATGCATTATTCGTACGAGAAATTATGTCAAATCCACAAAAACTAAAAGAACTTCTTGAATTAGATCAGGCGCTTGCTAATATGATTTATGACATGATTAAAAAAAATCCTTAGGGAATCCAAAAATAACGTATTTTAATTAATACATTCCTCCATAGCTCAGTTGGTTAGAGCGTGCGGCTGTTAACCGCAATGTCTTCGGTTCGATCCCGAATGGAGGAGTATATTAATTTACATTGTAATTAAGCTTTCGTGGTCTAGAGGTAATGACCGTGGACTTTGAATCCACTAACCCCGGTTCGATCCCGGGCGAAAGCTTAATTACAATAAGTTATGCAAATTAAAATATTTTTAATATATAAATTAAATGAAGGTTAGCGTGTTATCTTCTATTATTCTATTTATGCTTATGTTTATGCTTTCCGGTATAACAAAGGTTTCTTCTTTTGGCGCATCTGAGTCTGTTAGACTAACAACTAAATTACCCGACGGTATCTCAGAATTTAGTCAGGCTATAGTTTTTCTGGCCGGTCTCTTTGAGTTAATTTCTTCGTTGGCAGTTGTTTATGGAAGTGTATCAAATAAACCAAGCATCGCTATATATGGAATTTATGGTTTAATGTTATTCACCGTTTTAGCCACTCTTATCTTTTACGCATTTCCCTTAAAGTATAAACCTGCACTTTCTAATTTATCAATTATTTCAGGTTTGTATCTGATGGCGAACATATGTTTCTTCAAGAATTAAGAATGAAACACTTTCTTAATATTAAATCCATTTATAAACTTTTCACAATGACAACAGGGTTTAGAATTCAAGTGTTCCCCGTGTTTATTAACTCTAATAATAACAAGTTCACATTTTTTAAGTTCACTCGCCGGAATTTTTTTACGTGCATTATTAATTGCACTGACTTCTGCGTGTACAGACTCTTTATAATTAGAATTAAATTTATAGTCGTGGTAATAATTGTACCCAGATGACAGAATTTTTCCGCGATAAATAACTACTGCGCCGTGATTAAAATTCATATCAGATTTCAATGCACAATGTTCGGCCTCTTCGATAAACAGTCGCCTTATCATATTATTGTTTGTTCTGTATATTAAACATTTTTAAATACATTTAAAAATTGCAATTTAAGCGCTCATAAGTGCAGCACCTGGTTTATAAGAAAGTTCTGAAATACCAAACGAATTTCCATACATTAATTTATGAAATTGTATTCCCATAGGATTCATAATAATAAATATAAATACAATTAAAAATGCAAGCGCAATCAGGATTGGCGTCCAGTTTGTAGATGGTTCCTCGGAAGCAAGCGTCGGCGACATGCCCTCATCATCGGGGGTAGTCTGGAGATCAATGTCTTCGTTTTCCATTATTTATTATTAGTATTATATTTTATTTTTAATGTTTAAAAACTCATATAGTAAATAATGAACTTTATAACCTTTTTTACATAAAATTATTATTATTAGATATATAATATATACAAAAGTAATTATTGCAATGTCTTTTCGTAGAGAGATCTTTATTAAAAAGTCGGCGGAATTTTTAGATGTTGCAGAAGATAATATTATCGTGATTAACATGGAAAAGGGTATATTCAACAATGCCATTGAAATGGCTAAAAAAAATCATACGCCTTTAAAATGGACAGACAATGCGTTTGTTAAATATTACGCCACAAATGCTAGAAGACTCCTGGCTAATATGTCTTACACGTCTAATGCATCTACATTAGTTTCAAAGGTTAAAAATGGACACATTAATCCATACTCCCTTGTGAAATTAACGAGGGAAGAACTTAATCCCGACTTATGGGCCGGTCTAAAGTCTAAAAATTTAGAGAAGGCTGTAGTAAAAGAGATGGAAATTGAAGATGGTATGTTTAAATGTAATAAATGTAAATCCATGAAGACTGTATATTATCAGTTGCAAACGCGTTCAGCGGATGAACCGATGACTACTTACGTGACGTGTACAAATTGTTATGCAAAATGGAAATGTTAATTTATAATAAATTATTATATTCACTAATATATAAATGGATTTTCTTACAGAGATTTTAATATCATGTGTAATCGGTATTTTACTTTACTTTGTTCTTGTAAAAGCAGGTCTAGATACAGGAAAAGCCAAACTTGTCGGCGCGATTATTGGGTCATGGGTTTTCGTTCAAATTCCTAATTATACCCGTTACGATTCGGATCTTAAACCGGTTTACGTAAGTCTAAGAAGTTACTTTGTTGGTTTCTTTTTAATGTCCTATATAATGGTTAATGTTTTAGGACTTGAACCTGTTCCCATGAATGTCCGCACGCGAGGTCCGGCGGTCTCCTTGTTCTAAGCTACAAACATCTTCTATGTTTAATTTAATTTAATTCAATTTAATTTAATTCAATTTAATTTAATTTAATTTAATTTAATATATTTTATATCTAATAAATGAACACTTTTCTAGAAGCATTCCTATCTATTGCATTTGGAATATTCGGCAATAAATTCCTTAAACGATATGGTTTTGGCGGTAAAATGATGTCGATATGCATTTTAATTCTATCGCTCATGTTCTTTACTTTCTCGCCTTTCATGATGAAAGACATTGAAGGTGGGGATCAATATATACCACAATCTCGTGAGAACGAAGATGGGCTCACGTGGCGCGTCGAAGGTGGCCCAGGCTCTATAACATATGAAGATATGTATGATGGTACAACTGTAGCATTTAGAACTGTATTTAGTGCTTTAATTTTTTTCTTCGGTGCTTTTGCTATTATAATCTCTTAAAAAAAATATAAACTTATAAAGTAAATGGAGTTAGAATGTTCTATATGTATGGAAATTAAAAACTTGGAAAATATAATATTTTTACCATGTATTCATTTTTTATGCTCAGATTGTAATAAGTGTCTTAAGAAAAATGAGTGCCCATTCTGTAGAAATAAAATTACAGAAGATCCAGACTCTTATGACGAACGTGAAAATGAATACAATGACACTGAATATGAAATGACATCAATGGATAGAACCGAAGAGAGAAGAAAGCGCAAAAAAAATAAAAAATATAATAAGAAAATAATGAAAGTTCTTAATAATGATAAGGATGTATACATTTCAATAGATTCACGAAATACTTACACAATTTTGCATAGCGAGAATTCAGGGGAATAGACGAGGTCTTTTTTTTTTACTGTAAGATATCTGCCTTTTTATAAGGGGTTCAGACCCAGACTCATTTTTTTTTTCTACTGAATATCTTGGATTAATACTCGGAAATCTAGGAGTTGACATTGACCGAGAAACCGATCTAAAAGCCTTTGTATAATCACCAGATACTTCACATGATTCATTTGCATGTGAAATAATTGCTGAATTATCTGTTAATACACCGTCGGATTCGCATATAAATGAAAAATTTAGGTTACATTTTTCATCAATCGATTTTCTAAGATCTTTGAGAGAATCTAAAGTGTGTATTTTACTTGAATTTTCGTAACCATCTGTTATAATAGTAAATGAAATATTTTCCACGAATTGATCAATGATCATTTCATATACATAGCCAACTGCGTCGTACATAGCAGTAAAACCTTTATTTGTTATTGAATTAATTAGGTGTTGACAGTCGATTTCGTTGAATTTTGCATCGATTATATGATTAACATCCGTATTAAACGTTAAAAATGTAAAACGATCAGTATTATCTTTTTGTTCCATAAAAAGCGTCAAAATACCACTTTCAACAGAATTTTTATTTGACGTCATGCTTGCAGATGAATCTACCAGAAGAATATTCCATTTTGCCATAGTATTTAGTTGATTTATATGTATATTTATATTTATATTTTTACCCTTTAAGCGATTAAAGATTATATTTCTCATCATACATTTTAATTTTAAAATATCTTAAATTATTAAGAATGTATATAACTAGACGCAAAACTAAACACGGTTTTATATACAATGTCAAAAATCAGGAAGATCTTGAAAGAATTAAAAAATTAAGAATTCCCCCTATGTGGACATCTGTTAAAATTGACGGATCTAAAAGTGCAAAAATTCAAGCCACGGGGCAAGACTTAAAGGGTAGGAAACAATACATTTATCATTCAGAATGGATTGAGAAATCAAGGAAGGCCAAATTCAATAAGATGAACAATTTTAATTACGATCATTACTCTAGAGTAATTAATAAGTTTATTAAAAAAAACGATCTTTCGAGAGACTGTGTAATAGCAAATGTAATTAAAATAATGGAAGACCTGAATATCCGTGTTGGTAATGAAATGTATAAAAAAGAAAATGGTTCTTACGGTATAACGACATTACTTAAAAGCCATCTCAATGGTAATAAATTAAATTTTATAGGTAAAAAGGGTATTCAACACAATAAAAAAATTACGTCCGAAAAAAGTTTAAACTTTATAAATCGTGTTAAGAAAATAAAAGGACAAAATTTATTTTATGATGGCGAAGGAAAATGTATAACAAGTTCAGATTTAAACATGTTTCTGCGTAATAAAGTCAATTCAACTGTAACATGTAAAGACATACGCACATATAGAGCAAATCAAATTTTTTTAAAGTTCATGAAGAATATAAGTTTGGGAAAAACAGAAAAAGACCGGAAAAAACAAATACTGCAAGGCATAGATTATACGGCAAATGAATTGGGAAACACGAGAAAAGTATGCAAAGATTCTTATTTATCCCCGCATAATATTAATAAATTCGCTTAAAAATAAAAATCATTATGATATAAACACGGGACATGATACATATATTTAATATATTTATTGTTTCACTGAAACAGCCATACTGGTATAATTCTAATATTCATAATCTTGGAAATAGAGGACTCTTTGGAAATATTCACGCCATGTCAACGCCTCTATTTACAAAACTTATAGATATTAAAGCTTATTCAGGCACAAATATTCGCAAAAACATCTATGATAATACAAATGGAATCGTATGTGATTTATGCTGCGGAACTGGATTTTCAACTAAGTCTGGACACGTAGGAGTTGATACATCTAAAGAAATGTTAAGGTATGCCAGTATTTTTAATCCAGGAAGTCATTATACTTTCGGTAATGCAGAAACATACGGAAATGATAATCAATTTGACACAGTAACGTGCATGTTTGCATTTCATGAAATACCCCAAGAAGGTCACATTAACATAATTAAAAACGCAATTAGATTGGCAAAAAAAGAAATAATTATAATAGACATTTCAACTGATTATATTCCATCTGATTTAATGCTTTCAGGAGAACCATATATATTAGATTATTTAGATAATATAGATAAACTTTTTGACAGGTTTTCATTTAAGAAAGAAACTATTGTAGAAGGGCATGTCGATAAATGGACTTATATTAAATAAATTAAAAAATTTAGTTAACTATAATATAGTTTAATGTATAAACAGGCACTTGTAAATGCTGTGGCGGGAGTTATATTAAATATAGTATTAGCGTACGGGTTATCACCCTTAGCAAGCGTAAAAGCAAAAACGCCCCCAAATGGCGCTTCTAAACTGGGATTTTATGATCAGTTGATGCATATGCTCGTCCATCACAAACAGGTACCAATTACTAGTTCGTTGATCATTTTTGCATTGGTTTTCTTATCAACAATAATTGGAAGAAATGTAGAGGGGTATTTTTAAATTTAATTAAATTTAAAAACAACTATTATTACACATATATATAATATATACAATGTTATTAACAATTGTTTTTTTAAATATATCAATAATTTCAAGTTTTAAATTACATTATCCGCGTGAACCTCCTCCTCCCAGAAACAAAAGATACATCAAAACAATCGCGAGCATTATATTTGCATCATCTTTTATTCCTTATTTTATAGATGACGACATTAAGCCAACTGTTTATAAAGATGGCTTAACTCAATATGAAATTGCACTTAAAAATAGAAAAGCTGAACTAAATAATTACATTAACGGAGATATAAATTATTTAAAAAATGTTTTCCCGGATTTTGAAATTAAAACTGATATAAACTAAGATAAATTTACTTAAAAAAATAATAAATAACAAATAAAAATGTACCGTATTATTCCCCTTAGAATGCTTAGACGAACTCAGGGTGTAAAATTTGATGAAATGGTACCCTCTGATATTCCTAAAATAAGCGGTATTGATAGAGTCATTCATGGACCAAATTCTATTTCTCCTGGTCCTGTAGAAGATTCTCACGTACCTGTTAAAAGACCGTGGTATATGCATCCTGGACAAGATGACAATCTTCTAGTTTTACAAGGAACTAGATATATTGACATATTTGATCCAGTTACAAAAACTAAAGCCTCATTTATAGTATCCCCAGACAAAGTTTATAAAAATGACAAACTATATTACGATGGTCCTGCTATGGTTGTTTGGCCCGCCGGGATATTTCACAGAATTATTAGCGGCATTGAAGGTAGTATATCTGTTAATTTTTCTTGTAGAACTGAAAAGTTTAATATTAAAGATAATTTTAATATTTATCAGTTGTGTACTAACACCGGGGATTATAATTTGTTAAAAGAAGGTTATGAAGACCAACCTGATTTTGGCTATATTTACCCAAATGAAGAAATTAAAAATCTTTTCAAGAGTATTTAAAAAAATATTGCTTAACATCAAATGATAAAGGTAAAAGGTTTTAAAAAATTAAAAGGGAATGCTAAAAAATATGAAATAACATTCGAAAAAAACGGTAAAATTTACAGGCGTAAGTTCGGTTCAGCGGGAATGTCTGACTTCACAATACACAAAGACAAAGAACGTCGCGAAAGATACATATCGCGCCATAAAAAAGATCTCAAAACAGGGGATCCAATGAGAGCCGGTTATTTATCTATGTATATACTCTGGAATAAACCCAGTTTAAAATCTAGTCTCGCTGATTACAAGAGAAGGCTTAACACTTATAATCGTACAGGTAAGTTTCCAAAGGGGATATCTGGCAGTAAAAAATTAAAATTTGGAGCTATTATACCATTTAAGAATACAAATAGCAATTATCTTGATATTTTACCCGGAGATATTCAAAATATTATACAACAAAATGTATCCGCGTCTGATATACAAAGAATACAAAGGGGTAAAACTCAAAGAACCAGAACATCAAATTACACTAAAAGTCCATTATATTTAAAAGATTTACTAATTAAAAAGAAAAGAACAAGGAATGCTCCTTGGTCTGTTTTAAACCCAGATGATCCTTTCACATTTAAATGGTTTAATTTAGCAGCAGATATATTAACACAAGAAGATTTAGAAACTGATATTTTTTGGTATAGATGTATATCACAGGTGATATATTTAATTGATTTTAATGATCCAGAAGACAACTACTACGGCCCTGATGAATGGGATTATTACACTGAATTAACTGGTAGTTTAGAAATTCTTTTGGGTATGATGGGACATCTTGTAGATTTTGAGCCGCGCGGCGATGACGGAGAACACTGGTACTCGCGGGCAAAAGTTTGGTTAGAAGAAGAATATGATCCGCCTCCGATAAGAGCAGAAACTTATTTTGGCAAATCTAAAATACCAGATAATGTGGTCAATAAAAAATTATATTCATCTGTTAAATCAAAAATTAAAAGATCTATAAAAGGTCGTCGATGGGGAGCATACGATTCCGGAAGACTTGTTAGAGAATATAAGGCAAAAGGCGGGAAATATACCGGTTCAAAAGGTAAAACTAATTTATCTCGCTGGTACAAAGAGAAATGGGTAGATGCTTGCGCCTGGCCTAAAAGAAAATCTTGTGGAAATAAAAGTAACAAAAAGGTCACGTATTGCAGACCTAGTAAAAAAGTAGACTCAAAGACGCCAAAGTTAGTTCAAAAACTTACAAAGGCTCAACTTAAGAATAGATGCTCTAAGAAAAAAAGAGATCCAATGAAAAGAGTTACAAAATTTGGAATGAGCATGGATGATGAAAGTGTAGCATATGGAGATGGCATGTGGGTTATACATTGTAGTTATTTTCCCTGGGGAGCGCATTCAACAGTCAGGTATAAACCATTGTCTAAAAAACCAGCTGATTATTCATATCATTATGGTATACACAATAGTGGCGCTCTTAGATGGTGGGCAAGCGGTGGCGCTCAAAATACAAGAATCCCCAATAAATTACTTAATCTTTTAATTTATCATTACAATAACAGGTGCTTGGATATTGAAAAAACAAAACAAACCCCAATGAATTTTTATATTAATGACCAATACGGTACCCTACTTAAATTCGGAAGTAAACTAAAACATAAACTCAGAATAAAATTTTACAACGACATATTCAGTAAGGGAGATATATCATCAAACATCGAAAAGAATATAGCATTTAGATGTAAAAGAGGTTTCAACGATTCTTTTTGTCAGCGCATATTTACTGAATTAGTATTAAGTATATATTTTACAATTCTTAAAAAATCGTCTAATACTAAAAAACCCAGGGATAATTTAAATGAAATGAAAAAGGTTTATAATTTTAGTAAGTATAAACCAACTATATTGAATATTAAGGCGACGGATATGCCAAAAATAACTGAATTTTTGTATTTAATGCAAGATAATTCCTATGGAAGTTTTAAAAATGCAAGGCTTGCAAGTTTGACTGATGAATTAATTTATTTTCAAAAATCAATTTAAAAAAAGGGGGTATTAATATGTAAAATGAATGAAGTAGTACCGGCACTCAGTGCGGGAATAATTTCAACATTAATTTGTAACCCACTCGATACACTAAGAGTAAACTATCAATTAAACCGTAGGTTATATTATGACATCGGGTTTTTATATAGAGGAATAAAATATGGCATTTTAACTATCCCTTCGTTTTGGGTCATATATTTCCCGATGTACAAAACCCTTAATCAAGAAATTAAATCTCCCCTAGCTGCATACATTTCATGCTGCACGGCAAGTACAATTACATCACCTTTATGGGCACTTAGACAGGCTTCGCAAACGAATAAAAAATTAGAAAATTCTTTTAAAAATTTATATAGAGGACTTATTCCTACTTATTTTGTAAATTTAAATTTTACAATACAAATTCCTCTATATGAATATATTAAAACAAAACTCGAAAATAATACAATAAACACATTTTTCGCTGTAGCCGTGTCAAAAACATTTGCATCTGTAATGTTTTACCCATTTGATACAATTAGAACCAGAATTAGAGACGGAAAACACATATTATTTTCCAAAAGAATTAATTATTATAAAGGGATCAGTATATACATTGCAAGGAGTTTGCCCTATCACGTCTCTATATTCTGTACATACGAGTACATCAAACGTTTTTTTCCATAAAAAAATTAATATACGAAATCCCTTGTAGATAAGAATCTGCAAGATCGTCTTTTTTTTTATGCTTTTCAAAAAAATCCTGATGTGTTTTAATCAATTCCCGTGTATGAACTATTCCTAAATTTTTATTTTGACGATATTTATATTTAGATTTATGCTCAATTTGCGTATTGGAACACTTTAATTTATATTTTGCTGGATAAAACATTATAGTACATCTCCTATTTTGTTCGTGCTGAATTCTTAATGTAAAATAAACATATAATGCCGTTGATATATTTCTCATCTTAGGATTAAAAGATGGTTGTTTCTCTAAAAGAACCGTATCAGCCTCTAGTAAATATTCTAAATTATCCAATGCTTGAATAACAGCGAGAGTTTCATTGGGCCCCGAACAATCTAATACATTCCAATCAAGAATACTTTTGTCTTGTCCGTCTATTAAACAATATGCTAAGTTTTTAATGCCTATATCGAATGAAAGTATAATCATATACAATGTGATGTAATTTAATGTAATGTAATGTATTTATTTAATAAAATCTATTGTTTAAATTAGTTATAGGATATTTATAAACAACCCCTTCTTTTGTTTCAAAAACGCGATGATATGTATAATTTATACAAGTATCAGTATCAGGTTCTAGATTTTTCTTATCTAACAAACTTAAGAAACATCCCATTATATTCTTTTTCCTATATTAATCAATGATTTTATATCTGATATACTTACCCTTTTTTTAATTTTAGGTTTTTTAAGATTATTAATATCGTTAATGTCCCACGATATGAATATTTTATCGTCTGCCAAGAGCACAACACAAAAACCTTCATTTTTTAAAATTGTAAACAAATAAGTAGTAATTTCTGCTACATTATAAACAGGGAAGCCAAATGTATAACCCGGAACTGTATAAACACATCTCAATTCGCCGTGTTTCGAAAGATGTCTAATTTTGTCTGACATTTTTCGTAGTATATCGTTTCTAAGAGCATCGTATCTGGAGTTCTGTCTTTTCTGAAGTTCTAAAATATCTCTTAGCCCAGACATGCTTTATACATTACTTTATATTACATTTTACTTAAAAAAGCGTATTTTCTTTATTTTCGGGTTCATCATCTGATTCATCGTCATCTGATTCATCATCGGAAATATCGTATTGTTTATTTACAGTAACCTCGGCATCTGGTTCTATTTTGTTTAATTCGCTTATATTCTCGATAGAATTTTCTTGATGAATGTTTTCATCACTTACATTTTTTTCATTGTCAGGTTCGCTGTTTATTAACATGTTTCCAACTGCCTTAGAATGTGTCGGTCTTGATATAGGAATTATAGGTATTTCTTTACTTTCAGGCTCAAACTCTTCATCTTCGTCATCATCGGATATTTCATTTTCTTCCAGTGTTTCTATTACCTTATTGTTTTCAGGATACTTAGTTTCCGGTTCATCAAACGCACCCGACAGGTATTCATTTAGGATATATTCTATAGGTATTTGATTTGCAATGGTCTCATTTATACATTCGTTTATCAATTTAAATATTTTAATTTTTTCGTCATATATACATTGCGGATTATAATAAATTTGTTCGCAACACGCCACTATAATTTTATGTAAAAAAGAATTTAAACTCGGGACTTTAATTTTAACGGATTTATCATTTGCTGTTAGTCTAACACAAGCCAAAATTTTAACGTGACTTACGAAAATGGCAGTGATCAAATCCATTAAATATGGAAATTTTCTATTTAAAGAATTTAATTTTTCTTCTAATTTAAAATCGGTCCAATTGGGGACAGATTTAAGTTCTTTTTGAAAATTTGAATATGAAACACTGAGTCTTATATTGTTTTTTTGAGAATCTTCGAATATGCTAGTTAAAATGTCATAAATGCTTGCTTGGATGCAGTTTACAAGCTGTTTCGAGTATTCTTCCTTGGCGGCCACCAAAACATTCACATTTAGAGTTTCAGACATATTATTAATAATAAATACATTTAAAAAACGGCGATTTTAAACTTTCAAAAATTAAAACATTTATACATTTATATATAATATATGTCTGCAGAATGTAAAATTAATAGCAAAACAGTTAAATGGACATTGGACTCTAAATTTGTAAACGACCTTAAAAGATATATTGCTACAGGAAAAACAGAGGTATCGGGTAATATAATATTTAAGGACACAAATAATTGTATAAATGGTATATGCGATAAAAGAAGTACTCCTAAATATACAATCCACACGGGTCAAAACGATTCTGTTATGACTCCAACGGGTCTAATTAATTTCCATACTCATCCAAAGAGTATATATGTATCCGAAGAAACAAAATATGGGTGGCCATCGGGCGAAGACATGTCACAGGTAATCCAATTTGCAAAATTGAATACAATAAGACACATAGTTTTTACTGTTGAGGGGGGTTATATTATAAAAGTAAACAAAAAAGTTAGTGTTTACCACTCAAAGATGATAGAAAATGTGCTGAGATATACGCATATCTATAGATCTTTAGATCAAAATGTACAAATTAAAAATTTTAGAAAAGACTTCAGAGTTTCAGGGGGGACAACGGTTGAAATGTGGTTAAATCTTGTTAATAATTTGACACTGAATAAATTATATAAGTATTATAATTTATTTAATCCAACTAAAAGAAAAATACCGACCAATAAAAAAGCCCATGAGACTATATTTACCGTTCAACTTAAAAAACTGTCTAATAAGTTTACATTTGAAGCTAACCACATCAATGAAGATTGTCATTTTACACTTTACGGCTTGACCCCTGAGTAACTTCATATATTTCTAAATTTTCATAGAAATTAATAAGTATGCCTGTTTCACAATTTAAATTTTTAAGATATTTCCTAAGTTGATTAATTTCTTTAGCGGTTATTCTTGAATTTTGAGATTTAAGTTCAAGAATATTTGTTATCTCACAGTTTTTATTATATAATACAATATCTGCTCTTTCATAACCTAAATAATATCCTTTATAGATTATAGGAACTACCACTTCAGTTTGTGTAATATATCCATTTAAATTCAATTCAAGATACATAGCAGATTGATATATATTTTCTTTGTAGTGTCCCCCCAATTCATTGGATACCATTTTAATACAGTCTATTACGCCTTCCATAATATAAAGAATGTTACTCTTTTTTTAAATCTTTTTATAAATGATTTCTTCAGGTCTAATTAAAAAAAACTAACTTCCCTGATTTTCTTGGCCATTTTTTGGGTATCAGGAATGACATCGTCTTCATCGAGATCTATAATAGAATAATCCGATATCATGGGCTCATATAGTATCTTTTCTTTCTTAATTTTCATTTGCTCGATTTCCCAGCGTATATAAAATGCAGTTTTAGTATAGACCACTACATCGCCTTTAATAAGAACAATACCATTTACTTCATCATCGATATCTGAGATACCTAGTTTATTTTTCTTATGAAAAAAATATGTTTCGTCGCTGTAAAAACAATTCAATAAATTTCCATCGCTAATTGCATTACGATATAGATTTGAACAAGAATCTATATCTAATTCTTTTCCAAAAAATTCTTTACTCTTTTCGGAAGTAATTTTAATTACATCTCTAGAAATAGTTTCTATCTCGGAAATCAATGCTTCATTAAGAAAAATTTTACACTTCTCCTTATTTTTGTCAAGATATATTTTAGTTTTTGGGATTTGAAATGTAATCTCTGAGGATCCATCCATTATTTTAGAAAAAAAAACGTTTTCATCCACCTTATTTGGCTGATATACTAAAATACTCTCCTTGATTATACTCATGTTAAATTAAAGAAATCATTTTAAATGTTATTTTTTAACGTGACTAGTTTACAAGTAAACACTGAGAAATTAAAAAATGTCCATTGACACATTTAAATGAGCATACAACTTTTTGTTCACTTTTTAATTTTGAAAATGGTATAATGTTTTTATCGCTATCGAAAAATTTAGAACTTGTATTATTTTTAAGTAAGATCATATTATTTAGCGTAGCATTTGTGTTTATTTTTTTAACATTGTACAATGTTTTGATATACCCGCACACATTCATGAAATTATCGTGACTATGAGAGTCATTATTGATTTTTAAAATAAGACCTTCGTCGCATTTTTCGGCAATTATAATAGGACATTTTATTATTAATATATCATCATTTACATTGTATTTCAATTCCGTATCATGGATATACAGTCCCGTTAAGTTTATTTTTTTGTAGGATATCATACCTATAAAATATACATATATATTAATTAAATGTATTCAACGTGTTAATTATACATACCGAATGGAGGTACATCTGCCATTTTTTTTGTAGCGATAAATGTATTAAATGCTTCTTTAAACTCTGAGATGTCTATATTATATAAATTTTCTTTACCAAAGTTATTTCGCATGTTTATTATTATTGCTTTTTCTATTATATTATTAATGTCGCCACCATTTCCTGTGAATAACAAAATATATTTAGACAGTAAATTATTTATTTCGGACATGTCACATGATGTTTCCCATCCTCTTTCTTGGACAAGTTTAAAATAAATTTGGGATAATTCGTAAGATGTATAGTTTTCTATAGTAAATGTCCAGGGGAATCTTCTACGAAGTCCAGGATTCATAGAAAAAAAACAGGAATCTAATTCAGACTTGTAACCAGCTATAATACATATTATTTTGTCTACGTTTTCAGTTAAATATTGATTTAAAGTATCTATACATTCCTTAGCATAAGAATCCTCTCCGGCCGAAGATTTTGAACCCAGGGAATATGCTTCATCTATTAACATTACACCTTTCTTACATCTGTCAAGAGTCTCCATGGTTTTGATAGTTGTACCCCCAAGATATTCGGAAATTAAATCCGACCTTCTCACTACATTGAACTTTGGTTTTTTAAATATGCCCAATTTTGAATAGATTCTTGATAAAATATTTGACACTGTTGTTTTACCAGTGCCCGGCGGCCCCTCTAAAACAGTATGGAGCATCACATTATCACCCGACGATTGAATAAAGAATATGATTTGATCTACTATTTGTTTTTTGAATTTATGTAAACCAATCATATCATTTAACTCATTTAATTCTGGGAGTAAATCAGGTAAAAGATACATTTTTCTGGGATAGTTAATTCTGCCTCTTTTACCAGGTAATTTCATACATCCATAATCGCGTACCATGTCTATTAAATTTTGTAAACAATTTAATTTGTATTTTGTTATATCAAATATATCATCTGATATATTTGTCGTAGATAAGACACGTTTCATATACAATAATATATATATTATTTTTTTATATATGATATGAATAATTATATTCAAAATTTAATAGATGAAATTGATACTAATGATCAAATTTGTACATATAAGATAATTAGTGCATTTGAAAAAAAAATTAAAAAACAACTAACTAAATACAACTATAAAACGGGATTCGAAGATTACACACTAAATTGTCTAGATTATATTATATTGTATTATATCTGGAAGAATTGTAATGTTCCTATTGATATTGAAGATATTCTTGTTATAATGTATTCCTTTTATAAACTAGAAGAATTTTATTTTGATAATGACGTATTTAATATCAAGCATTCATTATACATAATCAACAACTCTAATATTAATTTTTTAATAATAAATATAATGTATATATTAAATGAATAATTTTGAACTTGATTATGAAAACGACGAAAAAAGGTCGGGTTATATGACAAGAACACCCTGGCTTAAAAATAAACACACAGGAGAAATAGTTTTATCTATGGAAGGTTATCCAATTGGGGACAATGATCGAGATCCTAGATGGAAGGGTTACCCAATGTCTTTACATTTTAATAATGGAGTAATGAATGCATTACCTCTCTTAACGGGTCCCACCGAATTTTATATGTCAGACGGACATTATGCAATGTATGTACCAAAGCCAAACGATTATGATATAAATGTGTTTGAATATTCTACACTTTTAAGAGAGCGTTATACAAAATATCTCGCCGATGTTAGTAAATCAAACCTTATCGCTTTCAGGAAGGGTTTAAAAGAACTAGAATCAACTAAAAGAGCCATGAACAAAGAACTTCAGAAGAAATACACAAAACTAAAAGAATTAGAGGTTCGACGATTAGCGGAAGAATCGGCACAGAAGAGAAATATGAGAGCCGCCGCAAGAGGCGGTGCAATACCGCAGACTATCGGAACAACGGGAGAGACTTATACTGCCAAACTATCAGAGATAAATCATATAGAGGCAAATTTAAATAACGTGACAACTTTAATAAAACAACTTAAAATCAACATCAATTCAATACAATGAGGTATAAATTAAACGTACCTAAACACTTAAAGAATATATATTCGACTTCAGATCAAGCATATGAAATTAATAAAATACTTAAATTATATATATCTAACAGTGACATAGTTACAGATGCAACGGCCTGTATAGGAGGAAATGCATTTTTTTTCCAAAAAGATTTTAAATGGGTGAATATAATAGAAAAAGATCCGAATATATTCTACACATTAAAAAAAAATACAGATTTTTCAAATTGTAAACATTACAATTGTTCATACCTGACTCTAATGTATATACTTAGACAAGATCTTATATTTTTAGACCCCCCGTGGGGTGGCGTAGATTATAAAAAGAATTATAATATAAATTTATATCTTGATGATATAAATGTAATAGACGTCATAAACAATTTATATCATTACACGAGAAACATTGCTATGAAAATTCCAAATAATTACAATTTAGATTATGTAAATAAAAATTTTTGGGAGTGGAAAATATATCCTATATATAGTAACAAAAAAAAGATATATAATTTAATTGTATTCTATAAAAGGATTTAAAGACTATATACATTATTATTTATAAATGAAATATCTGTATGGTTGCCCGAGTGGTCTAAGGGGACAGACTTAAGATCTGTTGGCGAAAGCCTCGTGGGTTCGAACCCCACACCATACAGATATTTTATTAAATTTGTATTTTATTAAATTATTTACGTTTTTTAAGTATATCACTGTAAAATTTAGCAAATTTTTGCATTTTAGTCATCATTTGGCTTGGTGTGCCTTGTAACATAACAGAATTTAATTGGTTAACAGTTTTATCCGGGTTTAAAAGACGCAAAATTGTAAACATAAGAGACCACGTTACGCAATAACCATTTCTTGTTCCAATTTCCGCCTTTGCTTGCGGTCCAATGTTTGGACACGTTGCGGTAAAATCTATAAATCTGTAATCTGGTAATATAGTTCTAAACTTGTCTTTTAATATTTTATCCGTTTTGTCCTGATCATACGAGGGACAAGTGTTTGCCATGCAATGTACACCATGTGGATCATATCTATCTATAGTTTTATTTACGGTGTCGAAAAATATAACATTGGCATGTCCATTTAAACTTTCCCCTGAAAATATAGAACTAGTAGATAAAGTAAGTGCCATCGCTAAAAATCTTTCCTTGCACGAAATCAACGCCCCTCTTAATGATGGATTTATCTCTAATTGAGAATTATTTGAGACGCTGATCCCAAACGCTTCTGCCGCTTCGGCAGATACAGGGGCTTCATAGAGCGAAGCATGGATAGCTTGCTGAGATGTTATATATAATTTTCTTAGATTACTATCCCTCCATTTTGTAAGTTCTACACTGATATATTCTTTTATATTTTGTGCTCTACCTTCATAAGTTGGACCTATAAATGTGAAATATCTTTGTTCAAACCAGCATAAATTATTTTTTAAAACTTCGTCTTTTTCCCTCGCAAGCCTTAAAAATTCTGGTATATTAGTATTTGTTCTTAAAAAATAAAAATTTCCTACTCGTGTATTTTCTTCAGCTTTGGTTATTATTCTAGACGCAAGGTATTCGTTTATACTTATTATTCCATCTTCATCCGTGTCTAATTGTTTTTTTAAGTTTTTATAATTTAACTTATCTTTTGGTTTAATAACTAAAGGGTTCGGATTATCGTTAAATGCTATAGACCATCCTTGTTCCATTAATTTTTTAACTATAGGACTTGTATTATTTATACATCTGCCGGTAGTTGGATTAACAAGTTTTTTTTTATCTGTTGGACAGACCTTAAAAACCTTTACATCTGGCATACTTGGGGGCGGAGAGGGCTGATTTAAATCGGGTGTAACAACAACCGTATACCCTTCTTGAATCAGTTTTTTAATTATAGGGCTACTTTCCATAACACATCTACCGGTTTTTGGATTAACCAATTTTTTTATATCCTTTGGACATCGTTCTATATTTTTACTCATTTTAATATATACTAGATATATAAAAAATGTATTATATATATTAAATTATGGACAGCAGATCCAAATTATTGAATTGTATAAATAAAATAATACTCGACGAATATAATTATCTGAATGAAAAATCAAATGAGCTTAAAACAAAAGGAATTACCGTGATTGATATCCGGCTCGCAAAAAATAAACACAAATTTCTACATGACACAGACTGGTTAGAATTAATTAAAACAATTCAGATGCGCGATTTTAAAACCAAAGATCCCGCATTTGGGTTTGTATTGGGAGCATTTGGGGCTTTTGGAAATCCGGCAAGCTTTCATAGTAAGGAAATATATGCCTTACGTTACATTTTATTCCATAAATTAAAAATTGTATTCAGAAATATGGACCCAAATAGAAAATTAGAAACACTTTTCGATAGAATAGCAATTCGTAGAAAAGGCGCTACTGTTTCCGGGGAATCTTTTCACAGAGATACATGTTCTTTACAGAAAGATGAAGATAACATTTATGGAGGGTGGATAAATCTAGACAATACGGAAACTCAATATTTTTCTTGCGTCCCTGGTACTCATACGTGCAAGGGGAGAGGAGGATTTGAAAGAATAGAAGGAAAATATACTGATACTAAGATAAAAATTCCAATTAAACCTAAACAAGTAATTATATTCAATCAAAACATAATACATGAAATTTTTCAACAAAAGATTTCGAAGACTAATATCCGACTCTATTTAGGCTGGAGACATACATTCAGTGATGAACCTCTATTAAATGATAAAATTGATCCTCAAAAAAATATTAATGTAGTCTTAAGGGACCAAATTGTACCGGTGTTACCAAGTGGCGACATTCCATATATGTACTCTAGAAATCATCCCGGGTTACATAGGCACATGATTGTTCAAATTTCTAAAGAAATTAAAGACTATTATAAAATTAACAATCAAAAATATGAAAATGGAACAGTTGTATCAAGGAGTTTAATTTACCCAATATCCAAGATAGATATACCAAATGAATATAAAAAAATTTACTATCCAACTGAAATAAAATAATTTCATTTTTTTTTAATTTTAAAAAATTAATTTTTTTCTAATACTTTTCTTTGTTTTTGTTCTTTTAGTTAAAAAATCATGATATCTTTTAGCTAAGGTGTAAGACTTCATTTTTTTCTTTTTAAGTACACGAAGCCTTACCATGAGTATCATAGCAACCTGTTTAATACGTTTATGTGTATATTTACCAGATTTATAAAGACGTTCTAATTTACGGATAGTCTTTAAAGTATCTGAATAAGTTTTATATTTAATGGGTATTGTGTCTTTTGGATTTTTATCGATGTATACATCAAACGACTTTTTTGGCTTTTTAGGATTAAATAGAAATTGTTTCTTACCAAAATAATTTAATAAATCTTCATCTGTTAGAATGGGCCCTTTATATTTCTTTGCTGCTTCATCAATGTCCTCATAATTAATTAAAAAATCACTATCTCTACCTCTTTTTACATTACTATTATAATTATAAGTTTCGTCACAAAATTTCAATTTTTCTAGTATTTTTCCTACTTTTTCAAATTTAGCAGAACAGAATTCGCTATCTTGACACATATATTCGTCACTTCCTTTCATGTCGGGATATTTTTTTGCAAACTCTATATATTCTTTTTTTGTAAGCCCTTTACATTGTGTACATTCTATTTTATCAAAACCTATATTATTATAAGTTTTTTTAATTGTGTCTATATTACGTCTAGGTTTACTCGGAGCTATTATAGAAATTCCTATTTCGGTGTCTCTATTAAATTTATCTACATTTTCAATAATTTGTTTTAACATATAATAAAGAGAACATCTTGCATACCCTGGAATAGATACTCTACTATAAAAACTGTCTAAATCTAATATATTATTTTCTACCGGTTTTATTACAATATATACTTTATTATTATCAATTTCGTAATAATCTACGTATTTATTTATATTAAAATCAAGAAGTAAATCTTTTTTTTTAAATGATTTCATTCCAAAACGTACTTTTCCTCCCCTTGGTCCTATAAATCCCTTTTCGTACATTTTAAGAGCTATCACTACCGCTTGTTTATGTGAATACCCCTCTTTCATTAATTTTTTAATTTTATATCCAACCGGTGTCATTATAATTATTACAGAAAATAATTTTACTTAAACCTATATCTTAAAGTTCAAGTATCTGTACATTATGAACATTTTCTTTTTGTCTATTTGTCCAAGGACATGTGCTATTATGCATTGTGATGCTCATGTTAGAAAAATGATATTGGAATATGCTCAGATGTTGTGTTCTGCACATCACGTATGTGGTAGATATAAAAATCCAAATTTATATAAGATAGCGTTTAAAAATAACCCATGTACAGTCTGGGCAAGAGCATCAGTGGGTAATTACATTTACCTGTACACATTATTTATAAATTTATGCAAGGAATTTACGCATCGTTTTGGAAAAATACATAGTTCTCAAAGACAACTCGAAAAGTGCTTGTCTTTTATTCCACTAGGTATTCCCGATGGAAATATGACTAGATTACACCAGGCTATGCCTGAAAGATGTAAACTTCGCAGAGATACATCTGCCTATCACAAATATTACAACATGGAAAAGACTTATTTTGCAAAATGGACTAAAAGGGAGATTCCCTATTGGTATATTCCCCAATTAAATAATAATTTAAAATAAGTCTTAAACATTAAATGGCTAAATCTTTTATTCAACTCTTGAAACAAAAAATTACTGTATCCGTTTTGATAACGGTAGTTGTTTTTAACATTTTTAATCCTATGACAAGTGATATTTTTGTTCCGATTATCGGATATATTATAGATCCAAATGCACATCTAGATGATTCTAAAATTACGCTAAATAAAAATTACGAAATTAAATACGGCAATTTTTTAAAACAGTTTATTATCAGCATAATGGTCCTTGGGTTAATTTATTACACCAACCGTTTTTTTTCTCTAGTTCAATATAATAATTAAATCCGTCTTTATACATAGATTTCACATAAATATTATGCGAATTATAGTACATATGTATACATTTTTTAATAACTCCCCCCTTTTTCTCTAAAAATACACTTTTTAGAAAGTTGTATTCATAATTTTCGTCTAGTTTAATAACATCATTTTCTGCCTCGCAACTAATAAAATATAAAAATGTACAGTCCTTATCACATTGCAATAGTTCATTTGGATTTGGAATACACAAATCTTCAATTAGTTTATTGTAAGCAGATGTATACATTTTATTATAGATACTCTGAGTTTTTTCATGTGGATATTTATTTTTATCTGCGGGATCTAATATAAAAAATTCCCAGCCTTCTTGTGGCATATTTTATATTAGATAAATAGGTTATATTTCTATATCAATTAATTTTTTGAGTCTTCGTCGGTCTCTTCGTCAGTTTCTTCATCTGATAGGTCGGAATCTTCGGAATCATCGGAATCGTCGGAATCAAAATCTAGATATTCTAAATCTGTATCTGTAACCATCTCAAACTCTTGTTCTACCAGTTCTTCGTCTGGGACATCAGGCTTTACTTCTAAAGGAGGAAATAAGTTTTTCAATTGGTCTATAATTTCTGGGGTCATATTGGTTTTATTTACACACGTAAATTTAATAAAAAGATCGCCGTAAATACCAGGTTCACCCAAAATAGGCATACCAAATCCATTTACTTTCTTAAGTAGACTATTTTCTTCGTCGAAAACGTCAAATGGGTCACCTTTAATGAACAATGTTTTGCCATTTAGATGCTTGATGTAAATCTTAGGCTGGAATGTTTCCGCGAATGAAATCTCCTTTTCAACGATTAAATTATTACCATCTCTCGTAAAACAACTATGTTCTTCAACATCCAAACACACAACTACGTCACCAGTTTCATACCCCTGTTTCTCATCCGCCATGTGATTAAATCTGATTGTCTGTTCATCAATCATACCCGGTTCAATTTTAATACTTAACTTCTTTTTCTCATCCTGATAAGAACCGTCTGGATCAATCTTCTGTCGCCTAAGAGCAATCTTCTTTTTACCTCCGGCATACAACTCGTCTAATGTCACTGAAACCGTAAATGTCATGTCTTTTGTTCTGGGTGCAATAGGATCTTCATCATCCGAAGAATCCGTTACTATTTCCACTATTTTCTTTTTCTTTTCTTTGCGGGGGCTACTCGGTCCCGGATCGCTTATGTCCAATTGTATTTTTGAATTTTCTGGTTTAACCGACATCTTTTGCTTACCATGTTTTTTAGAGGTCTGAGAAGGTGCAAACATTTCCGGTTTAACTATATCAGTAACTGATTTGGTAATTTTTCCTATAACTTTAGACATATCTTCTTCGGTAAGATTCTTACCACTTTTTAATTCGGACGGAGGCTCAATCTGTGATGCTACTTGTTGAGCAAGACGCATAATCTGGGCCATATCAGGCATTTGCTGAGCCATTGAAACAATATAGTTTATAAAATATATTTTTATTGGCGATATTCAACGAGTTATTTACCTCTTTTCAAGTTCTATACGTTCCTTTTTATCATTTGGAGGCTCTGTAAATGAGACATTTGCACCATATTTCATTGACCCAGTTTTCTTCTTATTTGGTACTTCTATTTCATTGTTTAACGTTTCTAGGATTTCGAACGCTTTCTGTCCTCTATAAACCTTATCGGGATTGTCATTAATTATAAGCAGGGGTACAACATCGACATCAATTTTACTGCTTTCTATTTTATCTTCTTTTAAATTAATAAATTCTTTATCATAACCATTTATGTTCGATACTGCTATGATAAAATCCGTAGATGCCTTGCACGAAGGATGATAAACTACAGTTAGGTTTTTAGCGCTGTCCATTTTATTATAATGATAGAAAAACTAAAATAAAATACAACGTAATTATCTTCTTCTTGTATTTAGATACAAATTTTTCTTAGTATTTACCTTTGCATCTGGACTAGGCTTCGGCTCTGGAGCAGGCTCCGGTTGCTGGGGTTCTTCTTTGCTACGTAAAATTTTTAGCGCTTCTTTTAATAAATCAGAATCTACCTTAGCATTTTTTGCTTTTGTAATGTATTTAAAAATGGTCTCTTTATCTTTACCCGTAATGGCGGCCTGTATCTTTTCTACTAATTGTTCTTTTGTAAGTATTTCAAACTTTGGCGAAGTCTTGTCTATTTCATCTAAAACATGCTCTATATTTATTGTGCCTATAACGGTATTAAAAATATTATTGATATCGATGTTATTAATTATTGCAACTCTAATTGCGTCTGTATTTGCATTGACTTTATTGCTACACGTGTAATGAAGATCGTCATTCGTTTCAAATGTAGAGAAAGCAGTCAATTCCATGGCTTCTAAAATATTCTCCTTTGATATTAATGGTAAACCGTTTAAAATTTCATTTTGTTCAGTTAACTTAATGAAACTTCCCGGTAAACTGGTCATCTTGACATTTTCTTCTATTTTTATCAACTCATTAGGTTTTTGAATGTATTCATATATAGTATTATACCAGTAGTATCCTCTATAATTATTTAACATAATATAGTTTTCATTGGACACATAACAGTGTACAGGTTCAGTTATTGTAACAATTTCTTTAGTGGTTTTTCTAAATTCTTCAAGTTCTAGAAAAAGTACGTCATCTGAACCGACTACTTCACACATGTACTTATTATTATCAGTTATCTCACGCGGTACTACAGTTTTTCCATTAACAGTATAATTATTATTTAACAAGATCCTGCCAATTGGTAATTTTCTATTACCAGCCCGCGTTATATACACGGTAAAAGTTTTATACCCATCTAAAATATCCTTCTTTGGTAATACTGTATTTGGATTTTGGGCCAAACTTTCTACAAGTTCTGAGTCTAATTGTAAATAATTTTTATTTTCTGGTTTTTCCTCTGCAATTGTTTTAAGTTTATTTTTAGAATTGGATACAAGAATGTTATAGTAATTATACAATTTTTGTTTCTGATCTTTACCCAGAAGTCTAATATCTTCTAAGGTTAACTCTTTTATTTTAGCGAGATTTTCTATATATTTTATAGCCTTTTCCTTAGCATCGGTCCATAATTTATTTTTTTTGTAGTCTTTTATAGAGACATTTAAATCGAATTTGTCTATAACTTCAGATAACATTGGAACTCCTTTGCATTTAGTTTCAATCCATTTACATTTATATTTCAGACTATTTACATCAAGTGAAAAAGAATTAAAATCGTCACATGATACCTCGTCTTTAAACCTGTTGCAAGTATCTAATGCGTCGAACTTTCTTTTGATTATTTTTTTATCAGAAACTCCTTCTCTAGTCTTTATAATTTTACCCCGTGAATCATTGTACTCGAGAATTATATAATTATTGCTGACTACAGCCTTTGTGATGTCATCTCCCTTAAATGTACAAGGTCCTTCTATTATTACAAAACCGTTGTCTACACGTTCTTTGAGATTGGTATCGTATATAGGAAGAGTGTTTTCGTCAAGATCATATGGGACACCATACACTCTAAACTCGTCTCTAGAAACTTGATAAGCATAACCCGGTTCTTTGACGCCTATCCTTGGTCTTACTGTATAATGTATAGTTCTCCGAGGAATTTTCAAGTATTCATAATCGGTATATCCAATTGGTGTATAATCCATAATTTCGATTACGGTATCCTTTTTATCATAATCCCTAATGAATTTCATTATATTTTTCCAAAGTTCGAATGAGTCGTCTACTAAGTTTATCTGGAACATATCAGCCAGACGTTCAAGGTCAGCTCTTGTATAATTTTCCTTGATTACATTACCAGAATTATCATACATGTTAAACATAGGATAATTTCCTCCATATATATAATTCCCAGAAATATACATATATTTCTTATAAAGTATTCCATATTTATCAGGTTTTGGCCTCATTTCCGATATAACTGGCGGATGATATGTGTTAACTGCAACAATTTTTAATTTTTCTATTTTAGATTGTCTTGCTGCTGATTTAAGAATTCTAATAGCCTTAATGTAATCAACATTAACAGGCTTTCCTTTGTTTTGCTGATCAATTATAAATTTACTCCATGCATTAATTTCTTCACCGCGTAAAGAAGTGATATATTCAGTGAATTCTGAATCGTTAAATTTTTCTGAGAACAATTTAAGTCTTGAAATATCTACTGTTGAAAATTCTCCCTGTGTTATTATAAATTCCGTTATCATACTATTTAACACTGTTGGTTCCAATTCAGGGCATGTCTCACTACTTGTTGCTGTCCCGCAACGAAGAGACATTATAAATGAACATAATTTTCTGTACTCATCGTTTACAATTTTATTATAATAAAGGTAATCCTGACGTGATTTTGAGAATTGATACAATACATTCTCAGTTGTAATAGAATATTCTTTCGGATTTATTGCATTACATTTCTTAAAAGTTTTTTCCAGTAAATCTTGGGCGACCATTCTTTGGGCAACAGTCGCAATTCTATATATCCTCCTAGATGGCAATCTATTCCTCTGTCTTAATAGATATCTAAGCCTGTAATTTAGTTCTATATATCCTTCTGGTACAATTAAATTATTGTATCGATATAAAGAATTATTCCAAATAATCTTTTCAGAATATTCCTTCATAATTTCTTCAAGTTCTAAAAGAGATAATTCAGGATAAGTTTCTTTAAACTTTTGAAAATTAAATTGAAAGTCTTCTATTATGGATTCGTATGCATCAAAATTTTCAGTATTGGGTTTCCAATTAAGGATTATATTTATATTTTCTTGTTTATCTCCTGCGATGTCTATATCATCTTCGGGAATAATATAAGGTGTTTCATAGGCAAGTAAAGTAATTATGCTTTCATCGCCTAAAATAAGATCTTGAAGTTTAGACTGGTGATTATTTATCAAAAAGAAAATCTTAGAAATATTTTTATCATAATTAATAGTTGAATAATCAAAAATATCCGACTCTATTTTACCTACTGCATTTTCAGAACCGGGATAGTACTGTGTAAAATATTCCATAAGTCTATACAACCCATTTTTTCTCATATCGTAAATGGATGTCCTATCTTCAAAAAGTTTTGATATACTTGAATGTCCAGATAAGTTAAATGTCTCGATGTCTTCCCCGTACGAAATATAATAATTTATCTTGCGTATTTTAGTTAATAACGTGTCTCTCGATTTACCTTTAATTAGTTTAGAATTTTCAAGAAGTATTTCTTTTAGATCTTTTAGATAATCGTCAAATGATATATATCTTTTAACAATATCTTTTACATTGCTATCCGGTAAAGAGCCTCTTAACTCCCAAATGTCTGCAATTTCTGTTTTATTACCTTCTTTAGAGTTAAGTATTTTGTATAATGGATCTTCCATAGGTAAAACTGTTACAAAATCGGATAAATCTGAACTTAAGTTTTTAATGTCGGCTCCGTCTTTAATGGCGAGATATCCTATGGACCCCTTTTCGATGTACATCTGATTTCCTTCGGTATATATATCGGGCATCGAATATGTGTACTGTTTAAAAATTTGATCAACTGGTATTCTGTAGTAATCCGTGTTTTCCTGACTTAGAATTTGTCTTAAATCGCCGTAATTTTTAGGATGTTCCATGAATTTAAAGACTTTTTGTTTGTTAGATTTAAGTCTCTCTATATAACTCATAAATCTAGTTGTAGACGATCCTGCGCATTTTAAAAGATCCTCGATGGGCATCATTCTGAGCCTAATTTTAAGATTGTTAAGACGATCAGAATACATTTGTTCGTCGGGTGATAATAAATTACCTCTTTTTTCAAGTATTTTAATTTGGCCTATCTTATCGCTGAGTGGAGGGACGTGTTTAAATTCATAATTAGATTTGTCAGTCTCAGAATTATAGAAAACTTTAGAAATTTCAAATGATGATATATAAAAGTTGACTTTTAACTTAAATGTATCCCATGATTTGATATATTCGTCTATATTCGCATTACTACCAAAATCTCCGCTATTGTAGTAATTATCGATGTCATTCTGAGTAAAACCCCTGGGTATTTTTGGTATAGGGATACCGCGTTTTCTAGCAATGGATTTAATATACTTTGTCTCTTCTTGTTGAAGTTTGTCAAGTTTATCTTGAAGAGGTGTATCTATATCCAATTTTAGACTTTCAGGGTCTTTTTTGTCGTAAACTTCTCCTCTTTTAAGTATTTCATACTCTTTTCTTAGATAAAATATATAAGATATATTGAACTCATTTTCTGTGACTGTACCCTGGCGATATTCCGCGATCTTTTCATCCTTAATGTCCCTAACTTTTTGAAGTATAATTTTATCTTCATCCGTTAATATAAATGTTTTAGTTTTTATGTCGATATAGTATCGAGTTTTAAACATTTCAATTTCGAAATCCTCATGTGTTACATTTCCAGTTGCTAACATATCTGACAATGTTTCCTGCCATCTTTCTAGATTACCAATTTCATCATATAAATCCGAATCAATTTCTTCAGGGTCAGTTCCCGGAACTTCCATTATTATAATACATTACATATTAAAAGTTTTAAAAAAAATATAAAAATATTAAAATATAAAAGTTTAAAAGTATAATGCAGACGGTATACATTTTAAAAGATTCACGTAAAAGTTATAAGGCTTTATTACAATTGTACAATTCAGCGGAACTGTCCACTAATATAATAGTAGTAAATAGATTTTATGCCAAGATATTACTTTTAGATAAACGCGTCAAAACATTTCCTTTTATAATAAATACCCTACCTACAAATATCGGGTTAATACCTAAGATTGCGAAAGTATTACCATTAGATTTATTTTTACATTTCAGAAGCAGTAAAAATAAATCTATTAAGAAAATAAAACGTAGAGCGTCAAACTTTAACCATTTTAATGAACAAACTACGAGAAATTTACACACCGCTTTTAATGTACCCAGTGTTCCTAATAAATTTTATAGACGTGATAATTTGTTTAAACAAAATAACAAACCTGTTAGTAAATTTAGAAAACCCCTGATTAGAACCGTTAAAGAGAGCGATGGCAGTGTAAATATAATTATGAAATAAAAAATAATATAATTATAAATACATTAATTATGAAAGAGTTCTGGGATTTTAATGAAAATATTAACTATTCTATTATCGGAGGCTATAAAGTATTGAATAAGTACCCCGATCCAAATACAGCTTCTAAGATACTAAACGAATTAAAACTTATAATTTATAAATCTTTTACGAGTATACGATTCACCGAAATAATAACCCCAGAAATTGATCTTTTGTTAACCACGTCATTTATACTGCAAGAAATGCAACTAGAGGAATCGCAGGGAGATGTCGTATTTGAAGGTCTTAATAAGCCAAAAGGCGTGTATACCAAAAAAGATGCTAGATATATAGGGAAAGACAAAAATCTCAGAGCTAAATACAGGGTTATATTTCTTACAATTAGGAATGAAAATGGAAAAATAAAAAAAATTAAAAACATCCTACCACTTTTGTCTCATGAACTTGCGCATACGGCTTTAAATCATGTAAAATGGAGAGATGATGATCATGGAACACACTTTGACAAATTAGATAAAATGATATTAAAACATCTTAGATTAAGTTTATAATGACAACTATACAGATTGTAAATTTTACGGAAGATATAACAGAAATAAGTTATAATAAAGGTTATTCTAGACCTTCCAAGAGTTTATTGACACCTGAACTTTACAATGTATTTAAAACAATTAAAGATACAAATATTTTACCCAATTTATCAAGGGAAGACTTAATTCAAGAATGCATAAATTACGTGTATAATACATATACATTATTTGAAAAAAATTTGCTTATACTCGACATCTATTTTAAACTTATAGATCATAATACATTTACCAATACCATCAAAGAAATAAAATGTACCAATAAAAAACACGTTGCTATAATTTTTACCGATATATACACGTACCCTAAGATACAATTTATGTACATCTTAAGTAAATACTTCTCAGATGTGATGTTGTCCACGTCACAGTTTTATAATTTTGGTATTTTATTTTGTAAGAATAACTCACGTGATGATTTTTTAACTATAAAAAGCGAAGGAAATGTTAAGGACTTTAATGTTAGAGTTCCCGAAGAAATGCTGTTAGTTATTAAAAATTATAATAACTACATTTTCAAAAGAATGATAGAAATTAACGAAAAGTTAAATTACATGTGTTATTCTATACATTCGGTTCAAAAAATAAACAATGAAGTAGAAATACTCAACAAGTATTACAAAATGTATATAACAAAATGTGTATATACTAATTGTAATAATTGTAAATTGATTTATTCTAACTTTCTAGACTGTTGTATATGTGAAAAATGTTATAATTTATTCGTGTGATTTTTTCTCTCCGTAACGAGAGGCCGCGAGTTTAAATCTTTCTTTATGCGGCATATCTGGATGCGAAGCCTTAATATTTGATAACTCTACTTTCATATATTCATTATATGCACTGGGTGCCCGAGTTTTCTTTTCTTTTTTTCCTACGGGCTTTCCCATTTTTAATTCCTTCATTTCTTTTTCAAGTGCTTCTAAGCGAGCTTCCATTTAATATATATACATATCTTAATAAATACAATTTGAACGTACATTAAACACTGACATGTTTTTAATAATGACATTTATTTCGGGGTTTTGAGCATATGTTTGTCACACATAGGATATTTGCCATGATAATTTTTATTGAAAAAAGATACCCCACATTTTTTACATTTGTACACGCAAGTTTCTGTACTTGTCTCAGACATAACTCTGAGAAGATCCCAATCAACATTAATTTCTCCGTCAAAAATCTCAATGGGATCCATTTATATGTTTATATGTTATATGTTTATATATTTATATATTTATATATTCACATTTAATATTAAAATTTCCTAAGAAATCTATACCAGTTTGGTCTTTATACTTACTTGAATATACTACACGTTTTATACCGGTCTGTATTATTAATTTCGTGCATTCTTTACATGGCGACATGGTGATATACAATGTAGATCCAGTTGACGATTGGCCAGATTTTACAAGTTTAGTTATGGCATTGGCTTCTGCGTGTAATACATACCAGTTGGTCTTACCATTTTCGTCTTCACAATCATTAGTATAACCCGCCGGTGTACCATTATACCCATATGACATTATATAATTATCCTTTACTATCACTGCCCCTACCTTTTTCTTATTAGCATAAGACATTTTAGATAAATTGTTGGCGAGTTCTAGATAAACATGGTCATATTTATTAGTCATCAAAGAGCAATATAAATATATAAATATGTAAATATGTATACATTTTACTTTTAAGTAATATAAGCATAAGTTTCCTTAAAGACGTCTGAATCATTCAAGAAGATATTAAATTTTTTATATGCCGGAAATTTTAGTTTAAATTTTTGATAAGGTGTAAGTTCCCATGGCCACAAATTCAGTACCTTACTGTTCGAAATTTTATATTCTATTTTACTAAACTTCATAATATGCATAACTTTATTCATCAATGTATTCCAATTTCTACTAGATCTGGGTTTAGATTGTTTTGTTTCTTTAATTTCTACAGTTGGGGGGAATGTTGTATAATTCTCTATAGTCGAATATTTATCTTGTATTACACTTCTTTTAGTAATTTCTGGAATGTCAAATGAGATTTCGGGCGTTTGAACCCACTTGAGCGATGCATTTTTGTTATGTGAATGGCATATAGAACAGTAATAGCCATGTTTATGGTCTGTAAATTGCACATATTTAACATTTTGACTCTGCTCTCCATTAAAATTGATGATGTTTTTTTTATCTTTCCAGACGTGCAAATGAATTCCTGAAGGATCGTAATATGGCCCAGGACCAGTTGAAGTATGTGTATACAACGGTTTTTCCGGTCCTTTTCCCTTTTTGGTAATAATAATAGAATCCAAAGCCTCAATAGAACATTTTTTTCCATTAAAATTGGCGTCCCATTCTTCCTTTTCAGTTAATAAAATCTGTCGATATTCCTCGATCGACATGGTCATTTTAATGAATTACAGTATGGTATACATCATAATACACTGTAATTCTTTAATGTAGATATTTTTTTGTAATTTACATATTTTGACAGGGTCTCTGATATAGAATTTAAAAATCGTCGAGTTCTTCTAGAGTTTTATCTGAAATTTGTTCGGGTCTGTTGTATTCGGTTACTCTTTGTTCGAAGAAATTACTCTTCCCATCGAGAGACATCGTATCCATAAAATTAAAAGGACAAACTTCATTGTAAATTTTAGGATATCCGAGTTTTTGAATTAAACGATCCGCTTGAAATTCTATATATTTTTTCATAGATTCTGAATTTATTCCAATTAGGTTACACGAAAAAGATTCGCATATGAATTCTTTCTCAATATCTACAGCAGATTTCATCATGTCTGTTATTTTTTCCTGAGATATTTTGTTTACTATATAACTATAAAGGAGAACCCCGAAATCTGTATGAAGAGATTCGTCCCTTGCTATGAGTTCATTGCTTTTGCCCAGTGCTTTAGTCATCAATTTTTTAACATATTTTAACCAGAATATAGCACAGAATGATCCTGCGAAGAAAATACCCTCTACAATTGTAAATGCTACAAGTCTTTCGGCAAAAGGGATCTCTTTGTTTAACCACTTTTGGGCCCAGATCGCCTTTTTCTTAACCCCAGGTAGTTCTTTTATTCCATTAAGCGCTTTAATCTTGTCATCCTGGTCGGTGACGTATGTGTCTATCATGAGAGCATATGTTTCAGAATGAATAGTCTCCATTGCGGCTTGCCAGCCATAATAAGCCCTTATTTCAGGAACTTTTATTTCATCAATAAAATTGATAGATAGATTTTCAAAGATAATGCCGTCAGACCCGGCAAAGAATGATAACACGTTGGTTATAAAATATTTTTCATTTTCGTTTAATTTTTCCCAGTCTGAAATGTCTGCTGCAAAATCTATTTCCTCGGCTGTCCAAAAAGCCTGTTGATGGTGTTTATAAGCTTCCCATACCTTTATCCAGACGATGGGCTGCAATACATATCGGTTAGAGGTTTCTGATAAAATAGGCTCCATTATAATACTTAATATTCTATAACTCTATATTTTTTTTAAAAATTTTAAGTTTAAGAACACTCTTGACAAGTTTCGGATTTAAGATTTTTACCAAAAAATGTGAAGAAAGGAATTGTGCTAGTATCTAACCCCCCTCCCTTATACTTTTTATTCATAATATTCTGAAACATTCTAGCATCTTCGGGGTCTACTTCTCTAACAGTCTTTTTATCGAGAACCCCCATTTTTTTTAACCTTGCTTGTAGTTTTGTTTTACCAAGTTCTTTACATTCTGTGAGAGAAATGCCATTTGCCCTGGCAATGCCTTGAAGATCTGAAAGAGTTATCTTCGGTTTAACTTCCCTTACACGAACTGTCTTTATTTTTTTACCAAATTTGCTCTTAAGAGCACACGCGCTGCATCCCCCGAATCCACACTTAAATTGTTTTTTTCCAAAGACTGTATATATACCATCGTCCGAATAGTCTGATGTGTAGCCCGATGGATTCAACATTCTAATTCTATCCAAATTTTTTCCTGAATTCAAAGAGTCGTATTCACCTGCAAAGCGTGGAATTTTTCTCCATCTATTGGTTGCGGGATCGCGATAATACCCGTCTTTAGAAGCCAATTGCGCTCTGCCCGTTTTTGGGTTAATTACATATCCAGGTTTCAACGAGGCTCTAGAATTAACACATCTTCCTCGCATATTACGAAATTTAGGAGGGTCGCAAATGTTTCTAAGTCTACCAGTTTCTGGATTGATTTCTTTACCCGGGGGAGCAATTACAGGTTTTCTGCCTCTGCAACGACCGGATGCGTCGCGATTTTGGTAATCCTTACAGCGTATTCTATATCTCCCCGTTTCAGAATTAAATTCGTATCCCACCAAACCCGGCGGAGAATACATATCAGCAGTGGAATCTCCAAATTTTTGAACCATTTTCCACGCTTTCTTTAGTGGAATACCTTTTGCATGATGCAACTTCATTGCTTTTTTTGCCAGGCGCTGCGTCTTTGAAAGACCACTTTTCTTTGTAGACTTTTTCTTTGAACCTTTTCTAGATTTTAAAACTTTTTTCCATGCCGCTTTTAGTGAAATTTTTTCACGATGATGAATTCTCATCGCACGCTTAGCATCACCTTTTCTACCAAATTCCATATATATTTAATATAATAGTATATAATAATTTAAAGAGAAATTATATTAAATTTATATATATCATGAATTCTGTTTTTTCTTTACTTAATGTTAACCCCGGTCTTAAATTGTCTGTTAGAAGTATGTCAAAAAAATTAGGTATTAAAAAGAAGGAAGTTTTTTTTCTATGTTTCAAAGATAATCGTATTCGTAGAGTTTCTGGGGTAGAAGTAGGATCTAATAAATATAATATGTCTGTTTTTACGATTGATCCTCGGTAATATCTGGAAACACATCTATCAGTTTTTTTTCAAAATTTTCATATTTTTTAAAAGCCCACGCAAATTTTTCTTTATGCCAAATTCCGTTAAATATTGTTTTGATTTTATCTTTATTTTGATAGGTTTTTTTGCCCTTAATAAAAATAAATTCTTCTCCTATAATGTAATACAGATCTGGTTCACATGTTGTAGTTGCGCTTTCGGGTACATTTTCAGATACAGAATTACTTGTATTTCTCAAATTTGTGGTGATAATGTCTCGTAGAAGTTCGATAAGTGAATCCATTTTACCGTTCAAATTTTTTTCAATAGTGTCAATCCTTTGATTTATATCTGAAAGTTCTTTAACTACATCCTTTGCAGTATAAACTAGGTTTTCTTCCATCATGTATGTATGTAAATGTAATATTTCCTTATACATATTTACATATTTTACGTAATTACATTTTCTTTTATATTTACATGAGATCTATACATGAGAGCACATTTGCTTAAAGAAAATAATTCAGACTTAAGAATATCTTCGACATCGCTTTTGAATTTTTCATCCGATATCCAAAACTCCATTCTATAAAGAACGCTTTTGCCCTTCGTACAATCTACAACCCTGATTCCATTGATACATTCTAATTTTTCATTACCCGAAATTAATTGTAACATACTGTTTAACCATTGATCTTGAAACATATTAAAATTATAATTATTTCTAATTGATAATTCAAATCCGTTGTTATTCATTGGATCTTCCCAGCAAGGGAAAATACCGCCCTTGAAAAAAGAATACGCACATGGAGTGCCCCCTGTTCTTTTGATTTTTTTAAAACTTTTTCCATCTGAAAATATATCAGATATCTTTGGAATATTATTGTAAGTCCCCCAGAATGTTTTGATGTCTGATATTTCAATTAACTTTTCCACGTTATCATTATACATCTTACCCAAATCTTTATAATGTAAATATAGAGTCCAATTATCTTGAAGTTCCATCACATATACGTATATTCTATGTTTTTAAATAAAATTAAATAAATTTCTATATTATATAGTTATGAGTCTTTCCGGGAAATCTAATATTAACCCAAATTTATGGGGACCTTATTTTTGGCAAACATTTCATTTTACAGCATTTGGTTATCCAGAAAATCCAAACGAAGAAGATATATCAGCATATAAGAACTTTTACATTCATTTTATGAAAATACTTCCATGTGATAAATGTAGCATTTCTTCACAGGAAATTATTAATGTAAATGATTTAGAGAACGCTTTAAAATCGCGTGAAACTCTTATTCGTTGGTCTTATAATTTTCATGACAGTGTAAATAAAAAGTTAAACAAGACTTCGCCAGGTTACGAAACATTTAAACAGGATTTTCAAAACAGAGATTCGAATTTTTTACATATTATTATTGTTATTTTACTTTTGTTAGTCTTACTATATATATCTATGCGCTACACATCAGACAGTCTTCCTTAGGCTTTGTTTCCTTTGATGCATCGGTAGTATAATTTTGATTTTCTAGAATAGGTTTAGTCCTGATGTAATAAGAACCCGTCTTGAGTCCATTTTTCCAACCATACATATGAATTGAATGAATAATTTTTGGTTGAGGAGGATTAACAAATAAATTAAGACTTTGACTTTGATCGATATACGGCCCTCGATCTATTGCCATAGTTAATAGACTTTTTTGGGGCATTTCCCAGGCAGTTTTATAAATGTCTTTGATGTCAATAGGCAAATTTAGGCTTTGAACAGAACCCTTGTTAAGCATAATTTGTTCGATAAGTTCTTTAGAGTACAAATTTCTCTCACGTAGTTCTTCGATAAGGTGTTGGTTTACTATAATATAATTGCCCGATAATACAGCCCGAGTATAAATATTAGATGTATATGGTTCAAATGATTCGTTATTTCCCATTATCTGAGCCGTAGATGCCGTGGGCATAGGGGCTACAAGGAGACTATTTCTAAGACCGTTTTTACAAATATCTTGCTTAAGTTGTGTCCACTTATCCACATCTATAAACTCTGGTGTAACCCCCCATAGATCAAACTGAAGAATTCCTTTAGATGTAGGCGAGCCGTCAAATGTTTCATAGGAACCTAGACGAGAAGCAATAGTATTACTTTCGCGCAGCGCATTATAATAAATACATTCAAATACATTTTTATTAATGTTTCTGGCGTCATCTGAGTCGTAAGCGATCTTCATTTTCATTAAAACATCGGCTAACCCCTGAACACCGATACCAATCGGCCTGTGTCGCATGTTAGAAACCTCAGACTCTTTGGTTGGATAATTATTGATATCAATAATATTATTCAAATTTCTCACAAGTTCTCTTGTTTTGTCTCCTAGGAGATTATAATCAAATCCATTTTTTTCGTCGATGAAACTTGGAAGGCACAAACTGGCAAGATTACAGACTGCCGTTTCTTTTGAATCAGAGTACTCTACAATTTCTGTACACAAATTACTACTCTTAATCATTCCATAGTGTTTTTGATTTGACTTTTTGTTTACAGCATCTTTATACAGTATATAAGGAGATCCCGTTTCAATTTGCGAATTGATAATCTTTTCCCACAATGTCTTAGCAGGAATTTGCTTTCTAAACTTACCCTGTTGTTCATACATTTTATACAATTCATCGAATTCGTCCCCCCATGTGTCGCACAATCCCTTACAATCATTTGGACACATCAATGACCACATTTCATTTTTCTCAACTCTTTTCATAAAAAGATCGGGGATCCAAAGTCCGTAAAACAGGTCTCTCGCGCGCAATTCTTCAGCGCCATTATTTTTCTTGGCGTCTAGAAAATCGTAAATATCAGGGTGCCAGGGTTCTATATAGAGAGCAAAAGAACCATTTCGCTTACCACTTTGATTAATATGGCGAGAAATATTATTATATACCCTCAGAAGAGGCATAATTCCGTTGCTCTTACCACCAGTATTGTTAATATGAGAATCTTTTGCTCTTACATTACTGATATGAACACCGATACCCCCCGCCCATTTAGAAATTTGGGCCATATCAGCCGCTGTTTTATAAAGACCTTCCACAGAATCTTCAGTTCCGAGTAAAAAACAAGAACTCATTTGCTGAACCTTTGTACCAGCGTTAAAAAGCGTAGGAGTAGCATGTGTATAATATTTATAAGATAAAGAATTATACGTGTCACGAATATGTTCTGGGTTATCATGAATAGCAACCGCGACACGCATAAAAAGATCTTGAGGCTTTTCACAAACATTGTTTACATTTAGAAGATATCCCCCTAAAAGGGTCTTAAAACCGAAATAAGTCAGGCTGTAATCCCTATTGTAATCGATGATTTCTTGAATGAGATTTTTGTGCTTTTCAATGCGCTCAATGAATTCTTTTGAAACTACACTGTTTAAAAATAGTGTTTCCATTGTATCGTGAAATGAAAACCTGTTATTTTTATGATGATTATTTACAGCAATTCTACTCGCAAGAATCAAATAATCTGGATCTTCCTTGAATAATGTAGCCGAAAAACTTGCGGAGAAATCATCCAATTCGGTCGTCGTGATACCATCATAGATAAGACTACAGATGTTTTGTGCAATATATACCGAGTTAACATTTAGTTTTCTTCCCCACTTGGGTTTATTTTCGCCTGATAGTTCTTGCAACTTAGCCGTGATGGTATCAAAGCGAACATCTTCGCTTTTTCCACTGCGTGTAACAACCTTCATTATAAATAATTATAGATTATTTCTTAAAATCAGTTTATAATTATTTATATTTTTATTTACGCTTTTATTTAGTAAACTTTTTAAGCCGCCTTTGCGGGATTGCCGCCTCCGTTCACATTACCCCATTTCCATCCCGGGACTTCCATATTAGAAAATACATGCATCAATTCTTGTTTGCGAGGATTAGATTTATTAATTTTCCTATCTAATTTAAAATTAACATTCGGAATTACTCGGCGCCTGGGTTCAGATCTTACAACACATAACATAATTAATATCATTGCTACGACAAATAAAACTTGTACTAGATTAACCTTCATCTTTTATTAGATGATATATAAATTAATTTAAAATTTAATTGTCAAAACAAGGGGGGAGGCCGTACTCTTCTGATGGCAGACTCCCATGTTGAGAATGCGTATTGAGATAATTAGTGTATGTTGGAAGAAGTGTTAAACCGATGTCTACAATCAATACTTTTGCTACAGTCACGAAGAATAAAATCTGAGACTCGCTCGGGGCATGAATATCTTTCCATAATGCAGGTACCTGATTAAATGGGAATGAACTAGAATTACATGCCCCAGAATTACACGTGAAAAATGCTTGCCATGCCAGTAAAATTCCAAAAACAGTAATGATGTCGTTAAGTCCGCCTCTCCAAGAATCTCCCATAATTCTACTATATTTACATTTTTCCTCTTCGGTTAGACCTCGCAAATCACTGACCGAACCGTCTTTTGTATAATCTTCTATAACCTTCATACCTATTAAAGTGTAAATAACTATTCCAATTGACACAAATATTTTAGTAGAAGTGTCTTTTATAAATGGAACAATTATCAGTCCCAATGATAAAGCATCACCTATATGCGCCAAATGACCGGTGAGACGCGCATTATTTCTACAGTTTCCAAATAAACATAATTCTTCCTCCGAGAATCTAGATTTATCTTCGTGAAAAGAAAACCAATCTAATATCAATATTAAGATTGTAATAAATAATTGCATCGAATATGAACTCCAATCCGGCGACATTCTTAAGATGTACGGAATTAAGAACGCATATCCTAAAACTACCCCGCCTGTATGTAATCTAGGATGTGTCTTTGATTTCCCCGACACATAGGAATAAATTTGAAATAAAACTAAAATTCCTATAAGTAAATATGAAAACGTGTCATTCGCCATCGTATTTATAATTTATTAATTATAATTACAAAATATTTTAATTTAATAGCCAATTACCCCCAGACGTAAAATTAACGTCTTGGTAAGGTTTTTTATTTATTTCTCCCTTTGTATTCGTTATCATATAACCTAATGTATCGGCACGATTTCCCGATACAGACATAAACTCAGTTGATATTGGAAATCTACGTCTGTTACTGGCACTAGATATACGGCTAAATATAAATAAAAGAATAATAAAAACTGTGCCAATAATGAGCGCACGTAGACGTCCACACACACCTACTATTAACATAATCAATATAACCAATATTGATACCACCTGGATCATTGAAATTCCCTCCATTTTATTTACTATTAATACATTATATTTTTTCATAAATTAAATGAAAAATAATATCTATATATATTTATATATATATTAAATGCCTTACCCATATTGTACAACGAAAGATCCTTGGAAGTGTCCTAAACACCCCGGCAGCAATGATCAGTGCTGGAACGGCGGACCGACATGTGCGTCAAATGCATATTGCAGAGATTGGGTGTGGGGACAGCCAAAGGTTTGCAGACCGAAGCCGTCGGTGAGAGGAATTGTTACAGGAAAGTATTGCGAATCTAATGCACAGTGTGCATCCGGGTTATGCGAAGATTATTTATGCAAAGCTAAAGCAAACGCATGCGATATAAAAGATCCAAATAAGTGTAATGGCGGACAAAAACAGTGCGACAGTGATAGTGAGTGCGTATCAAATGCTTACTGTAGAAAGGTAGTAGGTCAGCCAAATGTGTGCAGACAGAGGTCGTCGGTGAGAGGAATTGTTACAGGAAAGTATTGCGAATATAATGCACAGTGTGCATCCGGGTTATGCGAAGATTATTTATGCAAAGCTAAAGCAAACGCATGCGATAAAAAAGACCCAAATAAGTGTAATGGCGGACAAAAACAGTGTGACAGTGATAGTCAGTGCGTATCAAATGCTTACTGTAGAAAGGTAGTAGGTCAGCCAAATGTGTGCAGACAGAGGTCGTCGGTGAGAGGAATTGTTACAGGAAAGTATTGCGAATCTAATGCACAGTGTGCATCCGGGTTATGTATAGATTATTTATGCAAAGCTAAAGCAAACGCATGCGATAAAAAAGACCCAAATAAGTGT
>Ga0187217_1000041_pt1 | contig 42098 bp, 72 predicted proteins | sample 15SPOviralmetaG_FD_130165 | JGI IMG/M metagenome (GOLD analysis project Ga0187217, IMG submission 130165) | Marine viral communities from the oligotrophic San Pedro Time Series (SPOT) site, San Pedro Channel, CA, USA - 15 SPOT_SRF_2010-09-15... | ecosystem: Environmental > Aquatic > Marine >... | reverse complement strand
TCTAAACTAATACTCCAACTAGATGGCGCACCTTGGAATCCTTGATGCTCTCTAATTCTGATAAAGCAACTGAAAGATCAATTATAGAATTATTACATAGACTAGAAGCGGTAGGACAAGATGTTTACACTGTAAATAGTTTACTTGGCCAACACAAAACTGTACCTTCTAATGCTCAAGAAGCAGCAGAAATGGTGGCAGAAGTAAAAAAGGTTATGGAAAATAATTCTGCTATCAATGGAAAGACAGCATTAAATAATCTTGCTAACAATCCTGTGTTTAAATCTTTTAACAATAGATTAAATAAAACATTAGAGTTATATAAGAAAAATCAAATTACTGGTACAGATCATGCCTTACAAACTTTTGACTTTATTAAGTCAATGGTTGGCGGGGATAAATTGTTTAATACATATAACGGAAAACAATCTGAATTAGTAGAAGATTATATGTTTAATTTTGTTCTAAGTTTTGCTGATAGAGTTTCAAACTCTGTTGGTAAACATGCTACAGCAAAAGATGGTAGCATAACTACAACAGTTTTAATGGAAAAACTTAGCCGTGAACAAAAAAATATAATAGCGTCTGATGAGAATAATGAGTTTATGAATGCTATCAGAATTAGAGAGCATCAAGGATTCCAAGGTGCGCCATCTAGTTGGAGTATTAGTTTAGATAGAGATTATATAAATGAACATACAAGAGATTTTGAAATTGAAGCAATTAAAAATGATTTTGCAAAACTAGACAAGGATATTCAAGATATGTTAATTGCTGCAGACTTTGTTCTTAATTCTGGTGGTCTTAAAAACTCATCTGTTTCTTTATTGTTTGACAACCCTACACTAAGATCTATAAGTGCATCTATAGACAAAAAGCATCAGCAAGTTTTATCTAGAATACCTGGAGCTATATCTGAGAAAGAAATTTTTGGTGAGCAAATAATTAAAAACAATCCACAAGTTTTAAGTAACGTAACAAATTTTGTTACTGGTGAGTTTGGTGCTGCACAATTAAATTTGTTAAAAGCAAAAACTGACATACAGAAACAAGCGCTAAGAGCTAACAAAGAGCACTATGTTAAAACTATAAACGGAAATGAGCATGCTATTTATAAATGGCAACCAGCTCCTACAAATAAGTTTGACTCTAAGAAGTGGGAGCAAACATCTAAGAAGCACGGTAAGTATGTTCTTGTTTCTAAAACTAGAAAAGGTGCCCCTAAGAATGTTAGTAATATAAAAAACGCTGAAAGACAGGCGCAAGACAGACAAGCATTTAAATCTGCCCTTATAGCTAAAAGCCCTTCTGAAAAATTACTAAAGAAAAGAATGGATAGCTCAAAGTCTAGTATAGATCAGGGCTATGGTGGTGAATATGAAATGTTTAATTTTAATGAGTATATATCTGATAAAGGTTATACCGTCCAAGAAGTAAACAGGAACGAGTCACTCAAAGATTCTTTAGAAAAACTCTATAGGCAGTATCAAGCAAATTTTAATTTAGCCCAGGAGTTCGACCAGAACATCGTTCAAACTGGGAAGTTATCAAACATCTCAGAAGGAAGATTAACTGATTACGCATTGCTATTTCAAAAGCTTGATCCTAGTGCAATATCTGGAGTTCACCAAGCTGTTGTAATAGAATTAGCTAAACGTGCAGGAGAAGCTCAGAAAGCAGCTCGTAACGGTATAGAATGGACGGACAAGGGTGACATATCTTGGTTGCATGCTTGGTTTGGTTCTAACAACATTGCTGGTAACAGACCAGAAATTCAAAAGCTTGTTCGTGAGATGGAAAAAGAATACGACAACTTTATGGATGAAAATATTAAATTCCAAAAAGAACTTGATCGTCTTACTAAAAATCTTATTAGAGATAGGCTTGCAGATGGATTACCTATGGCAGGTAAAGTTTGGAATTTTACAAAATGGTTTACTGGTGGGTTAAACGAAACTCAAAACAGTCAAGTTTATGGTAATATGTACGATAAAGTTACTACGCTTATTAATGGTAAAGAAGTACAAGAGCTTAAACTTAAATCACCAAGAGATTTTGCAAAAACAAATCCTAGTAAAGCTGAAAGAGAGTTTTATGAGTTTTTTAAAAACACAACAGCTAAGTATGGTAAGATTACAAAATCTGCTTTAGGTGAAAGATATAAAGAAGGATATATACCACACATGAAAACAGGCTTAGTTGGATCTATGAAACAAAGAGGTTTGTTTGGTTTGTATGATTATATGCTGCAAGGCACAGGTGATATAGATGCTGTTAGAGTTAAAGGTGTTAACCCTATTACTGGTAAGTCAGAAGTGTTACCGTTTCATGAGTGGAAATATTTATACTACACAAAAAAAGGTGTAAAAACAGAAAGTAAGTCTAATCAATTTAAAGCTGTAGCTAGTTTAGATATAATTAGAAAACGTGCAGAAAAGCTTGCTAAGTCTGGTAAACACGAAGACGGTAAACCTATTTCTAGAACAGAACAAGAAATACACGGAATGATGGGTACAAACCTTATGTCAAGATTTACAAGATCAAGAGGTGTTTCTTCTGCAATGTTTGGCTCACAAGATTTAGGTAGAGCATTATCACAATATGTAAACACAACATTGTTTACTTATGGTAATGAAAACTTTAAAGGTTTTAAATCTATGACTCCTTTACTTGATGGTGTTATTGCATACAATAAAACTAAAGGTAATAAAAACGCTGTAACATATTTAGAAAATGTTTGGAAGCGTGGGTTCTATACTTTCCAAGATAGTCAAACAGGCTTAGGTAGATTGGCAGACAACGCTATACACAAGCTAGTAAAGCTTACTCGTATAAGGTATTTGTCTTTAGGATTTAGTGGTGGTGTAGGAAACCTTATGGTTGGTAAGTATAATGAATTTAGATCTAAAGGTGGTAAAAAGTTTATTACTGGAGAATCTAGATACTGGGGTCAACGTAAAAAAGCATGGGCTTTAATTAAAAAGCAAATGGATCCTGAAAAGTTTGCTTATGATTTAATACAAGGAAATGATAGTAGTGGATTTGATTCTATAATGATGTCACCGTATATAGGTTCAGAACATTATATACAGGGCGCTGGTTTTGTAGGTCAATTTACGGATGCTGAATGGAATAGGATAAGTGAAGAAGGTGAAATACCTGCAGACATGAAAGACAAGGTAGACTTGTATTTAGATAACGTAACAAGACAGCAAGGTTATGGTTACTCTAAAGCTGATCAGATTGGTATTGCTACTTACTCTTGGGGTAAAGCAATAATGCAATTTAAGAAATGGGTTCCTACTGCTGTGTCAGAAAGATTCCAAAAAGAAACTGTTGACAGATTTGGTCAAATGAGAGCAGGTAGTAATGCTACTGCATTTGCATTTGGTGCTGACTTTGCTAGAGGTATTATTTCTGGAGAAGAAAAAATGTCTGACTTTAGAAAGAAATTTAAAAAGCTACCTGAGCATAAACAGGAAGCTGTTAGAACATTCTTTAGAGGTATGCAAGTTGTAAGTGCATTAACTGCTATATCAATGTTGTTTGGAGATTCTGACGATGAAGATTTAAGAGGATTAGCAATGTTTGCAGACGACACTGTAGACGATATAATGTTCTTAACAGACCCTAGAAGATTAAAATATATGGCAGAGCCTGCGTCTTGGAGTCTTGTGGAGTCAGGAGCTACAATGGCTGTTGGTATTGCAACCATGGATAAAAGCAGATTTAAAGGAGGCCTTGCGGGGGTAAGCTGGACAGCGTCACAAGTGCTTGATACTAGCGAAACCGCAGTAGAAGGTTTAGAAAAATAAATGTATATTTGTAAAAAATAATAAAATGGCTGATACACTTAAAGCTGACATAGCGAAAGAAGTAAATATTACCGCAAGAAGAAATGATTCATTTCATATAAATCTTGAAATTCAAGACGCTAACGGTGTTATGGATTTAAATGATTCAACTCGTGGTGGTGGTCTTCCAGATTATCAAGGAAAAATGACAATTATAAATTCTACTGGAGAAAGAGTTTTAAGTGTGTATAGTTATTATTGGAAAGATATAATTCCTACTAACGGTAGCGACACACACCCAGATGATGTTGTTGGCAATAGCAGTTCAGAAAGCCACTATAGCGGTGGAAGCACTAATCAAGGAATTGATTTAGCGTCTCAAACTGGATCGGGAACACAAGCTAAAATACAAATACCACATGCGCATATGGGTTTTCAGTCAGGAGAATATAAATACGATTTACAAATAAGAAAGCAAACAACTGGGACTAGCGGTAATGATGATTATGCAGAATACACAACTTGGTTGTATGGTAAATTTATATTGAGTGCAGACATAACTCAGGTGTAATGGCGCATGAAATAAATGTAAATATAACTCACGCAAAAGAAGATATAAATATATCTACTTATCCAGATGGACTAGTTTTTAATCCATCCCACAAAACTACGCCTTTCGTTTTAGCTGAACCATCTAATTCAGTTAGTGTAATAGGACACCATGTAAACGTTGTTAGTTCTAATACATACGCAGACAACAGTGTTAGCGTTATAAATGTTGGTTCGCAACTTAACATTACATTAGGAACCTTAGTAGAAAGCCCTTTTCAAGATCAGTTAGATTCTTTTACATATCAATTTGATGATTTCGTAGATCCAGGAATAGCATATGCTTGGGGTGGAGATGGATGGGATGCATCGTTAAAATTTGGAGACGTTGTTTATTTAGAGTCTGATTTAAGCGAAAACGCTAATGACTGGGGCGCAAAATGTAAAAAAGCTTTTGTAAACAATGTAGACTATGGAGCTTTTAATACTTTGTTTATATTTATAAGCCACATAGATAATACTTTAATTTTAATGCATAAAGGTTTTTTTGATTTAGATAACGAAAATATATCTCAATGGACTGCAGGTAGAGCCTTGTATTTAAATGAAAACCACATATTAGACATAACACCAACAGGTGAATCAGAAAACTGGGTTAGATCTCTTGGTTACTGTTTGCCTAATAAAGATTCAAAAAAAAGAATTTGGTTTGAACCAGATAGCACATACATAAAAATAAATTAACATGGCAACATTTTATCCTAAACTTTCAGGAAATTCAAGCACTAGTAACGGAAGTAGTAAATTTGATTTTGATACATACACAGATAATGATTTTGATATTTATGTTTTTGAAGATCCAGAAGCTTCAGGTACCGCAGGTCAGCAAACTGCATACATGGTTTTTACTTTAAAAAATACAGCTACTACATCTAATGCTGATTTAACCATATATAGTATTACTGGAAACGCTGATTTTAATAATAATGGTTTTTATTTAAATTACTCTGAAGACGGAACAGGAACTTCTTTTGTGCCTCATTTAGGCCCAGATGGTGATAATAAAATTAAATCAACTGCAGCAGCTACAAATAGCGCAACAAACGCGCAAGCCTCAGCATGTGCTTCTGGTGCTATAGGATTTTTGGGTATAGGTTCTACAATAAGCGATACAGATGATAATAGTAATTATGCAGACAATGATCATGCATCTGAATTAAACGCATCAGGATCTGGGAATTGTCGACCAATATATCACACAGACACAATTGCAGGTAATGTAATACCTATAAATAGCTATTGTAGTTTTGTAGTTAGGTTTAGACCAACATCACAATTTAACGAAAACGACATTACTCCTCAGATTACAATAAGCAATAGTGCTGAAACAAAAATAATAGAATTTAATGGAAATTCAGTTAATATTTTATCTTATCAAGGTAGAATAGGGACTGCAAATGATAACGGATCTTCAGCCGATAGTTTTTCTGCGTCTGCAGAAACACTTTCTGATGGGAACACAATTAACTTAGGGTACTACCCTGTAGGCTACGTTCCAAGTACAACAAATAAAACAATTGAATTAGGAGATCTTAGTTCTAGTCCAGGAAACTACACATATCAACATACATTTGGAGCTCAAGGGCTTACGTCTAGATTATATGTGTCGGGTCCTTCTACTACAGACGGCATTCAATATGAACCAATTTTTGCAGGAACTGGAATTTCAGATAGATTTATGAATAGCACAACTCATGAAGCTAACTCTGTAAGATTGCTAAGTGAATGCGCAACAAGTAGCACGCAGAGTCAATCTGCAATGTTTAATGAGTTGTCATCAACTCCTAATATTGGGCAAACTATATATAAAAACTGGGCCTACCTACCAGTTGGCGAGATTCACGGTACTGGAAATCATATAAATTATAGATCTACACACTACAACACAACAGAAAGTACAACTCAAGACTACAGTGATTATCAACATGTTTCTGTGTCTGATATTGAGTTTAAAGCGTTTCATAGAATAGGTAAAATAATAAATACAGATTACCCAGCTCAAACTGCTGCTGGTACTGATAATGAGTATTTTATTTATGGTGTTAAATCAGGTTTTTACAACCTTCTTAGTATGCATCAAAATCAAATAACTTTTCACGAAAACGCAGCAAAAAGCGTTAATGATCAGACTAACACAGCAGATTTTGCATCATGCTTTTTTAATATGACAGAAGATCCAGATCTAACTGTTAATGAGCCTGGGTATTTAGCCTCTAATAGTGGGGGTATGTACAGACATAGCATAGTTAGTTTATGTGTTTGCTTAAGATATAATTATTTTGGCTCAGAAACTAATGATGCATATAAGTTGCCAGAATTTAATCTTTCTACAGCTGGGACAAACGGTATAGCTCTTTCTTCATGGAGGGGCATAACGGGTAGCATGTCTCCAAGTAAATATGAATCTTCAGCAAATGATTTTGATACATATGGTATTTTTGGTACTGGTGTTGACACAAGCGCTGATAACGTACTTTACACGGACTTTAATGACACAACAAATGACGGTAAAATACTTGCATTAAAGTATAATGTAGCACTTAGTAATATTGACGCTGATGATTTGTATAATCCATATGGTGGCTCTGCATACAATCTCGCTGATGGAAATGCAGGAAATAACCCAGTCAATAAAAAATCAATGCATGAAGGCGGGGAAGGAGAGTTAAGGTATGGTATATTTGCCTTAGAAATAGAAGTTGCAAATCAATATTTTAATACGATATACAGTAAAGGACTAGGCGCGTGGAATGCTGGTAGTCCAATTTATGATCCCTTAATTAAATACAGGCTTGCTTATCACCCAACACCTTCAAAGTTAATCTTAGTATCATCAACAGATACAATACACACAGATGGTACTGCTGTTGATTATAAAATTGCTTTGACTGGGAATTCCACGAACAAGGTGTCTTTACCAACAGAAGCGCTTTATGATAATACTAATGATATGTGGTATAGAGAAGGTAACTCTACAGCAAAATCATCTAATGTAGCTGACAGAGCTTATAGTGACGATAGTTTAGGTGCTATTATTACACAGGGTAATGGTGAGTGGTATGGAGCAGGAGGTTTAGCGGTATACAAGCCGCCTTGTTGGGATCAGAGTAGTGCATCTCAGGTTTTTACACTTTATAGTGATGTTGGAGCTAATGGTTTTAGGTTAAAACACGCACCTGAAAGTCTTTATGTAAAAAGTAGTAGTACTACATACCATAAAGAATACAACCCAGGAGTAGATTTTTATTTTAAAATTGAAGATGCTACATACGATTCAACTGATCAGGTTTACAGATCTGCAGGTAGATTATTTTTTCATAACACTGGAGATCACCCAGTATATGTACAACAAGTTAGTATTGGTGTTGCAGTTGGCGACAGAAGTAATGGTTATTTAGTTGGTGATAAAAATTATGGTTATGGAGCGTATACTTTACTCCCTCACCCAAATATAAATGTACATCCAGCTGTAGTAGGAGATGGTGATAATGCAACCTCTTCTAACATACCAGAATGGAAAGTAAGTAGAACAAATAATATATATTTTGATCAAGCAACTTCTGGAATACATAATGTTGGTGAAAGTATAAACATACAAGAAGCAGATAAAGTAGGTCATAGACATAAATTGCAAATTGCTAACGACCACACTTCAACTGGTAACAACAGCATTAATCCAACAAGTCATTATGGTGACCAAACTCATTATTACTATGACCCTCAGGGCTCAAAACAGATGTTTATTCCAGCAATACAAAAAGGTGTTAACTTAGACGATAACCAATGCTACGCAGCAGATAATAGGTCAAACCATATAAATGTTAGTTTTAAGCTTACACCAAAACAAGATTCAGCATTAGATCAAGGAGATTATTACGCTGTTATAACATATAGCTATTATATTGATAATTACGAAAACAGAAAGAAAGTAAGAACTAATAATGATGGAAGTCAAGATTTTACTACTGATTACTCTGGAGCTGTAGATAATCTTAGTTTAGGTTTTGCGTACAATGATCAAACAAAATTACATGTTGGCAGGTACCTTGTAAGGTGTAAAGTTCAGTCTGTTGGTAACATAGAAATAACAGATACTGAAGGTGATGAAGCGCCACAAGTAGTTAATTTACCAAACATATCTATAGGATAATGTTATGGTTTTTGATCCAACTATAGACTCAGGTCAGACAAGTATTTGGGGTTGGAATTTTTTCCACTCTATGCATCTTGCTATTGAGAATGATGATGCAAATTATGGTAGTAATTCAACCTATACAATTAAAAAGTTTTATATAAAAAACGTTATTAGTAACCCACAAGAAGTTAATAACCATGAAAACTTTATCATACATTTTGATAGGGAGTATCTGCAACACGGTGAAAATAATGAATTTGCTAATCTAAACCAATATACAAACAACCCAAACGTTGAAGGTATTTTTGGTGAGGTAGGATCTATTCCTTTGCATCATGTTTTTACACCTACAGATTATAACATACCCTATCCGTCTTATTATGAAATACAACCTGGAAACGTAGAGTATAATTATTTAAATGGTGTTGGTGGTAATATTATTAATTTTCCTTTCTCATACAAATTACCTTTTGAGTTTGATTTAGAACCTGGAGAAATGTTTCATTTTAGATTAAGGTTTACACCTAAAATTCGTAAGATAGATTTTTATAGGGCTGATTTGGTTTTGAATTACACAAAACACGGAGAAGATTTTGTCTACGAAAAAGTGCACAAAGTAAGGGCTGACGTTATTTCTGAAGTAAACTCTATAGATGGTAAAGTTTTAAATACACAAGTATTAACTGTAAACGGTATTTCTTCAGGAAATATTTTATTAGCACAATAATGCCAGACATAAAATTATCAGACATAGAAGGTGATGAGTTGTTTGAAATTGGTACTAGTAACCCTGAAACACAACAGACTACTTATAAATCATTTGTAAATATACCTCAATTACAAGCTGTAGATCCTACAGGAGTAGAGCTAGAAGATTTTGAGATAATAATAGTAAATGGTTGGTCATACGTTGCTTTTAATTTTGACATAAGTACTGTTACCAAAATAAGATATGAAAAAGATGATGGAACTTTACATGAGGTTATAAATCCTACTATGACTGGAATAAAGTTTTATGGGCACCCTACTAGCGGCTACACTAAAATTAAAGACTCAAGTGAGGCAGCGCCATCAGGGTATGATTTAATAAATGAACATGATAGCATATCCTTAGATGATATTTTTGCAGGCCCAATACAGGATAATAAAATAATTATTGTAAAAGATTATTTAGGTTCAGCATTTCTTCCTGAATATAATTTTAATGGCGTTGGTAATTGGCACAATTATGAGTCTATGCAAATTAAAACTACAGAGCAAATTATACTAACTGTAACAGCTAAAAGACATCATAGAATTGTTAACAATCAAATCCAATATGGTGGAACAACTGTTTTTGGTGAAGGATGGACTTTAGTGGCTCCTCCGTTAAAATATGGTGGAATGCCTTTAGAAGAAATTTTTGAGCCCTTTTTAGAAGATTTAATTATATGCAAAAATTATTTAGGAGCTGCATATTTACCAGAATGGAATTTTAATGGTGTTGGTGATACAGTAAGAAATCAAGGTTTACAAGTAAAAATAAAAAATAACAATTATCATGTTGTAGATTTTATAGAAAATGAGTAATGAAAAGGCAAAAAGGCAGAGGTGGACACACACAAGAAAGTTTAAAAAATAAATTCTCTAAAGTACATACTGAAAGAAGTAAAAGCACAGCTAAAGTTATGTACAGAAAAAACAGCAAACTGAAAGAGGTTTCTGTAGACAACAGCGTTTTAGTTGTAGACCAAAACACAACATCTAACACTGACGGGTCTTGTAATATAATACTAGAAAAATCTTTTTATGATTTTTTAGAAAATAAACTACCTGAAGAAATACTTGTAACAAAAGTTAAATTAAACTTTATACAAGAACTTTTAAGCAATCATACTTTAAGTCCTTTTGTTAAGGAAGAGCTTGCAAAATTTAAAATAAGAGAATTTATAGATAAATTACTTCTTGGAGGATACAATCAAATCCATCAAGACATGTTCTATTTTTCTAAGGCTTTAGAAGAAAATATTTTAAGTATAAAACAAAACGTAATTATAAATGTTAAAGATTCTAACGAAAATGTTTTTACTACAACGCTAGAGCTTAATAGAGCTATTGTTAACGAAAACTTTATCTCGATTATAAAATGTCCTATAGATGATGGCAATACATCTAACAAGGATGGGTTTACTGGTGGAGAAACCATGTACTTTTACTTAAAAAGTATAAATTCTAATATAGAAATACCATTAAATATAACTGCAAATCAGGCTTTAACAGCTGCAGATAAAAAAGAAATTATAATAACATTAATAGATATAGATCAAAAATTTTACAATGTATATAATCCTGAAATAAAACTCTTGGAGAATAACATATGATAGTAGAATCAAATAAAATAGTAGTAAAAAATTCTTTTAAGAATATACAACTAGATTTAAATACTTACAAAAAAATAAATCAAGATTTAGTAAGCAAATATAATCTTGGTGTAGAGTTACTATCCAAAAAATCAACAGCAGTTAATTTTCCTTTTATATTAGAAACATACTTAGAAACTTTACTAGAAACAACGGAGCTAAATACAATTGCTTCTTTTGTTAGTGATTCAAATCCATTTGTTCCGTACCAAGAGGAGGAAGTAACAATTATAGATGTTGTTATAGATGATGATGAGGAAGAAGTAGAAGAAGTAGAAGAGGTAATTACAGAAACACAAACATTTAGTTATGCTTTCCCAAGAGGTTGGTCGTTTTTTTCTGTTCCATTAGACTTAACACAGGTTGTTATGACTCATAATTATATGGAAGGAAAAAGTATAGGAGACGTTGTTGACTTTACGCAACTTGGTATTGATGAGTTTATAAAAAATCATTTTTATTTAAATGATAGTAGTATTCCATTATTTTATATGAATCTATCACTATACATTGAAGTTGTTTTTGCAATTAAAAATACCGCTGGTGCAGTTTATAAACCTGAGTGGAATTTTAATGGTATAGGTAATATAAGTCAATACGAGGGGTATCAAATAAAATCAATGACACCATATAATAATACTTTAAATCAATACGGCATTTTGCATTTTAAAATGAAATCTATATTATCAAGTAGCATAAACAATTTAACTCTTACAAATCAAACATATAATAATGGGTGGTATTTTATTGGATTTAAATCTATAAGTACAAATGTCTCTGCTATTGAATACATTCAAGATTATATTGATCAAGATAAAATAGTTATAATGAAAAACTCTTTAGCGGCAGTTGTTTTGCCTGAATACGACTTTAATGGTATAGGAAACATAGTTCCTGGAGAAGGGTATCAAATCAAGTTTAAAAACATATTATAATTTACTACCTTTACAAAAAATAAACTAAAATGGCAACAAAAATTTCAGCAGACGTAGCTTCCGTAGTAGATATAACAGTTAGAAGAAACGATTCTTTTTATTTAAAAACAGAATTAAAAAATACAGACGGAACTATATATGACATTATAGACACCAATGAAGCAGAGTACATAGCTCGTTTTGAAATATATGATGCTAATGATGTTAGAATATTAGGCTTTATTTCTGATAGTGACAGTGCCGCTGAATTAAAAAACCAAACAGTTACAGTTACAGGAAGTACAGCAACTTTAGTTATAAATTCACCAGCCACACATATGACACTAAGAAGTAATACATATAAATATAAATTTTATGTAAAAACTACAGCTGATAATATTACTAACACAGTTATGGTTGGTAAATTTAAAGTAGTAGATATATAATGTCTAACAATATTGTAAACATATCATTAAAAAGTAAAACAGACCCAACTGTAAATATAACAATAGAAAATGGTGGCAGTGTTTCTGGTTCAGGTGATTCTGTTGGAACTATAAAGTTTATAGCTACAGGTGAGTCTGGGCCTACAGGATCTAGAGGGCCTAATGGTCAATCAATAGTTGAGGATAATGCTGTAACCTCACAAAAAATTGCAGCAGATTCAATTAACAATACTCATCTACAATCAGGATCAGTTTATGGAGATGTAATATTAAACAGCTCTATAAGTAATGACATGATAGTTGATAGCGCCATTACTGGTAGTAAAATACAAGACGGGACTATTACTGCTGATAAAATATCAAACGGAACTATCAATAGAGATTTGTTATCTGCAGATATTGTTACTGGTGTTCAAATAGAGGATGGGACTATTTTTGCAGCACAAATTGCAAACAATAATGTTGTAAGAGAGCTAATACAAGGCAACGCTGTAGGTACAAATGAAATAGAGGATGATGTTACCTTAAACGGGACTGTTACTGTAACTAATTTAGATTTATTAGGGCAAAGCCCTGCAAGAATTACAGGACCTACATCTGATTCTCTAGAAATAAAATCTAATACTACAATTGATTTTAAAAATACATCTAACACTACAATTGCGTCTTTAGATCAAAATGGTAATCTAACTATAACTGGAACCGTAGATGGTATAGATGTAGGTGTGGATGTTGCTGCTAACACAGCTAAGACTAGTATAACTACAAGCCAATCAAATGCTATAGTTGCAAACACCGCTAAAGAAACTAATGTAACAACAAACTTATCACACGAAGCTAATGGATCTAAGTTAAGAGTAAATTCTAGTGACGGAGAGGGCGTTGACTTACCTGCCTCTACTACGTCAAGCTGGGGAGTTATGACTAATGACATGTTTAACAAACTAGATGGGGTTTCCACAGGAGCTGAGGTAAATGTAAATGCAGATTGGAACTCTACTAGTGGTGATTCAGAAATATTAAACAAACCAACTTTACTGCAATTAGGAACTACAAGTACTACGGCATTAGCTGGTGACACTACTACAATATCTACTGCGCAATCAAATGCTATTACAGCTAACACTGCAAAAGTTGGCATTACTACACAGCAAGCCTCTGACATTACAACTAACAATTCTAAAGTTTCTTTTCCTGGTCTTGGAACAACCTCTACAACTGCTTTAGCAGGAGATACAACTACGATTAGCGGTTCACAAGCATCGGCTATTACAGCCAATACAGCTAAGGTTGGTATTACTACCAGCCAAGCTGACGCAATTACTGCGAACACAGCTAAGGTTGACCTTACTGTTGAAAATGCTGGAACAGTACACGCTAGTAACTATACAGATACAAATACCACATACGATGCAATGGGTAGTGGCAATAGTTATGCTGCTGGTTTAGTCCCTGCTGGTTCTAGTGTACATAGTAATAAGTTTTTAAGAAAAGATGGTACATTTGTAACACCATATATATATTTAGGAATGGACGGCATAGCTCTGTCTTTTAATGCTATTTCTGTAGACCTTAAAGCTAATGGTGGTCTTGTTATAGAAAGTGGTAAAATAGCTTTAGACTTAGGGGCTTCTTCTATTACAAACAATCTTTCTGAAGCTACAAGTTCAGCTGATGGTCTTATGTCTACCGCGCATCACGATAAACTTGATGGTATAGCATCGGGTGCAGAAGTTAATGTACAAAGTGATTGGAATGCTACAAGTGGTGACGCACAAATACTTAATAAGCCCACTATACCTGCAGCATATACAGATGCAAATGCAGTTAGTGCAGTATCGGCAGCAGATAATTACATTAAAAATGATGCTAATGAAGTGCTAGCTGGTAGTCTTGAAATCAGTGAACAATTATTTGTTGTTAAATCTACTGGTGGAAGTAAAACTAGATTTAGAAACTCTGCAACTACAACGAACAGAACTTTAGATGTTCCAGACGCTAGTGGTACTTTAGCTCTTGTAAACACGCATCATCATTTTATACATGCTGGTTGGTTTATGAGCTATCCTTACGCAAGGTATATACCATTAAATGGTAGTTTAAATGAGCAAAACACTGCTACATCATCTCCTGAATATGTAAACTTTACTTTTCCTTACGATGGGTATGTAAAGAAAATGATTCTTAGGAGTGAAACTGATATGGGCAGCACTAACTTAAAACTATATAAAGGAGCGAGTGGTGCTACTGTAACCACAGTCTTAGGTGATGTTGATGCTACCGTAGGCGCAAGTGCTGCAGTTGAATTTGATTTTACTTCAGTAAGTAACGCATACAGCAAAGGAGACACAATGGCTATAAAGGTTGACCCAACGGAAGACCCTGACGGTGGTCAAAACATAACAATAGAATTAATATTTGATTTAACTACATAGCATGGCATTAGCAGATAAAAAATTTGATGACGTTCACGATAAAACAGGTAGTGATAAAGACAAACTTAAAGATGAGTTTGATGCTGGATACTTAAGTAAAATAGCAGATATTCCTGATAAAGAACCTGCGTTAGCTGCATTGGTATATCAAATAGGTTTAATGCAAGAAGAGTTTAATGAGATAAGAAGACATTTAGTTAATGATGTAGGCGATGGAGCTAAAGGGGACACAGGAGCAACAGGCCCTAAAGGAGCTACTGGTTCTGCAGGTGCTAAAGGAGATAAAGGTGATACTGGAGCAACAGGTGCTGCAGGTGCTGCAGGTGCAGACGGTGCAGACGGTGCCGCAGGTACAACAGACGCATCAAAGTTAGATGCTAGTACATTACCTACAAGTAAACCAAAAACAAAAAATAAACTTTGGAATAATAGAGGAGTAGTAAACGTATCATAATATGGCAACAATAAGTACAGACATAGCGCAGAAGATAGATATTATAATTAGAGAAAATAATACGTCTACAATTAATTTAGTTATAGCAGACAGTTCTGGATCTGCTTTTGATCTATCACAATATAGTACTATAACTTTTACAGTTTATGACGACACAGGTGTTCATATAACAAAAACACAATCTGATGGCATCTCATCTACCTTAACAGGTGGATCTCCAAGTTCAGACGGTAAAATAACTATTAAGCTATCTGTTGCAGACACAGGTATACTACCAAAAACATATAAACACAAATTAGTTTTTGTAAAAAATGTAGTATTAAATAATGTATCCACAAATACTGAAACTAAAACTTGGATGTACGGAAAATTTAAAATTAACAACGATTAAATACTTATATTTGTGAAAGATTTAGTAGGGCAATTAAAAAGATTAAACCACGCATGGTGTTGCTCTAAAAATAAATGTACATGTAACAAGATAGACTTAAAAGATGAAGTAGATCTTGGTAACAGAATAATACAGGAAATGTGGGATAAAGAGAAAAGATTTATTAACCACAAAAAGAAAAATGGAAATATTTAAGAACGACAATTCCTGGAATGAAAAAGCTGTAGTAGGATTTATAGCTTTTGCAATTATGTGTATGATCATGGTAGCAGATCTTGTTACTGGATGGGTAGGCACAGACTTAGTTATTAACGAGTTTGTCTACGATTCTTTTGTTTGGGTTGTACTTGGCTGTTTTGGTATATCAGGGGTTGAAAAATTTGCAAAGCAATGAGGAAAATTCTATTCGCCCTATTATTTAGTAGTTTAGCATGTTATTCGCAAGACAGCGTATTTGTAGACTGCTATGGCACAGAAGCACCAATAAATTGGTTAGGAGACGGGTATTGTGACAATAGTCAATATTCTTGGAATGGAAACATTATAGATTTCAATTGTGAGGAGTTTAATTACGATGAGGGTGATTGCCCTATACCAATAGATACAGTTCAGGGATGTACAGATATGTTAGCTTTAAATTTTGTACCTGAAGCTAATTACAATGACGGATCATGTGAGTATCCTGTATTTGGATGCACTAACCCAGAAGCGCCTAATTTTAACCCTTGGGCTGAAGCAGACGACAATAGTTGTGTTGGCGTAAGCTGCTCTGACGGTGAAGTTAAAATGATTTTTGAAATTAAATTAGACCAATACCCTGGTGAAACAGGTTGGATTCTTACCGACCTATCTAATGGACAAGCTGTAGAAAGCGTTACAGCTGGTGAATACTCTTACGAACAAGCTAATCAAACTATTATATATGATTTATGTGTACCTGAAACAGGCGTAGAACTTATACTTAGTGATATATATGGTGACGGCTTAGAAGGTTCTTTATTTGGTGGTACAGACGGTAATTTTGTAATACTTGGTGACGCAGAGCCTTGTGGTAGTTTAGACACGCTATGGGTGTTAGATACCGCAGGTTTTGGTAATGCAGCATACTCTGGTCCTATATGGTTAGATCAGTGCGATATACCTGCAATAGAAGGTTGTACAAATAACACATATCTAGAATTTAATCCACAAGCTAATCTTGATGATGGTAGCTGTGAAACACTACACACTTTAGGCTGTATTAATCCTAATTCTTTTAACTATAACCCTGAAGCTACATTAAACGAAATTATACCTACATGTAACTACACTCTTATTATAGAAGACGATGGTGGTGACGGTTGGGGTGATTGTTACATAGGGGTAGTACAAGAAGATAGTATTCTTGGTACATATACTATGGGGCCTGGACCTTACTCACAAGAGTTTGGTATAACATTAGAGACAGATAAACCTGTTAAAGTATATTATTTTCAAATAGCTAGTCCACAAACTCCCGCTGCAGAAGTCGCTTTTCAGACTATGCATAACTCATTTAGACTTATTAACTCATCAGGTGACGTATCTTTACAGGGAGGTATGTATCCATTTGCAGATAATGGTGCTGGAGCTTTAAAAGCATATGCCCCTCCTTTTTGGCATGTATACAACGGTTTCCCTTTTTGCGGAGATTACTGTGTTCCTACAGTCTACGGGTGTTTGGATGAACAAGCTCTTAATTACGATTTACTGGCTAACACAGATGATGCTAGTTGTATAGAAATCGTAGAAGGTTGTACCTCACCCTTTGCATTTAATTATGATTCTTTTGCTAATGTAGACGATGAGAGTTGTGTAGCTGTAGTAGTTGGTTGTATGGATAATGAAGCATGGAATTATAATCCTGAAGCAAATACAGCAGACGAGTCTTGTTTATACTTTGGCTGTACGGATAATTTAGCTCTTAACTACGATAGTACAGCAAACGTAAATAATGATAATTGTATATACCCCGTTTTAGGGTGTACGGATCCTCTTGCATTTAACTTTGAAATAGATGCTAATGTTAATGACGGTAGTTGCATCCCCGTTATAATAGGGTGCATGGATCCTACAATGTATAATTATAATGAAGAGGCAAACACGGCAAGCGATAATTGTATCCCTTTTATATTTGGGTGCAGTGATTCTACTGCATTTAATTATGATGCTGTTGCTAACACCGATAATGGATCGTGTATTCCAGTAACTCCTGGATGTACAGACCCAAATGCCTTTAATTACAGTTTAGAAGCTAATACAGAGGACTTCTCTTGTATAAATGTAATATATGGTTGTACAGACGTAAACGCTTTTAATTACGATATTTTAGCTAATACAGACAACGGTAATTGCATAGATGTTTTAGAGGGTTGTATGGATCCGCTTGGATATAATTATGATGCAGTGTATAACACAGACGATGGAAGTTGTTTGTACGATGCAGGTTGTATAGGAGGTCCTGGTGTTCCATACTGGTTAAACGATACATGCTATGCTTGGGTTATTATGGTAGACCCTTATTGCTGTAGTAATGAGTGGGATAATAAATGTGAGCAAATATATTGGAGCTGTTCTTGGGATAGTCCATTAGACACAAGAGATTTACTTAGAGGACACGACATAGTTATGTATCCTAATCCTATGGGTGATGTATTAAATATATTAACAAACGGTCCTGTAGCCATAAAAGTATATGATATATCTGGTAAGCTTATAATACAAGTTAAAGAGAAATATACTACAAAAGGCTTAAATCAATTAGATGTAAGTTTATTGCCTGCAGGTATATATAATTTTAGCGTAACATATAATGGTAATATTAGCACTACAAAAGTATTAAAGAAATGAAGAGATTAAAAGAATTTTTTACACCTGATGTTGGATATTTGTCTTTTTGGTTAATACTAGTTTTATTCTATGTTGTGTTTTTTGGTTTATTGGTTCCCTCATGCAACGCTCAGGGACTACATAAAATATTTAAATATTCTACATTTTATTCAGCGGTTAATGGTGGTACATCATTAGGTGACAATCAAATATGGTCTGTAACATCTGGATCTCTAGAAGAAGAAACTATTAAAACTCCATTTGATTATAATATATCTATTGGTATTAGAAAGATTAAAAGATTTGGATATGAGAACAGAGCCAACACTTTTTATAATGGTACGGAAAATTCTTATTCTGATGCCGCGACAATCGGTAGAGTTGATGGTTTTGAGTATTTGTTCGAAGCTGATTTTGTAAGACGATTAGGTATAAACTATACTAACCAACATCACTTTGTAAGATACGTTGCAGATAAATGGGTTAGTAAGGTAGAATATTTAGCAGACGGATTTGCAGATATAAAATACTTTGAGGCATCAGAAAGATTTAGACTACAAATTAAAGAAGGTAAATTATCTTTTAACGTGGGAGCCGTTCAAAGACTTGCAGAGCCATACGGTTTTGACCCCCTGGCAGATTGGGTGCTGGACAATGGGACATTACACTATACATATTTGGCTCTTCAGGAGGGATACAATATAACATTAGATGGACAATACTCAGCACCCAATGGAGACGTAGTAGCAACTAGTCAAGAAGTATGGGAAGAAGTCGTGATACCTGAAGTAATAAATGATTATGTTTCAAAACAAAGATCGCTAATAGGTAATATAGTTGAGTATTCAATAGTCGCAGGATTTGACTATTATCACTTTACAAAAGACTTTTGGTTTCATACTTGGGGTAATTTAATGCCTTATCATCTAGATACAGATAACGAATATTCTTACCACAAATATAACAATAACAAGCAATGGATGGATTATTCTGTTGGATTAATCTACGGTTATAGATTTAACAAAAGTTTAGGTATATTTGTAGAAGGCAAGTATAATAAATATTGGAACAGAAAATGGCACAACTTTAGCGTTGGCCTTAATTATGTAATATTCTAAAAATGGCAAAAGAATTAAATGAAGATACAGCTGTACAAATAAGCATAAAAACTTTAGCTGGAATAGCTTTTGCAATGGCGGCTATAATTAGTGGATGGTTTGTGTTACAAGCAGATATAGCAGAGGCTAAAAAATTACCACTACCTGCAGATCCTGAAATTACACGCATGGAATATGACATGAAGGATCAACTTATTAGACAAACTATTATGTCTACACAAGAAGATGTAACAGAAATAAAAACACAAATGCTGAGGATGGAGGATAAGATTGATAAACTAAAATAATCTTATGAAAAAATTATTATTTTTATTATTAATTCCACTTACAAGTATAGCTCAAGATTTTCCTAGCGGGATGGTTGCTGTTGAGTTTAATGCTAGTTTTAATAAATCTAACGAGGTGGCTTGGCTATCAAAGCTATCAGACTGCGAAACTCAAAGAGTTGATATAGCCGCAGATTCAAGATGGTCTAAAGAATATAAGATAGTGGTTGTTCCTACTATTGTTATATTTAACAACAACGAAGAAGTAAAAAGATTTCAAGCTAATATTATGATGACTATGGAGGCCACTAAAGGCGAAGTACAAAACTCTATAGATGAAATTGTAATGGAAGCATTTTAAATTAAATTATGAGACTAAGTAAAAATTTTGTATTATCAGAAATAACTCGAAGTAATACAGCAACAAGATTAGGCATAAGTAATGAGCCGACAAAAGAACATTTGGAAAATATGCAAAGGCTTATATCTAATCTCGTACAGCCTATGCGTGACGAGCTGGGTCCTATTCGGATCACTAGTGGTTATCGTTCCAAAGAACTTAATCGTGCTATTGGCGGAAGTACTCGTAGCCAACATTGCAAGGCTCAAGCTTTGGATTTGCAGTTTTGGGAAAATGGACAAATGAATAATAAGAAAATATATGATTGGATTATAAATTCTCATTTAGAGTTTGACCAAATGATTAATGAATTTGATTTTGCATGGATTCACTTATCGCTTAAAAAGAAGGGTAATAGAAAAGAGGTATTAGAGGCTTATAAGAATAACGATGGAGATACCGCTTATAAATATGCTGATGATATAATAATATTATAATGGGTAAATTATTAGATTTTTTAGGTGGAGGGGTTGTTAAGCAGGTCGGTGATGTGCTTGATAACCTTACTACTACTAAAGAAGAAAAGTTAGCTGCTCAACAAAAGATAAAGGAAGTTCTAATGCAGGCAGAGTCTAACGCACAAGAACAAGTATCTAGAAGGTGGGAGGCAGACATGAAGTCTGATAATTGGCTATCTAAAAATATACGACCTTTAATTTGTATATTCTTGACAGCAATGTTTGTTGTTATTTCTATATTCGATGGTAATGCTGGAGGCTTTAATATAGCCCCAGCTTATGTACCAATCTATCAAACTTTACTTATTACTGTTTACGGAGCTTATTTCGCAGGAAGATCTATAGAAAAGATCAAGAAGAAGTAATTACCTGGAAGCTTTTGCTATAGCGCTTATAAATGCTATCTCTTTTTCTATATTTTGTTGTTTTTCTTGACTCCACATTTGCTTGTACTTAGCCATGTTAAAATAAGAGTCGTAAAAACTATGAACTGCTTTATCTAATATCTCAGTTCTCTTCTTTTTTAATTTATATGATTTAGTCATTTGTCCTTTAAATTGAGACAATTCTTTTTTCATACCTTCTATTTCTACTAAAGCATCACAATAGTCTTGCATGCATTTATTTTCTTCAATAGTGGTATTTTGTTCTTTTATTAATTCTAAGGCTTTTTTAGTTATTTCCATAATAAAATCTTCTTTTTAATGCGTTTACAGATATTTCTATGTTGTATTTCATTTTAAGAAATCGCTTAACGACATGTAATGATTTTCTATTTTTAATTGCTCTTCCAACAACTAAAGCTATTAGTCCTTTCATTTTTAATCTTCAAAGTTGTGCACTAAACTTGCTACTCTACCGTTATCCCTATGAAATAAAAATCCTTCCACAGCTTTAGGTGCTCCTTTATAACCTTTGCGAGCATGCCAAGAGTCAGCTCCAGACGGGCTACGCATGTATTCTACAGTTACACCTATATAGTCTTTAGCAGATTGAAATTTGGTTTTTATTTTATGATGTACATGATGTAGAAACATGGTTCGGTATTTGCAGCTTGCCCACATCTTAGGTTCTTCTTGAGCCATAAGTAGTGGTATATCTTGCATCTTAGCACCGTCACCATGCTCTAACCCTATCATATTATTGTAATACTTATAATACTTACGATAAGCAGGACCTTCGTCTACGGTTACTTTTTTATTTCCTTTATACCAAGCCTTCAAGCAATGAGCTAAATGATACCCAGACTGATAGTCGTGATTACTCATTGAGTGAACGCAATCTACAGGCCCTACCTGCATAAGCATATCAACACAAGCTACATAAACCTCTAACGCTACACCAAATGATTTCCACCATTTATCATCTTGATCTTGTGGCGTTCCTTTAGTTGTAGTGTTAAAAACATTGTCCACATGTAGAACGTCATTACCGATACAGAATAAAACTCTTTCTACATCATATCCTTGAGCTCTATCTATTATACCCTGAACTCCTTGGAGGACCCTTAATCTTGCAATCTCCGTGTTATATTCTTCACCAGTTTCTTTGGCTAAAGCCAATTTACCAATATGAATATCAGCAGGATTAACAACTAATAAGTGGTTTCCAAGTAGTTCTTTTGAGGTACGGGGGTATGAGATTTTATGGTTTGCAACAACATCAGCTATATCATTTAAAAGAACTTCTCTATCGTAAGTAGTCATAATAGAGTTATCATTCTTTGTTACAATAGAAAATCTAGGCTCACCATTAGCAGATTGCCAATGCTTGCAGGAAACAACCTCTTCTGGTTGTATACCTCTTTCTTTAAGATAATCTAAATATACTGATGATAATTGATCGTTGTCGTTTGTGTTTAGGGCTACCTCTTCGGCTCTCCTCTCTAGAACGATGTCCATTTCTTGAGGAGTAAGGCGCATAGATTTTTTGGTCATTTTCTCTTGCTTATAGTATACCTTCCTCTATATAGGAATCTATATTTTCATCGCAAGATAAGAAATATTTTTCATATAAGTCTAAGGCGTAGTGGTACTTACGTCTTCCAGACTCCAGAAACTCAGGTGAAACATCATAAATACCAACGCTATGAGGATTTTCTTTTCCGATTACAATAAACTTAAATTGATCTAATCCAAGAGCATCACAATAAAATGCTGCTTGCATATCATAGTGATATTTCTTGCAATCATACTTAAACTTATCTATACCACCAAACTCAGCTGTGGTTTTAATGTCAGCTATAAAATCAAAAGATTGCAAGTCTATTTTACCTTTAGCGTTTATAATATCCTTACAGTGCATTCTGTTTATATACCATATAAAAGGCTGCTCTCTTTTTGACGTGTTAACTATATCTCTAACCTTGCTGTGATTAAATAAAGAATTACACATTCTATCTATTTTATCTAAGTCATCTGCAGTAATAAGCTGTTTATCTTCTAACTCTGCAAGCTTTAACTCTTCTTGTTTCCAAGCTTTGTTTATTTTAGATGTCATACCTTTTTCCTTTTCAGGTCTAAGGTTTGTGTCAAATATGTAAAACCTTTCGTTAAAGTTTTCTGGCTCCAAAGCCATACAGTGAAATGCACTACCAAACACCATAGCTGGTGTAGACTTTTGCCTATCCTCTAAATAAGATCTTAGGTGTGCGGGTGACTTTAATAAATACTTAAGCATTGAGCATGTAACATGCGATGAGTCTGCATAATATATTTTATCGTCACGGAATGATTCTAGTAATTTTGTCATAAAAATTGTTTTTAAATTAAGAAAGAGGCCGAAGCCTCTATCTTTTTAACCAACTAATAACTAAACCATCGTATGAACAATGTTAACCAAATCGTTGCAAATATAATGGTTTTATTTTAATCTACGCTTTTTTCATAGAAGTTTTTCCACGAGAACGATTTTTCTTAGTGGCTTCTTTTTTAGCTGCTTTCTTTACGGTTTTTTCAGCTTTAGTAGTTTCCATTGCTTCACGTTGCTTTGCTTCAAAATCCATTTGTTGCCAAACTAATCTTTGAATTGTACCAGCAGCGTGAGATGCAGCAATGAAATTAGTCATCATGTCAGTTCGTTGCTCATCGGTTACATTAATACCAACAGAGCTTAACATGTTAACTAAATGATTTTCTACATGCCCTTCAAGCTGTGTGATGTTTTGACCTAAAGGTGTTTCTCTAAAAGCTTTTTCAGCTTCCATTTGTTTCTCGTCTTGAGAAATTTCTTTTACTTTTTCCATTGTTTAAAAAGGTAAATTGTTAGAATCGAAGATTTCTGGAGTAATATTAGCTTTATGAGAGTCAATAAAATCCATGGTATTCTGTTGTAGAACATCTTCCCATACCATTTTTTGTTTATTTAAAGATTTAAACCTACATAATCTAGGCTCAAATCTAAGAATCACAGGCTCATTATCTTGAGTTGGAATACCTACAAGCTTTTGGAATTTTATCTTCCTTACATGCAATTGTGTGTCACTCCAATCTTCAGAGTTAGGATTCCTGTGTACAACTATAAAGTTGTCCGTTCTATTCGCGAACATGCCGCCCATTTCTACATCATAGTGTGATGGAGCGGGCACAGTACCGTCATCGCTTTTTTCTCTCGCAGCTTTAGTTACAGCGTGTGTTACTAAAATAAACTTTACAAAGTTCTTCTGCTTAAACCTACGAATATCAGATAAGACCTGATAGTAGTAGTCATATTTACTCATAGACCTATTAATAGCAAGGTCATTCATAGGGTCAACATAACATCCGTCAAATTCTCCATTATCTAATTCGTCCTGGAATACATCCATTACATCATAAATAGTTGGAGTGTTAGGAAATGATACCACCTTAAAGTGTTTCATTACCCATTCACAGGCAGCATCAAATACTGACCTGTCCATCCTTTCGGATTTTGTTTTGTCGGCAGTCATTCCTATAAACATCTCTGCAAGGTCTATAACCATTTCACCTACGGGTTCATTCTCTGGGCAATAACATAACCACTTCCACTTATACTTAACAGATGCAAGCATCATCAAGTAGAATATAGCGGTAGTTTTACCAATATTGGCAAATCCTGTTATTACATCTAACTCACCTTTTCTATATGTATAATGTTTATCAAGCCAAGGTATACCAGTAGATAAACCTTTGTTGTATCCATTATTATAGACGTGATTTACATACTCTGAAATTTCTTTCTTAGAATTTATCTTATAATCCATAATTAAAAGTTATAAGAGTCTAATCGATCTTTCTGAGCTTGAGCTACTTTTTTAGCTCTATCTTCTGCTTGCGCATTACTTTCTAATAAATACAAGTAATCTTCCCAGCAATTATTTGCGAGAAAGTTATTTGGGTATTTTCTGTACCTAACCTCAAAAGCTTTATGATATAAAGGGACTAATTGCATAATCGTATCTTTTTGTTGATTATTTAATTTTTTCCATTTAGTAAAAGCATTGTGCTTAGTTTTATTAATACCATATAATTTATAGAAAGCCATAAAATCAGGTGTGTACTCAGATGTTTTCTTTTCTTTTGGCTGATAGTCGTTAACTACAGCATCCATTAAAAATTCAACATCTTTAAGTATTTTCCCTAACGTTTTCATTATCAACTCCCGATCCATTGTTATTTGGTTTATTGTTTTTATCAATGGTTATAAAGCATCCTGCCTTTTCTTTATCGTATTCATACTTTTTAAACTTAGGAATAATCTCATCGCAGTTATCATCTTCAATCCACCCATGTATTACCATTTGGTCTTGCACGGTTTGTAGTGGATTAACGTAATCAAACTTATGTCTTGTTCCTCGTATAAATTTAAACGATATGTTTACAGGTTTTTGCAACCCATCTATAACAGACCTAAATTCCTCAGCATACTCTTGCCAATAAGGCTTGGTATTCTTTATGTAATTCATAACTGTCTTAGAGTGGATCATATGTTTTCCAGTCCAGCGTTTACCATTTTTAGATGATGGCGTACTGAATGGAATAAAAAATGTTCTCTTTTCCATCTATTTGCGTTTGCACAAATATAGGAAAATAAAAGCATCCCCTACTTAGCGAGCTTTTCAGGGATGCATTATTATCTAGAATGGTAAGTTACCAGCGTCTTCTGTTGTGGTAGTAGCAGGCTCCGTAGAGGCTGTAGCACCATCTTTATTAGTAAAGACTTTCCAAGCGTTAAGGTCTGTATAATACTTACCTTTATACTCTCTTGATTCTGGTTCAAAGCTTACATCAACCGTTTGACCTACTTTATTATATTTAACAAAGTTGTCTACTTTTTCGTTACCAAATACCGTGAATGAAACATCCTTTGGATATTCACCACCTGTACCAATAACAAATGTTAGTTTCTTCCACTCTTTTCCAGAGGACTTAGAAACTCCTGATTGTACTTCTGTAATAACTTTAATTGTTCCTGTGATTTGTAAATTACTCATAATTAATTGATTTTTGAGTCTGTTATATTCGACTCGGTTAAAAAAAATAACAGGAGAGGACTGCATAAACGACCAAGAATATAAAGGTCCCCTCCTATTACAGTAAAAGAAATTGCCCAACTCACGCTTGGTACTCTCGAAATCTACTATATCGCAGCGTTAGCCGCACTTACTAAATCCTCTTCTTGTTGAGGTGTTAGTTGGTATTTAGGCAATGCATCTAAAACTCTTTCAGGATCTGACTTAACAATATCCATCATAGACTTATAGGTTGCAGGGTCTAGTTTTTTCTTAGGATTCTGTGACGCAGAAAAGGACGGTGCCTCATCTTCGCCAAATACTCCTTGAGAATATAGACCTGCAAGCTTTAGAACAATGCGAGACAATGCACGCTTTTCTGCCATAGCGACAGGATAAGCATTGCTATTGTTCCCAGGAGAACATTCTCCAAATGTTTCTGTATAGGCCTCTCCCATCCTACCAATTGCTTTAATTAAGCAATGTTTGTGGTCGTCTGAAAGATTAACTATATCGTAGTTTACATCTATATTATAAGCCGCCTGAACTTTTTCAATTCCAGATCGAGTTATAATAGTATAGAACTTGTGTTTGTGTACATCCTCTGTAGTGAGGTTACACTTTTTGAATAGGTCGTTTAAGACCTCGGCTTTGGTTTTTCCCATAATTTGGTTTTTAGGAAGGTTAATAAATGGTTAAATAAATAGTTGTGCGGTAGCACTTTACGAGCCACACGCTTCACAATCGTCATCGTCAATTCCACACGATTCAGGTTGATCTTCTTTGTCTGTTAAGTCAACAATCCAAGAATCAAAAGTATTATCTCTTGATTCATCAGCTCTTTTTAACATTTCTCTCCAAGCTTCATGCTTTTCTTTGCTCATCTGTTTCAGTTTTTTTCCATTCCTCTTCAGCACGAGTTTCGTACTTCATAGGATTAAAAGATTTATACTTAGCTTTTGCTATTCCACTAATTACTATTTTTGCAAATCCACGCAAAAGCAAATGCTTTTTCTTCAAAATTAGAGTTGATACAACTTCTAAAAAAACTTCTTTCATTACGTTTTTTACGAACTTTTTATCAAGCCCTAAATCATACGCGACTTCTTCGCAAATTTGTTCAAACTTTGATTTTTTCATCGGCATGTGAAGATACTAATTTATAGTTAGTTAGACAAGTCTTTTAGCTTCACATTTAGTATGGAAATTATTACTAATAAAGCACCTATAACATAGGGCGCATACATAGCTGTAATTACCATAATCATTTGACTCATAAAAGCTAAACCTGCGTAAATTACACCTGCTTGAAACAATAGTTTTGATACAGGGTTTGACATGATTTTTTTAAACATACTATAAGTTATTAAATGTTAAAAATCTGAAGACTTTGTTTCGAGTCCATTTCATACCGTTAAACTCTTTGTGCCACTTCAGTTCAGCACCTTTTAATTCTATAACTACATAACCGTGTTTAGCGTGTATTGCATCCTGGAGCAATAGTTTACCGTATCGTTTTTTAACTTCTCCGTGTAAACCTTGCAACCTAGGAGTCATACCCGTATTCTTGTTTATGCGTTCTAGACGCTTTATCCATATGTCAGAGTTACACTTCGCAGGGATTTTAGAGTCGTATATCAATACGCTTTCTATTTCTGCTTGGCGTAACGCTGCTTCATATGTCAAAGCAATAGCTTCTATCATCAAAAGGCAAAGTGTTCAGGTTTACCCTTAACATTTTTATAGCCAAATATAGCTCCAGGACCATTACCTTCGCAATCCATAGATGGATATAATACACTCCCGTCATCAAACACTAAAGCTTTAATGTTGTCTGACTGAGAATAATAATCCCAACCTTCGTTGTCTATTTCCTTTTGTGTCATGTTTCTGACATCTACTAATTTTGTTCCTATTTTCATAATAAAAGTGTTGATTTAATAAAATAAGCTACTATTACAAGACTCCAGCTTAATATAAAATGCCTGTTATCTATGTAACCTTCGCCATCGTTTATTCCGTCTATTGTAGCGTTAGATACGTCTACTAGAAACATCATTGTTTGGTATATAGCAAGAGCCAATACTAAACAAAAAATTGCGTTTATCGTGATTTCCATTCTTCGTTTACTTTATTTATTACTTCATTAATATGTACGGTTTCTTTTTTACCTTGTTTATACTCTTCCATATGCAAGGCTTCAGATACAGCATCTAAATCTTGATGCGGTACTTCTTCTACTGCAATACGAGCAAGGTCATATACATCATCTACTAAGTCAGTTGCAAGTGGTGCAATTCTATGGTTTGATCTATACGCATAGTATTTACCTTTCTCGTCTATTCTTATAGATACAGGCACATAACCTTTCGGTGTAGAAAAGTTTTTTATGTCTTCTGGTGTTAACAATATGTCAATGCCAGCGTTATTGTTTTTATCCATTATAGGATTAACAATTCCTTTTGCAAATTTGATTTGTTTGTTCATTTGATTTTGGTTTTTAATTAATAATTAGATGCACCAGCATCCGTCTTCGGTTTCTTTTAATATGTAATAATCTTCAGCATCTTCTTTGTCAAGAAATTGAATACCATTAACTACAAGATCATCTATATTTAATGTGTTTAAATCTACATCTGTTTCAAGTAGATAATCCATAAGTTCTTCATAATACTCGTTGTCTATATCTACACAACAAGACATCATAAGTCTGTTTAAATTAAACTGCTTCATATTAGTTGTATTTAATTTCAGTTATTGATTCACATTCCTGCTTACATTTGGGGCAGGTTTCCCAGGTTTCTTTATCGTTTTCTTCACACCACTCTTCGTGACTGTCGCTGTTTACATCTTCGTTACAGCATTCGCTTAAGTATATTAGCTCACCTTCGTGGTCATAAAACTCGCTGTCAGGATCAGAACCCATAGTTCCTGCGAAGCCCATACCTTCTTCTTGGTATTCCATTTCTATGTATAGCTCAGGAAACTTTTCGCACATTGCCATTATTACAGGTGTTGGTGGTGACCAAGCTGTAGTAAAGCTAACTTGAAATGATTCAGGTTCTACATTACTTATATAACCGTCATAAGCATTCCACTTAGTTCCCCAATAATGATAAGACCATTCATACCAATCTCCAAAGCCATATTTTTCTACATTGCTTTTGTAGATTTTAGCTTCTTCAAGATCTTTTTCTGTAAGATTAGGATAGTCTCCTCCAGGACCCATATTGGCTTTACCTTCTAAGACTTCTAAACCTCTTTTTACGCCAGAGCCAGATGTTATATCTAAGCTCTTAGGTCTAAAGATAAAGTCGTTAAAGTCAAAGACTCTACCTTCTTCGTCATAACTATCAGAAGCGTCCTTCTCAGGCATCACTGATAGGCTGTCGTAAAACTTTTTCATGTCTTCTTTTTTACCTGATACTGTCAGGTAATTACTACAATGATTTGGCATAGTTTTTAGTTTTAGTTATTAATTGAATTAAATAAATCAGGGTAAATTCTAAACTCCCAGTTAAGCTTACCAGTTGCTTTATTCTTTACCCTATCGTAAGCGTAAATTGTATTCTTTTTTACTAAAGAATTTGTTCTACCTGTGATTTGGTTTATAGGTAGCTTTAAATGTTCTGATATTTGATAATTAGTAGCCTTGCCTCCTAAGTCTGCAAAAGCTTGTAATACTAATTTCTCCATTTTCTGTAGCTTTCCGCTTTCCATAAGCTCTACAAAAGCCATTAAACTAGTGTCTCTCATTTTCTAATTGATTTGGTTTAACATATTGGTTAATAATTCTTATTATTGCCTCTGCTCTAGTGTTATCCGAAGTGTACACTTTAAGGCATCGCAATATTTCTTGACGAAGAGTTCTATTCTGTGCTATACATAAAGCGTCTATAGATTCTTTTACAGTTCTTATGTAAGCATTGTAAGGCGCAGACTCTTCTATTAGCTTGCAGCTATGTAATATAGTTGCATGATGTCTACCACCCATTAAGTCGCCTATACGTTGAAAGCCTAAATGCGTATGCTTTCTCATATAGTATGCTAATGCGTGACGGCCTGTAGCTAAATCTCTACGCCTATTCTTTTTCATCATTTCAATAGGATCTACACCGACAAGGTTAGAAACAAAGTCTACAGCATCACTATAGACCTTGTTCATTTTGTCAGTATTAATCTTTCCTATTATCGTCTCCCCACTGATCGAATAACCGTTTAAGTACTCTTCCTGTGTTTTCATTTTGCAATCTGTTTAGTTCATGTTCCATCTCAATCCATATCCACTCTTTGTCATCTTGCTCTTCGGCAGTAAGATGGTCCCAGATTTTATCTAATGCAATTGTATAAATAACATTTTGCTTTTCTAACATTTCTTCTTTAGTCATTATAAGTGCCCTCCATATTTTTCTCCGTTAATATCATATCTTGACTCTGTTGGTTGGTCATCTTCGCACATATATCTATGTTCGTCAAGACCAAAACCAAATTCATAATCAGCTTTTGCTAATGCTTTATCAAGATCTTTTTCCCATGTAGCCTCGTTATCTAAAAGCCATTGATGAACATCATCTTGCGGTATATCTTTAGGTATGCTAATTACAATTTCACCATACTTATGATATACACGTCTTTCACTAAGCGTTACAGTTCTACCAATATATTTTATTTCTGTATTTAGTAAAGCTCTATTAAGCTCACCCATATCTCTAACTTGTTGATCAACGGGTCTGTTTCGATTGTACTGTTCAATCAAAAACTCTTGATGTTCTTTACTTCTTGACGTGGTGTCTTTACCCTCTCCAAAAGTCCATTGGATTGGTAAATCGTTTTTCTCTTTTTCCATAATTATTTATTTATTTAATTTAACATGCAGCCCATCCATAAAAGTAGAAAGCTTTAATACCTTTCTTACCTTTATATCCGTACCTTTCTTTTGCTTTTTTTAATGCAGCTCCTTCGAGCTCTATAAATCGACAATCTCGTTTGTCCATTTCATCTATTTCTTTTCCAATCCAACCATCAAATTTTCTGGTTCCGTATCTTGGAAAACCTGTTCTTCTATAACACCCGTCTGTCGTACTAATTGTACCATTGTAAGGGTCGTGTCCACATTCATACTCTGCTTCTGCGCATTCATGCGAATAAGCCTCGCCTGCTGTTTTAAATCTACCTACTGATAGAATTTCAAAAGATTCTGCTCCCATAGTTTAAAGTTTAATTGTTTCTATTGCGTTTTTACCTGTAATCCACTGCCAATTACAATTTAGTATGTTTGGCATATCATCTCTATCTTTAGATAGATCATAAAGCCAAAGCTCCCAATCGCCATCGTAATGATTATTTATAGCTTCCTGTTTAGGAATGTTTTCTAATATTACAACACTTGATGTTTCACTGTCAAGTATTACAATCTTATCTTTTGGTTTAAACATTTTTCCTATCATATTAATTGTCTTCAAATAAATTAACCATTTGTCCATATCTTTCAGCATCTTCTATAGCTTCATCTATGCACTCTGCTTTTATGTCTATCCATTGCTGATAATCAGATGGATCTTCTGCATTTTCATGTCCGTGTGGAATGTAAATCAATTTGTAGTTTTTCATACTTTTAAGGATTTAGTACTTAAATAATAAACTTGGTCTTCTAACTCTTTATTTTTATGTTCAATATTATCTATATATTGTAAAACTATATCAAGATAAAATTGGTCGTCTTGCTTTAGTTCTTCCATTCTAAATGAAAGATAGCCTATAGCATCGTCTACAGTTTGTTTGTTCATAGTTATTGTTTTAGTGAAAATTCATAATGCTCTCCCATAGGTGAGTCGTGATGTGACATGCTTGCGTGGTAAACGCCAGGTTTGTCATTAGAGTCTCTCCAGAATCTTACATTAAAATCAGTGTTAACTTCTATGGCTTTAAATAAGTCCATACCGTCTGTTACCTCAACATCCATTTGATGTGTTCTGTTTCGCCAACCTAAGTTAGTTCCAATAACAGAAAATGTTTCCCCTGAGTATTTATCAAAGTAAGTCATGTGATCCTCAAATTGCTCCCAGGCATCGCCAGACAAATGTTCGTCACGCCAAATTACATCATCTATTATTTCTTCTGTAACTTCTGACTCCTTTAAGTCGCCAACTCTATTGACTTTTTCTCCTCTAAGTTTATAAAACTCATATCTATCTATAAAATCATCAGGATTTTTTAAATAATGTTTAGCTTCAAGTTGTACAAACTCGCTATAGTCGTACTCTGCTATTCTTTCTGTTATTACGTTGCTCATATTAGTCTTTTTTGTATGCTCCATCAAAGTCTCTTTTAATTTCTATTGGTACTATCCATATTTGTTTTGTTTGTGGATCTATCCACTCTTCATATTCAATGCCGTCTCCGCCATCGTGCCAGTCTAATCGCTCCACAGTTTGTTGAGCAAAAGGCTGTTCTTTTAAGTACGTTATTTTATTCTCCATTATTTTCTGTGTCTTTAATTATTTCTTCGATTTCATCTACAGCCCACTCGTGTGATATTATTTTACATAAATCAACAAGATCTACTACTGCATTCTTTTCGTATTTAGACATTTCATTTACTTCATCATAAATACGATTTAATGCACTGTGGCAATCTTGCAAGTCAGCTAATGTATTTTCAAACCTGCAGTAACTCATGTTTCCCATAGTATTAGTTTTAGTTAAAGGTTAAAAAGGGAGGCCGAAGCCCCCCTGTTAATTAAAGTGTTTCAGCAAATGCGTCTATCATCTTATAGGCTTTGTTTGCAATTCTTGCACCTCCACCTACAATAAGTGATTCATCTCTACCAAAAGGTCTGTTAGGTACAGATTTCTTGTGGTTTACAAAGTGTGTAACACCGTTAAATAAACCCCAAAGTGTATCACCATGGACTTGCATTTCTGTGTTAATAGACTGCTGTAAATCCATTGCAGCATTCCATTTGCGTGTAGAGTATTTCTCTCTAGCTTCTTCTATAGATAGCTTCTTGTCTATGTCTAACAAGTCTTTCCATAAACCGTTTCTAAAGTCCATAATCTTTCTGTCAGTCCAGATAGGTACTTTAGTCCACTCTTCAAACTTTCTATACATATCATCTTCGAAATCTTTGTATTCGTTCATGATTAATGGTATAGCTCTTAAAGACTCCTCAATAGTTGAGTTGTGTCTAAGCTTGTATTGAGCTTTATTGTGGAATTGATAGAATTGATTAGAGCAACTAACTACTCTGTTACCATATCCTATTCTAACTCCGTGTTTGCCATCGTGACCCCACGTTGCAACTACATACTTTATAAGCTCGTCTGGCCCAACGATTTTAGATTCGTTAAGCCTAAGCTGTGCAAAGCACTGTTTGCCTCCGTTAAGTGGCCCTGAGTGGCTGATAGTGTAGCCATTTTCTTTGGCTATCTCTTGTAATGTTTCCATAATCTGTTCGTTTTGTGTAACGGTATACTGCTTACCTACAACACCTAGATCTTCTAGGGTTGAGTCGTTTACCGTAGAGAACCATTGAGTTTCTTTAAACTCCTTTTCTACTTCTAGTCCTCCGTGACCATCAACAACTAAACTTTCGTCTATTCTGTACAATGGTCTTTTTGATACTGTGAAATCTAATCCGATTTCTTTTAACTGTGAGTTTTTCATACGCGTGTTATTAATTGATTTGGTTATATCTCATAAGTTGTTCGGCCATGAGATGAAAGCCGTTCTATTTCTCCTACAATTTCTACTTTGCAGGAATACTTTCCTTTATATTTTTCTATGTGTTTACTCATAGCTCTAGAGTTTATTTTTGTGTCGGTAAGGTCGTTAGGACAATTACCTTTTAAAAATCCCTCTACGTTATAATCTCTATGTAAATGTGAAAGTTTAGTGGATTTAGTTTTATTAGAGTAAACTTCTTTCCAAACCCTTATTTTATATTTACACCACCATAGAGTTTTGCGTTCTTTCACTTATCAAGTAATCTTGATGCGTGAGCTGTTGCAGGATTAATATGTACTTTATTTGGCCCAGGCTTTGGTGCCTGTGTTCCAAACTGTAAGACAAAACTGTCAACATTAATATTGCCTTTTTCGTCTGTTGTCTGCACAATACTACCCATATGCATTAAATAGCCTACAGGTTTTTTAGGTATTGTACTAAGAATTGTTAACGAGCTTGATCCGCTCTTGTATTTTTTAGGTGCTTTTTTTTCAACCTCTATGTGTGGAACATAATCGTGATACCCTTTTTTCATAATAAGTGTGATTTAATTTGTTTATACTCTTCTAATGTTATATTTACTTGGACCATATCAAGATCGCCTGGCTCTCTTGTAGTCATGTGAAATATTCTTTGCAGGTCGTTTTTGTAATGTGCCCAATTTAGCACAATTTCTTCCCTTAACCAAACTGTTACTGTCATTTGTGACGGATTTAAAAGATATATCTTATCTTGTTCCATGGAATTATAGAGCCATGTATCTCTTTAAATCGTTTAATGTATTTTGCTTTTAATTTTCTTTCATACCTTAAGTTTTTACCACCATATTGTGATGTTTTTGTTTCTTGCAGATGTGGAACCCAAAGCTGTTGCTCTGCTTTAGGATTGTCTTTAAGATTATGTTCGTGCCTACCTTCGTTATGTGTCAGAAATATAACTTCTGCATACACTTGATTTTTGTAGTCTACATAATCATTAAGCATATCAAACAATTCTGAGTAATCTTTTTCCCAATTTCTATATAATATTACTGGGCTAAAGTTTACATGAACATCATACCCTGCTTCTATAAAAGGATTAATAGCTTTTATACGATCAAGTATTTTAGATGTTCCTGGTTCGTGTATGTTTGCTAATCTTTGTGGCATTAGACTAAACCTTATTCTGATTTTACCTTTAGGATTAAAGTCAAGTAGTTTAGGGTTTACATACTTTGTAGCAAACGAGCCCATAAGGCCTGGTTGGTCTACAAAGAATTTAAATATATCTTGCCACTGATGATATTTTGCGTGAAGAGCAAAGTCTTCGTTGCAACTAATATCATATGTAGTGTACACAGGATGTGTTTGATTTGGCTTTTCTGCGTCTGCAAACCTACTATGTATTAACACATGTTCAAGTATTTCACGATGGTTATTTGCTATGTCTAAGCCTTTTACTTTATTACGCTTCATATAACAGTATGAACAGTTATATAAACAACCATGGCCAAATGACGGAGTGATATAGTCTGTTGACCTACCACTTGGTCGAATGACCATGGATTTTCTTTTAACGTTTCTAATTATCATAGTTATCTTCTGGTCTGTCTTTATGAACCCAGCTTACAAATAAAATTGTTAGCACTGATGCTATCATAATTCCAATGTCTATTCCTTCCATTACGCTATCTTTTTAAATTTAGTTTTTAATTCATCTATCATATCTAATAAACATACGTCATCAGGGTTGACATATTCTCCTGTGATTTGTTGATACATATCTACAATAGATACTAGTTCTCTACGCAGCTCGTTCATCTGCTTGATAAAATTGTCGTATTCCTTAATTGTCATAATTTCTCTAGTTCTTTTTCGCATTCGTAACACACACCCCAGTCGTGGTCTGTATTTTGTAAATCGTCTTCCGATACAAATGTGCCACAGCAACTGCAGGGCACGTCTTTAATTTCTGTTGGATCTGTCATAGTGTAAGATGTTGTAAAATTGGATTTGTAGGGTCAAGCCCCTTGATTACTTCTACTAACTTGTTGTTGTCTTCTTGTAAGTTTTCAATCTGTAATTGTAAGCCTACAACGTGACTTCGTTTATTTTCGTTTTCTAGTTTAAGCTCTGTATCAAGTTCTATAACTTTGTTTTGAAGAGCTATAACTAATTCTGGTAAATGTTCTTGTGTGCTCATTATGTAATTGGTTTACAAGGGTTATAACTTCTATTTTTTTCTTCTATTATTTTCATTAATTCTTTGTGAATGTCTATTATTTCTGGTTCATATTTAAACATTAATGCTACTCCATCTTTATTTGTAAGCAAGCTCATTCTAGCTTTAAGTTTTTCTTCTTTTGTTTCGAGGTTATCTTCATTGATTAATACTGTACCGAAACAAGCGTCTCTTATTATTTCATAATGTTTCCAAGGTAGTTTAACTTCTATAAGAGAAGATACATGGAATCTTACTGAATCTAATGAGGCATGAGATGAAGGCGGTACATAATTGCGTCTTACCCAAGTTTGTAAATGTTCAGTAGGAGGTTGAAAGAATATAAATCTATAATCAATATGTCCATCTTTTATAAAAAATGCACTTCTTTCATAATCCATTAAATCTCTCATGTAACCATGTGGTATCCACATTGATACTAATGGTACGTTTTCAAACTTCTTTAGTTGATTTTCAGTTGGTTGTTTCATAGTTTAATTGTTTTGTGGTTTTGGTCCAAGACCCCAGTTAATAATTTCTTCTGTATCTAAATCTGTTATTTCTCCAGTATCTCCATCAATACACCTTATAAAGAAGGTAGTATATTCGCATTCCCAATTTCTTTCTTTTTGCAGAACTGCACTATCAATATTATAAGGCTCATCATGTGAGCCTCTTCCGAAAATAGACCAGTGACTTCCATCATAATGTTCTTTGTTTATAATTTCTATTTCCTTTAATACATCATCAAAGGATTTAAAAGTTTCCATAAACGCACTGTCTTTTTTAATCAAAAGGTATGTTTTCATAATTTACTTTTTAGTTTAAGTTTTAATAAGTTTTTAAACTCTATTACTTTTATATTGTATAGAGTATTTAAGTCTTCAATGCTTAGTTTACTATATATAGCTTCTAAGTTTTCTCGATAACCTATCGGTTCTTTTGTGTAATAACCAAGCATATTGCAGCCTACATTTCTGTAGGATCCTGCTTCTACTCTTGTTATTTCACTTAACATTTTGTCTTTTGTCATTTACCAATTCTCTTTATATTTTTTTGATACTTTTTCGTATTGTTTTATAAATTCTTCAGGGTAATGTGGTGGATAAACTATTTTTTTAGTTTTATCTATTCTATTTACATATGTTCCACCAACTTCTTTTCTATCTTGATATAAAGCACCTTCGAATCCATCGTCATTTGTTGGCCAAATATACAAGCCTTCAATGTGACTGTATTTTTTGTAAAACTTTATTGCTTGATCGTAAGTCATATTTATTGGACAACGAAGAGTGTCGTATTGAATGCCCTTTATAATGCCATCAAATGAGCCTCTTCTGCAGCCTGCTCTATATCTAATCAAACCACTATTCTTTTTTATAATGTAATTAGATTGTTCTATAAGTTCTTCTTGGAACTCATCAAATAAATTATTTACCTCTTCTTTAAAATTTAAAAGCATTCTTGTTGCAAAACGTTTTTCTGGATCGTTTGATAGTTTTCTTAGTTTTTCTTTTTCTTTTTCTTCTTTTTGTCGTTTTTTCTCTTCATCTGCATGCATATATTCATTGAATGAATTGTCATTATCCCAGAACAAATATTCTTCCATGTTTTTCATAACTATTGTTTTTACAAATTAACTAAATGAAAAGTCAAGTTTATTGACTATTCTTTAAATCTATAATATATTAATCCTATTACTATCGCACCAGCTACTACAGGTGCAAGCCCGATTAGAAACGATGCTACAACGCCTACAACTGAGGCGAAGAGCAAGGTACCTAATGCAATGGCGAAACCCGTGATACACAGGTTAAACGCCTTGTCTATTAAGTTTTTCTTTTGGTTCATGATAGTGCTATTTCTACTGTGTTAATAAGATTTTTAAGTCCATTTAAATCATTAAGAAATTTAAGCCTTACAGCTTTTTCTTTATTTTTCTTTGCAGTTTTCTTTTTAAGAGAAACAACAGCTTGTTCTCTTTCTTTTTCTTTTTGCTCTTTGTTATTAAGCTTTTTTAACTGCTCTTTACTAAATGTAATTTTTCCCATAATTTCTATTGTTTATTGTTTTTGTTTTTAAGAAAATAGTGTTTAGCTAAGTCTCCATTTATATAATCCTTGTAAAATGATATACTTACTAATGAATAGTTTACATATTCAGCATTTTCACTTTTCATCCAAAGTATTTTACCTGCTTGGTTTTCAACCCAAGACTTAAATGCCTTGAATGGATTTCTATTTGCAAGAATAACTTTAGGTACTTTTGTGTATTTGTTTAATTTAACAGATTGAATTTTACCAGATCCGTTATTGAACAATAATTGTTCTTTGCCATAGACATTTACAATTTTTACTACTTTTTTCATACGCATTCTCAGGATTAGTTTACGTCTTTTGTTTTAACCTGTAAGACATTAGTTTAGTTAATAATAGTACCTGTAGGTGACAACGAGTCACCTCACAGCCTCAAAGCCTACAGGTTAGGGTTTTCTATGCCTAAAGCAATAACTCTATTCACATCTTCTTTAATCTGCTTTGCTTTCAGATCAAATTTAGATAGTCCTTTCTTTAAGGATTTTCCAAATTTGTGTACTTCAGATTTCCATTCTCTTATTTGGCGTTCTGATTTAGTTTCTACAACGCGCTTAGTCTTAGCATTGCTAGATGCTACAGGCATTCTTTTTCGCTTTTTCATTTGTCTAACTCTTTTAATGTGTTCATAACTTTATTTTCTATGATGCTTGTTATTATGTATCCGCCAATACATGCACCAAAGCCAAAGGCTAACGCGTGTGTGATGATAATGTGTATCATAACGATGAATCATTTAGGATTAATGCCATACAAAATATACCGAATGGTAATAAGAATAGCATACTCAGTGAACCTGTTAATGCGAACATAAACAGTAATAGTAAGTTGATTGATAGTATACCAATGAACTTAAATAAATCGATTAGCTTTTTCATAGCTTTTTATTTATAAGGTTTATAACTTCATTTTCAATATCAGTTGTAATAGCTTCGCAAACTAAAGTTCTACTAACACCATCTTCTTCTTCGCAGTTCATTACTATTTGAAGAGTTCCATTTAAAACATCTAACTCAACAAATGTAATATAAGGTTGCTCTAACTCGATTGACATTCGTTGTATAAAGGCTTCTTTACTAACAACAATTACACGAGCAAGCTCTCCATCGATAAATTCATTATATTTAATCATAACGAAAGGGCTTTTAGTGTTGCCACTCCTTTGGTGGCTTGTTCCCTAAACACATATTAAAAGTTCAGCCGCAAATTCTTTGCGAACTGTTAAATATTTTTATACATTTGTCTTCCCAACGGAAATAGTTGACGACTTATGCAGGAATGTATTTGGATCAGATACTTTGCTCCATACGAGATAGCACAGTTGTCTTTACAACTTTCTGGCTGCCCAGCTGTATACTAATCGTAGTGACTAGTTCACAGTGAGCAAGCAGAATTTAAAGTTGTGGATGGCAGCCTACATCGTACTCTTCCAGTCGAAATCTAAATTTCTTCTTTCTTCAGCATTTGTTAAGCCGTTCTTAATTTTATACTCCATTATTTTTTCTTTGTACACATCTAATACAGACGATGCATTAGTATGCATACACTGTGGATAACCAACAGCAATATATGCTTTCAGTTCTTCCAGTTTACGGTCAGTTTCTTCAATAAGAGTAATGTAACGCTCATTTTGACGTTCCCACTCTTTTCTTTTTTCACCACCAGTAATAATAGCATCAACCAATGTTTGGTCTAGCTTTTCTTTTTGAAACTCATAATGTTTCAGTGATGCAGTTAACGCAATAGCAGCCTCTTCAGGGCTTCTGTATTGCTTGTATAATTCTTCAGTAAATTGTTCGTGAGTCATGATAATGTCCTCCATAATTTAGTTAATAATTGATTTGAATAGTTCCCTTGCACTCATCGCTGAGTGTAACGAACACTTGTTCCAAGGGATGAATGATTATGAAATCCATAAACATGTAACAGCAGTTACAAACGCAGTTGCAGTAACAGTAGCTGTTTTCTTTATGTCTTTTATCATTTCTTGTTTTGAATAATCGTAAACTTGTTCATTTACTTTATTCTTTGCATTGTTTAAGATTGAGTTTAACTCTTCTTTGATTGATTTGTTTTCTTTGTTAGGCATGATAATGTCCTCCATAATTTAATTAATAAGTTATCGTCTGGTAACTCGTCAGGCATGACTACCAATGTCATACGACACTCGTTAGAGCGTTTCGTTAAAAGCTGCTAATAACTCGTCATTATTCCAATGACCAGATTTAAGCTTGCTTTGTAGAATACGTAGTTCATACACCTTGTGTTGAACATAATTTATTGATTCACCCTTTTTAAGGAGTTTTCCAATAAGATCGTTTTGAGCTAAAAGCTCTTGTAATGTAAAATCCATAATGAATAGTTTAAAGAACTACTAAATACATAGCACTGTTTACAACGGGTAGAATGAGATACATCTCTTTTCCGCACCGTACTCTAGTCAGTGAGTGTAGATAGTAGTTGTGTGATTAAATAATAGGTTTTTGAGTGATATTTGGGGTGTTGAGAGTGTATCACTCGTTTACACTCGCATTTAGTCTATAATAACGCATCCAATGGTAGCAACACAAGCTGCAGTTAGCGCATTACCAAATTTTCTTACATCTTTGAACTTCTCTGGCGTTATTCCTGCTGCTTGCATCTTCTTGTTTACGTTGTGGTTGATGTCTGCAACGAACTCCACTGCATCTTTGTAGTGGTTGTTAGCAAGTTTCTCTCCACATTTGTTTGCTTCTTTGTAGCTAATCTTTTGCCACTTTACATAGTTTGATGCTGAATCTTTTACTCTGTTAAATAGTCCCATGTTTTCTTAGTTTTAGGGGTTAGAAAATGAATTGATTTTTGAATAAATAGATGGCGGTAGCCAAAAGTTTGGGAAGTACACGGGGTGTACAGCAGAGGGCATCACACATTCACAACTAAAAAAATTTTTTTATATTTGCTAAAACAATACTATTATGAAGAAATGCAAAAAGGGTTGCAAGTGTAAAAAGTGCAAAGCCCGTAAGTCTAATCCTAAATTCACATACTAATGGGGTATTCAAAAACAAAGACAAAGACTAAGACTAAGCCTAAGCCAAGAAAACCAAAGTACTAATGCCAAAACTAAAAGACATCGTGAAAAGTTTTATAGAGACTCCGTTTGGGGATATAGAAAGAAACGAGCAGGGAGACTTAGAACTAGTATATATAACAGATGATTTTTCTGATTTCGCACCGAGTATAGCTATCGACAATGAGATAGATGTGTGGTTGATAGATCATGACTGGAAGATATTAGAAAGAGGTATATATTTTAATGACCCTATAGTGGAGACCTTAAACTATATATATTATAATGAGAAGACGAATGATTACGAAGAGGTAGAGGTGCCTGTTGGTTATTCTAATAGCATGGACGTAGGAAGTTTTATGCTTATGTATAAATTAGAAAGAGCATAAATGTATCTATTAAAGATAAGTAAGAAAGGAGAGAACATAGAGGATGAGGATAACGGTGTATTAGCCGTTCCAGAGTTCCAAAAGATATTAAAGGAAAAAAAGTTAGGTCAAAAGGCTATGAAATTTATAGCTTTGAGTCAGGACTACGATTCACCTTATAGGTATCTAAATGAGAAAGACCGTTATCGGCAGATTATATCTGACATCTTTGGGAAGCCCAAATGGGCTGACATTAAGCATCCATTGGTGCAGGCAGGTATAGATAAGTATAGAGCACTACAGAGAGATCCTCTTGACGATCAGTTAGAGGCCTTTAATAAAAAGATAGACCAGTATACTACATTAATTAATAATTGGCACTTGGATCAGGAGACTGCAGAAGAGTTGCAGAAGGTTATGATTGGTATAGAGAAGCTGCTAGGAACAAGAACTGTTCTCTTAGAAGCTATTGAGCGTAGAGGTGAGAGAAAAACAATTAGTGGTGAACAGACTCTAAGCTTTTT
>Ga0187217_1000038_pt1 | contig 42608 bp, 62 predicted proteins | sample 15SPOviralmetaG_FD_130165 | JGI IMG/M metagenome (GOLD analysis project Ga0187217, IMG submission 130165) | Marine viral communities from the oligotrophic San Pedro Time Series (SPOT) site, San Pedro Channel, CA, USA - 15 SPOT_SRF_2010-09-15... | ecosystem: Environmental > Aquatic > Marine >... | reverse complement strand
TTTCGGGTTTTCTATCTTCTTCTAATCTGTTCCATCGTTGTAACATTTCATTTCTATAAACTTGTTTGTGACCAATTGTCATCAGCACAGAGGGTCTATACTTGGAATGAACCAGTCCTGCTTTTCTCCATTTGCTTATATCTCTAAAAAAACAAGAAGTATAAGATACATCAATATCATATTCTAATAGATACGTTGTTAGATTTTGTATAAACATACCTACCTCAACTGACACAGAATCACTGATATGATCCACTCTGTCAGGAAATGCTTGGTCATAAAACATTCCTTGTCTAACTTGCTCTTGATAAAATTTGTTAGGTTCTCGTGGTTCTTGATGAATACACAACAAATATGCATTGTGCTTGATGTGAGCATAAAAAGGATTTTCTTTTCCTTTTTCTGTGATTGTTTGTTGTCCTCTTGCCACTGCACTTTTTTCCGCTTTGATATGATTTTTGTGAACCATTTGATGTACTAGTTCTTTTTCCTTATGATGTGTAGGACCATACACAAAAACTTTGTAAGCCATGGCATTATTTTTTGATGGTGAAGTTTTCCATGCTTTCCACAGTGCAGATTCTACGTATTCTTTAGGAGGTATTTTACCTTTTATGTATGATTGCACATGATGACGGTTTTCCAACAGATCAAATGTTGTTGATTGTTTTTTATTTTTTCGTGCTTGTTTTTTCCAACCCATATATTATACCCAATTTACCACTTTGTTTATTTCTGGTTTGAAATCATCCTCTGGTTTCCAACCCTGTGCTTGTAAATTTTGTGATCTATATTTTTCGCCATATCCCAAAGACATCAACATGATTGGTCTATGTTTAACAAAAGGAAGGTTGCGCCAATTTTTAATCAAGGTAGGCATGCACACTGTATAAGATACATCTATGTCATGTTCCATACAAAACAGTGCGAGATGACTTGCAAACATACCAACTTCAATAGAAGTGGTAGTAATGATTTCGTTCACTTGATCTTCAAACATTTCTTGAGCGTAGTGTCCATTCTCTATTGAATGTTGAACATATCTAGTTGGTTTATCGCACACTCTTGCTGTAAAAATCAACAAGTAACTGTTTTCCTTGATATGATTGTAATAAGGATTAACAATCGTTTGTGCTTGTTTTATTTTACCTTCTTTAGCCGCTTGGTCTTCACTGTATTGTTGTTTTGCAACGCACTTGTTCCAAACTAATATTTTCTCTTCTTTTTTATCAGGACCTAACACATGAACTGAGTAAGGCATAAAATTGTTCTTAGATGAAGTGGCTTTCCATGTTTTGTGAAGCAATTTTTCAATAGTTTCTTTCGGTACCTGCACATCTAAATTATATGATGCCACGTGCTTTCTTTTCATCAATGTTGTTAGCGAGTCCATTAATCCTTTCTTATTATCCAATCGTTGATCACCACCATATCCAAGTCTGTGTTATTGAAAGTGTTGATTGCATCTTCAGGAGTTTCCACCATTGGCTCTTGACAATTAAAACTTGTATTCAACAGCATGGGTATTCCTGTAATGTTGTAAAATTCTTCAATCAGTTTGTAAAATTTATAATTAAATTCTTTGTTCACTGTCTGTATTCTTGCTGTGTTGTCAACGTGTGTGACACCAGGAATCTTATCAGACTTCACAGGCATAATTCTACTCATGTATGGACTGGGTTGATTGGTATCAAAGTATTCTTTATAATATTCTTCCAACACACTGGGAGCGAATGGTCTGAAGTCCTCACGTTTTTTAATTGTTTTGTTTATGATATCTTTTATGCTAGGATTTCTTGGATCAGCCAATATGCTTCTGTTACCCAATGCTCTATTGCCACTTTCTGATCTTCCTTGATACCAGCCCACAATACTGCCCTTGGATATTGCAGTTGCGACTTCTTTGTTCAAGTCATCATTTGAATACTGTACGGCTTTAAAATCTAACATCATAGTTTCGTATACTTTTTGATCTGGGCCTGCAAACACAGTAGGCGTATGCACATTTTGATTTAAAACATAATCGGCGTGCATATAAGTTCCTAGTGCTTGTCCTTCATCACCGACAGCAGGCGGCACATGAACGTTGTCATAGTGTTTGGTTAATTCTTCATTCATATATCCGTTGTATGCAACTCCACCTGCAAGGCAAATGTTGTCACAAGTTTTCAACGGATATATGTATTTTTTAATCAAGTCTATTGTGACTTGTTGCAGTGTGTGAGCAATATCTTCTCTTGATACCTTTTTGATGACTTCATCAGCAAAGTCGGGCAGTTTATGATTGGCATTCAATACATACGCTTCAATCATAGCGTGTGCTTGATAATTGTATTTGCCATATCCTGCTAGGCCCATTACTTTGCCAGCATCAAGGTATCTAAATCCTAAATCTTGTGCCAGTCTGTTCCACAATCCTCCAATGGGAATCTGTTTAGAAAAGTCTGTGATAAATCCATATCTGTTGATAAAGATACAGTTAAACTTCCAACCTCTGCCATCTATTGCTAGTATGTCGCTGTGATCATAACCTGAAGTTAAAAAAGCATAAGCGGAGTGCGATTGATGATGATCAATGTAATACATTTCGTCTTTGTGATAATGTTCCCACAATGTCAAAGGTTTGAAATCTAAAAAGTTTTTGTTGGGGAAATGTTGATCCAATAAATCAGACACATATTCTTGTCCAAGGTTGCTGACAGTGAAAGCAAACACATTGTCCTGCGTCCTATTTGTAAATGCTTCCAGCACGTGTTCTTTAAAAAATTTCTGACTTGGAAAAGCATCGTGTGGATTTGCAGGATTGAGATTGTGCCGTTTCCTATTTTGTCGCTCAATCTGAATATGCACATCACCATTGTATGTGTTGTGATCATGAATGTTTAATGCCACTGCAAATATACTCATTATGCGTTGGGCTCCTCTAATGCAATTTTTTCTAGTATTTGCAGTTTGCGTTTAATTGGTCTTGGAGGAATGATGTCCATACAACCTCTACAATATGTTTCAAACTGAAATAAATTAAACGTCATCATTTTGTCTACATTTTCTTTGGTTATATCAAACTGTCTAGAACCGTTAATCACTTTTCTACTGCAATGTCTAATTTTTTGCAATTCAAAATCTACTACTGGTACTAGCGGAAATTTAGCACAAATACGTCTGTCCAGTTCTGGTGCTTGAATCATTGTGTGATCACCATGATAGTCAGGTGATCGTGAATTATATTCTTTAAATTCTGTGTTTTTGTGTTTCAAATAAGACAAGTCATGTAAGTCTCTGTATTTGAAGTATCCAGGAGTTTCAATAATTAAATTGTAATTGTTTTTGTTATTCTCTGGAAGAAAATCAAAGTTGCCCAATTTTTCAATACGATCTTCGTAAAAATCTAATACCAGATGTTCTATGTAGATTATTTCAGGATCTTCCAACACGTGTGGATATCTTTTTCTTATGAATGAATTGGACATCACTTGCACTACAAGATTAGGATGTTTTTTGATTTCTGCAATAACTTCATCTAGATTTTTTATCAGACCAGGCTCACCACCCAACAAACAGATACGTGTTTTGTAGGGACTCAAATATTCTACTGTGCGTTTCAAAAAATCCATATCCACAGTCAAATTACGCATCTCCAAAGTCCATGCTGTACAGTAGTGACATGACTTGTTGCATGATTTAGATAGATAGAAATCAACCGAAAGATAGTCTGAGTTTTTTAAATCTTTTAATGTTAAGATATCTTTTTTCATTATATCATATTTATTGACACAAATTTTTGGTTGTGCCTGTCTAGGTTATAAATATCATCATGAACAGAATAGTTGCTTTTGGTTGCAGTAATACACAAGGACAGGCATTGCCTGATTTAGAAGATGGCGATAATAATGTGAGTGAATATGCTTGGCCGTCTGTTTTGGCAAAAAATTTAGGCTTTACGGTTTGGAATCGAGCCCACGGAGGAGCCAGCAACAAATTAATTTTGCACAGATTGTTAAACACTGATTTTGAAAAAAACGACATTGTCGTAATACAGTGGACTGCTTTTTGTCGAAGTTGTTTTATTGATACTGATAAAGTTTTACGTATGCTACCATCAGACATCACCAGACCTAAAATAGACAATAAAGAAGCAAATCGACTGCACTCTGCATACTACTATGAACATTTTGATTCTGATTACAATGCTTGGTATGACAGCATGGTTCAAATAAATCTTGCGAAAGCACATCTTGATTCTTTACAACTTAAAAATTTGCATTTCACTTGGGATCCTAGTCCATATCAAATTCAAAGACCTAATTGGAATAAGGTAAATTTAATAACAAAACAGTTCAGCAATGTTGACTTTGCTAGCGATAATGATCATCCAGGAGTTAAATCGCAAGAACTAATGGCTGAATTTATGCAGAAGCATCTAGAACTGATACTTTAAAATTCATTTTTGAACACAACTTTACCTGTCTCAGGGTCAACAACTTGCCAACTTTGTTTACGTTTTGACTTTTTAAATTTTGCACATATACTATGACATTCTGGCGGTGCTATATTTTTTTTAAGATTTTTGTAGAATCTTTTCCATTCTTTATGGTTTAAAATTTTGTCAACAGTATTCGTGGTGTCTATTTTACTGACTTTTAGTAATTTTTGTAAAAGTGGATGATTAAGATTGTTTGGTGAATCTAGATAGCAACAAGGGAGAAGTTCTTGTCTGTTTGTTATAGCAAAGGATATTGTTCCTTTTATACATTGTGGATCAAGTTTAGACATATATTTTTTTAGTGGTTTTGTAATGTTCATAATTAATTCTAGTTCTTCTTGAATTTATAAGTTGAAAGAAAATTTTATTGTCTTTGGCTATTTGCATGGCTGTATCTACATCTTTTTCATTGTACTTGAAGACTATGTATTGCCAAATTGGTGTGGATCTGAGATATTTTTTTGCTTCTAGCATTATCTCGAACAATTTTTCACCATCCTGATTTATTCTATACTGGTTGCTGTCTTTAGGTAAGCCGTCAATGCCAAAGCACCACTCACAATTTGGATATTGTTGAAACATTTTTACATACCATTTTTTAGGTTTAAAAGATGATGCAGTATGAATTGTTGCTCTTATATTTTTTTTCTTACACATATCTAGAATTTTGTCAAATTGCGGATGATGTATTGGATCTGAGTACTGTCCACAAAAGTCAACTTTTGGAAAATGATTTGTAATTACGTCGAATACTTCCAATGACATATCATGTCCTGGAACTTTTTCATTGTTGTCTGTGTAGAGTTTTTGTCTTTGGCACAATGGACATAACAGAGGACATCTGTTAGTGATATCTAAATTAACCCACTCGTTTTTTTTCCTTGTCCAGAATAAATTTGAATGTTTATTTTTCATTAATTGCTTCTTTAATGTATTTAATTAAATTTGCAATCTCATTTTGTTCCAAGTAAGCATGGACAGGCAAAGATAGTATTGTATCTGCCACTTGTTTAGAATTTACGCAATCATCTTTCACGTAATCAATACTCCATGCATTGTACATAGAATTTTCTGATAGTGGAGTTTCATAATGCACAGAAAGATTTAGTTTATTTTTTACTTTGTTTCTTGTTTCTTTGTCTTTGAATTTAATTGTATATTTGTGCCAGTTGTGTTCAACATTAAAAGGCACAGTTGGTGTTTGTATGGGCAAATTTTTAAAAGCACTGTTGTACGTCATAGCATTTTGCTCTCTTATTTGCCTATCACGTGTTAAATTTTTTAAACGCAATTGAATTATTTGTGCATTCAGCACATACATTCTTGAATTGTATCCAAGCATTTCATAATCCTTGCCTTTTCCATGACGTCTTAATTTTTTAACTGTGTTTGCCAATTGTTCATCGTCTGTTAAAAATATTCCACCACCATTTATTCCGGATATAACTTTGTTTGTGTTAAAACTAAATGAACTGCAATCGCCAATAGAGCCTGCTTTACGGTTGTTGATGCGTGAACCTAAACTTTGTGCCGCATCTTCCACAAACATTATGCCATTGTCTTTGCAATGTTGTTCAATATCAGCAGTATCACTCATGTTGCCAAACAGATGCGTGTATATCAACGCCTTTGTGTTGGGTGTGGTCATACGTTTTATACTGTCTAATGAAATATGACAAGTGTCTGCATCTATATCACAAAAAACAGGAGTTGCTCCAACCATGCTAATGCATGATGATGTGGATATCCAACTGAAGTCTGTCACTAATACCTCATCACCTGGACCTATATTCCTACTCTTTAATGAAAAATGTAATGCATCGGTGGCATTGGCAACACTGACTGCATATTTTCTTCCTATCAGTTCTGCAAATTCTTTTTCAAACTGTTCGCAGTTCTCATAGTTGCTTTGCGACATAAAATCATCAAACAATTTAAGATATGCATCTTTGTTTTGTTGATATTCTCTATCCCAACCTTCATACGGTATCATTTAATTCTTCCATTGCTTCTAATATGGGTGCTATGTTTGGTTTTGCAATCTCTCTTGTCCAATACACACTGCCGCCATCATGAATTGATTTGTCTCTCATATAAATTACTTCTTTTCCAAAGTGTTTGCACTCTTGAAATATTCTAGGAGCAGGGTCAAATGTGTCTTTGGTGTACACATATGTTTCAAACATACTCATAATGTTGTCAACAGGCACAAATACATTGTTGTTTTCCATATTAACATAGTCTGCTTCATATGTCAATATGCCATGATCCGGATAATCCTTGATTACTTTTTCAACAGTGGCATAGTATCTTTGATTGGTGCCCAAAAATAAATGTTTAAACTTTATATCATCCACGTGTGGCTTGTAGATATCAAAGTTAATAGTTTTTTCAAAGTGTTTGCCCACACCTTTCAGATAAACTTCTGTATCACACAAATCTACAATTTGTTTTGGTGCAAAAAACTCCACAGCCAACGGATATTTTGTAGGATGATTTTCTGAATACACTGATATAACTTTATCAGCAAATAATTTACGTAAAACTTCTTGTTGTAATGTTGTGCATTGGTCATAATCTTGCCAAGCCAATGTCATCATGCTTCTGCCCAGTATAAATGTTACATCTTTGTTGTCTACTGTGATGTCTTCAAACACAATGTTGTTGCAGTGAATGTATTTGTTATTGATTACCTGAATATAATCTTCTCTAGTGAATTTTCTATGTGTAATCACAACAACTCTAGCGTCAATGCCTGCATCATTAAGCAAAGTGCAATATTCGTAACTGTAATAGAATAAACCGTCGACAGGTTTGCTGGATACAACAATATTAATCATTATTTAATTTCGGTGACGTTTATAATTCTATTTCTAAAACTATTAATCTTGCTTTCGTGCTTTTTAGGAATCTCATGCAGGTCACCATAAGGGTCTGCAACTTTTTGTCCACCATGTATGTTTATGTTTACAATTTTTACTTTGCGTAATTCCTTACCCGTCCTTGGGTGTGTAGGCAAATCATCACGTGTTGTGTTTCTACTGCCATTTCCTGCACCAATCATTATTTCAGGATCATCAGCCTCCCAACGTGGTCTTCCTTCCTGCGGGAAACCTATACCTATGCCATATGCAATTTGCTTTGTGCCTGCTTTTACTTCTTCTAGTATTCCTAATTTTTTCTCCCAAAAGTCATTTCCATCTAAATCATTGTGACTTTTGTTACAGCCTGTTGCAAGTCCCATACTCCTAGCGGCTCTCATCACTAGCCCCATTGCAATACCAATGCTGACATAAGCATTTTCCCAACGTGCAGGAGATTTATTTGATTTTAAAGTACCATCACTTTTACAATTCAATTGTGTTTCAGGTTCTTTGGCAACAAACAATATGTAAAGGTTTGCATTTGCCTGAGTGTTTCTCCAAGTGGCTGGCGGAGTTCTAAAATGAGTATGGCCCCATGTGTATTTTGATATTTCTTTTATAACTTTTCTGTCTGCTGTCCAATACACATCATAATATGCCTCAAATTGTTTTGATGGTGAGTTGGTGCAGTGCCATAATAGGTAGTCAATGATTTCTGGTGGCACTTCTTTTGAGTAGTCCCAATTACGTTGACACTTTTGCATCTCGCGAATCACTTCTTGTTCTTGATCCCAATTGTAAAAAAGATGTTTTACTTGCGTGTTTTTCTCCGCACTAAAACGTGGCAATTCAAAAGGTGTAGTAGGTTTCTTATTCATATTCTTAATTTTTCCTAGAGCGATTTAACCCTGATAAATATAGTTGTATTTAATACATTTTAATTTATGATTTTATTATATGGATATATCTTATACTGGATTTTGGCGGCTATTGGCATCACTTGGGGGTACCATAGATACTTTGCCCACGGCGGAAAACAACAGCACCCTGTATTAGAAATCATCTATTTGTATTTTGGTTTACTGTGTGGGGGAAGAAGTTTATTGACTTGGGCAGGTGTTCACAGAATGCACCATGCTTATGCCGACACAGAAAATGATCCTCATAGTCCAAAAAATCATCCTTGGTATGTTGTGCTGTTCAGTCTTTGGAAAGTAAAATCTATTCCAAGAAAATTTTTAATTGACTTGATACGTAACCCAAGAATCATGTTTTTCCACAAATATGGAAAATATATTTTTGCAAGTCATTGGATGATTACTTTTTTAATTTTTGGTGTCAATGCTTTGATCATTAATTCAATGATATTAATATTATCTTACATTGGTTTTGGAGTGCTTAATTTTTATGGACATGATGCACAAGGACCAGCCAATAATTTGTTAATAAACTTGATTGCACCTTTTGAAGGCAATCATAAAGATCATCACAATTACAATCCTAAGGCATCAAATGTTTAATCGAGACAGCAGTGTAGAATGGGTAGAGATGAAGTTCGTTGTTCCAACCAACGCAATTTTACGTGAGTACAAAGAAATAAAAGACACACTGATTAATCATAGACCAGAAGACGGACACAAGGATTGGTACGCAGTTACTTTGTTTGGTTTTGGGTCAGACAAGACAAACAGTCATTGGGAATATAGACAGAAGGGAGAAAAACCTTTTGTTACTGAAGTAGGGAAAAAATGTCAAGGCACTTTGAAATGGGTTAACACTTTACCATATTCACGGATTGATGATGTTAGATTTTTAGTAATTAAACCAAAAGGATATATCACAAAACACATAGATGTTCCAGAAAGAAATTGGCTTGAACCGCTCAACATAAGTATTACGTATCCAGAAGGAAACAAATTTATTTTAAACAATAAAGAAATAAAATATAAACCTGGTATGAGTGTTGTGTTGAATATACATTATGAACACTATGTAGAAAACAACTCAGATGAAGAAAGAGTGCATTTATTAGTACATGGAAAAAAGAACAAAGAGTTTTGGAACGATGTTGACACCTGGCCACAGTAATTACGAAAGTAAAAATTCAGAGTGTGATGTTTTAACGTTCAAGCCTGAAGACAGACCAGACATCATAGAAAAATTAAAACAAATTTCTTTTGATGATTTAGAACAAAAAGAAGATTATGTTACTATTAATTGGTCAGACTTTGAATGTATCACTGTGTTGCTTAAAGATGAAGCAGTGCTAGGTTTTAGTTCTGTTTGGCACCGTCCGGAATACTATGAAAAAGGTGAAGTAAGAATTTTGAATAGATACTGGGAAGATGCAAGTTTAAGAAAACCTGGGAGAGATATTGTAAGACCACACTTGTTGGCAACAATAAATCACCAATTAGAAATTGCAACAAAATTAGGTTTTACAAAAGCATTCATCAGTAGATGTAGAAATAGATTGTACATGAAGAAATTATTTTTAGAAATAGAAAAGAAAACAGGAACAACGTGGCAGTTTAGTGATGACAAAGTTCTTGTTTGTAGAAAAGAAAACCCAAGATGCTGGCAATACAAAGGAATACATGACATTAAAAAAGAGACATGATTTACCACCATTTAAAAAGTTAGACATAACTTTTGATGTAGATAAAATTATTGAAGTGGTACAACAAATGCCAGTAGAAGTGGACGATTTAAAAGCGAAAGACGGCTATGGTGAACTTGTAGGAGGTAAATCTCCTAAACTGCAAAAAGCATTTGGCTTAAAATTTGACTCTATTGAAGATGCTTATAAATTTTTACAAGACAACGACGTTGAAGAATCTGAGTTTAGAAAAGGTTTAGGTGGAAAAAGAATGGCGTGGGATTATAGAAACTATGTGAAGCCATTTGAAAATTACATACAAAAAGATGATGATGGTAGGTTTGAGGTCAACGGGTCTCCATACAAACAAATTGCCCTTTGTCAATACAATCCAGATATGGAAGATAGAGTGTATGATAAAAAAATACCTAAAAACAGATTAGATGAAAGACACTACAACAAAATAAAAGACTGGGTTAAAGGAACTTATTTAGAAGAAGTTGTTACATCATTTAAATCAGAAACAACACGTGCTAGGATTGCCATAATGGATCCAGGTGCTTATGTGGCAGAACACATTGATTACAACACAGATTATTCTATTAGATTTCACATACCCATTACAACAAACAAAGATTGTGGTTTTTATTGTGTGGTAGACGGAGAAAAAGTATATCAAACAATGGAACCAGGATCTTGTTGGTTTTTGAATCAAGGATTAAGACACAGTGCATGGAACAAAGGCACCACTGCTAGATCTCATATAATTGTTTCTGTAGATGGTCAAAAGGATTTAGATGAATAAAACTTGGCATAAAAATTTTTTTATTGAAACAGATTACAAAGTAGAACCTGAGTTTTTCGATGACTACTTCAATGACGAATGGGAAGATAGTAATCAATTGTATTCAGAATACGTGAGTGATGCTACTGGTGGAAAAAACATGAATAAATTTTACGTACAAGAAATTAAAAACTTTGATAGGAAATTGTTAAGATTTATTAAAAGTATTTGGAACCAGTTTGGGATAAGACCAAAAGAATTTAGATGCAATTTCTTTAAAGTTCTAGAAGGTGGAGAGTTGCCTTTACATGCAGATGTAAAAAGCAAATGCTCATTTGTTGTGCCTATTACAGAAAACACAGGTGCATTGTACTTTGATGATGGCAATGATAGTGACAGTATTTTATATGATTCAATGGTTGTGCTAAACACTAAAAAACCTCACGGTGTTAAATCTCCATCAAAGACTCGAATAGTATTTCATATGGGAGTTCATGATGTCGGATTTGAAAAATTACTTTAGATACAACGTTAGAGAATACTTTGAACAGTACATAGATTTCAGCAATCAGTCTGTGCTAGACTTTGGGTGTAATCATGGCAACTTTATTCGTTATACTCCACACAATGAATACACAGGAATAGACATTAACAAACAAATCATTGACATTAACAAAACAAAATATCCGCAATACCAGTGGTTGTACTACAACGGATACAATTATATGTACAATAAAAAAGGAACAGCAAAATTGCAGTTAGAAAACAAATATGATGTTGCAGTATCATTTTCAGTGATTACTCATATGTATGAAAATGAGATGTTAGAGGTCGTTGATACACTTAAAAAAAATTGTAGCAAGTTATTACTGTCATACTATTCAAACACCAACAAAGACGCATACGAAAATATTTGTAGATATAGAAACCTAAAAGCAGACAACTGGAAAGCAATAAGTCAAAGTAATGTGTATTATTTAAAAACCGAAGACTTTTTATGGACCTTTTACAATGATGAATACATTAAATCATTATTGCAATGTGATATAAAAGAAACCAAGTATGATACAAAAACACTGTTAGGAATGCAAAAATGCTTGATAATATAAAAGAAAAACTAGCATTTCTTTATTTGGATTTGCCTCCGTTTCCTGTAACATCTTCATTGATACAAAGGCTAGAAACAATAGTAAAAGAAAGCAGTTTTGATGACCAATTTAGAAATTGTAGACACATACCAATATACGTAAGTGCAGGAAAAGACATACGCAATAACAACTTGATTGAAAAACAATGGTCAAAAGAAAGTGAACAATTGCCTGAGATTAAAAATTACATTGAAACTTATGTTAAACCTTGGACTAATGAATTAGGACGTATTGTAGTGATATGCACAAAAGCAGGAGAATCAAATCCAACGCATATAGATTGTAGTCGAAAAAACTTTGACAAACAGATGCTAGAACACAAATTTAGAGTGGTACTACGTGGACAAACAGACAACTTGTATTTTAATGGACAAAACACAAATTATCACATAAAAGAAAATTTAATAAATCAGCCTTTTGTAATGTCTGGATATTGGCCTCATAGTATGAGTAATAATAACTCTGATATGAAATTTACTTTGGCAATGGGTGCTCCTTGGACAGCGGAAGACCATAATGCAAAATACGATCAACTATTGGACAACTCTATTAAAAAATACAAAAATTCTTACATATCTAAATTAGATATGACCATGCCTGAAGATATAGAAAGTTATTTTTCTAAATAGATTAAATTACTAGTCCTTGCTTGACCATGTCAGTAGGATGTATTTTATTAAAGTATTCATTTTGGATCCAACGTTCACCATCAAAGTCTAGCCACGGAGACCAACCTAACACAATACAAGTTCTATTTTTTATGCTGTTGTGATAGTTAAAATTAAATCTATGTACTTTGTATGTGTTCCAATGATATGCATAGCCTGGTTCAAAGTATAATTTTGTTCCTGTATCTTTAAATTCAATAAAATAATCTTCATCAAAAACTACAGGTATCAATACCCTGGACACTATTTCATTTCGTTCATCAGTATGCCACATAAATTCTTTGTCATCTTCGCTTACACTTTTTCCGTGTTCTGCGGCTCTTATTTCTGCTATTCTTCCTTGAATGGATTTTCTTTTGAGTTTATCGAATATGGTTGTAAAGGATCTATAATTTGTTACATCTGTGGCAACACGTAATCCTAAACAATCATCATATGTGTTGAATCCTTTTATCTGTATTTCTTCAGTTTGATTAGAATAATCATAATTTTCTAAATCTCTAACCCATTCTTTTGCATTAACATTTTTTATGGATCTTGGTTGACCTAGACCTTGTGCGTGTGTGGGTATGGAAAATTTGTAGTCTGGATTATAGTTTAATCCTAAACCTCCATACAATTTACTTCGACTCCAATCACTGTTTCCTCTGTGGCACATACCATACCAACCAAACTTATCGAATGCACCTGTTACGTCTTGTTCTAATTCTTTCCAAGGTAAATCTATAGGAATTTTTACATACTCATCTTGACATTTTGGTTGTAATTCTTTGATACCAAAATGTTTACGAATTTGTTTTTCTCTTGATTGGTCAGTACCAAAATCTTTATCTAAAAAACTTTCTTGCATAATTTAAAATTATTTATAGCGTCATTTATGCCCTGTTTTTCTTCATGGCTATAACTTATCATGAGTGCCTTTCATGGGCACTGTACGACGCTAATTTTTGGTTCTACGGGGTGTTTTATGCCATTGCCACCCAAGCAGTTCCATCATAGAATGCTGGGTAAGGATTTGGTGTTCCGCCTTTGGAAGCAGGATCCCATGTGCTACCATCTGCTACTGCAATCATACCAGTTACTGGATTTGCTGGAGCATTGGTTTGTGGTGATAGTTTTGCAACACCATCCACATCTAATTCTGCATCTGGCTCATTTGGTGAACTACCATTAATTGCAAATTTACCTGTTTTGTAAAATTTAAAAAATTTAGCAAAACCGTGTACACCGTCATCAATTGAGAAAAACATTTGATTTGGTGTGACTGATACAAGACCAAAAAACGTTTCACCGTTTGTGTCTACTTTTGTGAATTGCAATCTTCCAACTGCATCTGTGTCACCTATTGCACCTGCGGCTTTTTGTCTTATGAATGCAACTCTTGGAAATTCATCATCAGTTGCGTGACCAATTCTAACAAGGTTAGTTGCTGTGTCTACATTGATTTGATAAACTTCATTAAGTCCTGTGTTAGGACCTGCGTTAAAATTAACATTGTTGATGTTTGAAATATTTGCGTTTGCACCATCAACTAATTGTGTTGAATCATCTCCAAACACTGAACCTACCACGTGACCTACAACTGAACCACTTACTGATCCTGTTATGTTTGCTGTGATTGAACCTGAAGCGGCATCAAATACAACTTGTCCTGCGGCGTTTTGTACATCACCTTTAACAGTACCTGTTACCAAGTTTGTTACTGTGATATCATCCACATAGGCATTTGCCCATCTTTCTGTGTTTGTTCCTAAATCTCTTGTGCTGTCTGTGTCAGGTGTTACGTTACCTGCAATTCCTGTGAAAGTTAATGAAGAAGCACCAACTGGACTTCCGCCAACTGTTACACCATCACCAACAAAAAGCGGTGCAACGCCCGCCGTTGTGTAATCCGTTACATATACAAGTTCGCCCAATGCAGGAGTGATTGCTCCACGTTCTGCGTTAGTTCCTCGTCTTAACTGTAATGCCATTTAAATATGCTCCTAGTACGTTTATTTATTCGTATTTATTTGTTCTTCTTAATAAACTTTTTAGTTCTTGTGCTGATATCTGCTTTTACCTTGCTTACATCCAGCCTAAAATCCACGTTTTTGATGGCATCTTTGTAGTGTACAAACATTTCGTTGATTGTAGCCTCTAATTCCTTAGATGAAACGTTTTTACGGCTGGGTTTCATGCGTACTTCCCATTTTTTACCGTCTTTAAAAGTTACATTAATGCTCTTAAGATATTGGACAGGTATAGCCGAAACTTCTACATCTCCGAATATTTCGGGCCATTCTCTTACTACCTGTTTAGGCAATTTGCCTTTGCTAAAACGTACCACAGCGACAGTTTCCACAATCTTAAGACTTTTTCTTACTTGGGTCTAAGTCTTCCGCATCCTTCCTCAATTTTGCGGCTTCCTTGTACAGTCTATCTGCATCGCTTCTCATTTTACCAGCAATCTGTTCATCTGTTAAAACTTTGCTGTCTTGAGGTTTTACACCTTCAGGCATTTTTGGCAATTTAGCGCCATCGGCTTTAACAGCCAAGTCATCAATTGATATGCCTCTTTGTTGAGCAATTACTTTATTCAAATCACTTAATTGAATAATAGACTGAGGATTTTGTACCATCTCGATTTCTTCAGTTGAAATCTTTTCTAAATTTCCTGCTTTAAAAAATTTAGGTAAAGCATTTGTTCCTGATGGCAACGGGTTTCTTTCCATTGCTTGATACAATTCATTAGAAGATTGTCCTTCATTAGATTCAATTATTCTCATTAAACCGTCATGGTCTCCTTCTTCTAATTTTGCAGTTCTTATTACAAGAGCGTGTTTACTGTCTCCTGGAATAGTTCGGTAGACCACTGCAACTTTTTCATTAGTGCCTTTGATTCTACCTACGTGTTTCATGTCGGCCATTATTTTGCCTCCTTATTACTTGCATCTTTGATTGTTGTCGCAGGTGCAGTTTCAGTTTTTTTACCAGCGGCATCTTTTTGTTGTGATTCAACAATTTTTAAAAATGCTTCTAGTTTATTGTAAGTTGCCCCAACAGCCTGCATTTCATTTGCCTTGAATGCACCTCTTGTTGACGCCACATCAATAATTGATCTAATGACTCCCAAATCTTGAACAGTTAAGTCTGCCGCTGGTGCTTGAGCGCCAGCAGGTGCTTGACCTACCTGTGCTTGTTGTGGAGCATTTTTTGTTTCTTCTGTCATATCGATATGTCTCCTTTATTATTTTTAGACTTTGTTATAACTGAAATATTTACTATTGATGAATGAATGGACAGCTCAAATTGAATATGGACATTTCTTTTGGTGCTTCAAACCCTACCAAAAAAATATATTGAAACTTGGCTTCGCCGTCAAGCACGAGATGTCTACCAAAATAGTATCGACTTTTTAGATTTTGTTCTATCCACTTTACAACCTGCTCTCCTAATTCATCGGATTCAAAGTTGTATTTTTCACAGTTCAAGTTTTTTGGTTTCTTTTTAAACCTTCTTACATTGAAATAATTTAGTGGATTGGGTGTGTTTGTTTTTTGTAGCATTAATCTTCGTATCTTACTGTGACGCCGAATGGTGCTTCAACGTTTTTATCGTGATGTTCATGCACCACAAACACAGTATCACAGTACTCTGAATCTCCCCAGGTATCCCAAGTATAACCATCTGTAAACATGATAAACTTTTTAGGTTCAATGCCATGTTCTTTCATATACTCCCAGTTTGCCATAAAGTCTGTTCCGCCACCGCCTTCAATATTGTATTCTGTAAGACTGTCGTCATGCGGAGTAAAATCTTGTTCGTTGTGAACCTCGGTGTCAAAGCACCAAATTTTAATATTGTAATCTGCATACTGTGACATTATGTTTTGTATTTCACCTAAGAATATTTTAACTTGTTCATCTCTAATAGAACCTGAAGTGTCTATGGCAACACACACATCAATTGTTTCATCGTGTTTTGTACCAGGAAGTATAGCACCAGAGTGCCATGCTTTTCTGCTAGGTCTTGTAAATGTGTAGTCGTTCTTAATAACACTTTGAATCTGTGTTTGTAGCACTTCTCTCCAATTCATTTTTGGCTCTGTAAACTGCTTTATTACTCTTTCAATTTCTTTAGGAAGATTGCCTGCTCCGGCAGTTTGTGCCGCCTGCAACATAGAGTCTTTTATTTCATCTTTAATTGATTCTAATTCTTCTTTAGAGTATGTAGGTTGTTTACTGCCTTTATCATCTTTATCTTTTTTATCTCCACCACCTGGCGTGTTTCCTTTTTCCCAATCAATGTGTTCATCTAAAAGTTTTCCAAGTTTGTCCATCTGCTCTTTACCTTTTTTGTAGATGTCATCGTACACTGCTTCTGAAGTCCAACCATCATATTTCCAATCTTGGAATATTTGTATGTCCTTTGGTTTTTCACCAATATTATCTCTCACAAGAGTATTGTTCACAATGTAATCACAGGCAATGTTATGCAGTTGTGGATCTCTATCTTCTCTTCTAGTCATGTGATCAAATACACAATGAAGTATTTCATGTGCAATTACAAATTCTATTTCTTTGTTTGAAAGTTTGCTGAAGAACTCTACATTGTAAAACAAGTTTCTGCCGTCAGTTGCCGCAGTTGGGCACCATTCATCACATTCTTGTATTTGTAATCTAGTAGCCATGTTACCAAAGAATGGATGTCTTAACAACAATCCTACTCTTGCAACAACAATTTTATCTATTACTTCTGCTTTAAGTATTTTGTACTCTTCTGGTGTAATTTTTGTTTTTTCTATTGTGTCCATCATATTATATTATACATTTTTTTGGTATTATAGTCAACCTGTTTTTGGTATAGGGCACCGTTAAAAGTGCCCTATTGTCAGCACTTTTATTTGATTGATTGAGCGGCAGTGACATACTTGCCATATTTTTCGTGGAACTCATCAAAACACTTGACTTTATCAGGATCAATCGGTAATTGATACTGCGTTAGAGCAAGTTTAATACCCATTACAACAAGTTCGGTATCAAAGTTGTCCATCATAAATCTAAGAAACCTATTGACCTTTTCGTCAAATTTCTTATCTTTCTTGTCACAAGCATCTTTAAGTTCATAACATAAAGAAACCGTAAGCGAGTACATAGCACTTATTTCTTTCGATTTCAATGTGTCCACTTTACCATCTAAAATCTCAGATGGATTTGGCAACTTACTTGCCACTTTTCTGTGAGCCATGAACTTAACTGCAAGTCCTTCACCCACTGCACCACTGACCATATCAGTCGTTGTGCTTTCATCCAATTCATCTGTTAGTAATTGACTAACAAATGACCAACTTCTCGGAGTCGCAAACGAACGACTAGGTGACTTTGGATCAAAGTCGTATAAGTCCTTCTTGCTGAAAGTCAAATATCCTAAAACATCTTTATGGATGCTTTTGTCAACTGCCCATTCAAACCAGTCATCGAACTCAACTTTCATCTCCAAGTGAATGAATCTATTTGCCAACGGAGCAGGCATTCTGTAAACAACACCTTTGTCTGCCTCTCTATTACCTGCCGCAATAATAACAACATTGTCTGGTAGGCTGTATGTACCAATTCTTCTGTTTAGGATTAATTGATATGCCGCCGCTTGTACACTTGGTGCCGCGGAATTCATTTCATCTAAAAACAAAATGATACATTTATGTTTCTTGGCTAATTTCTGATCTGGAAGTTCTGAAGGTTGAGCCCAATCCATTGTATTCTCTTTTGAATTGAAATATGGAATACCTTTAATATCTGTTGGCTCCCATAAACTTAACCTAATATCAATAGTATGAGCATCCATACTATCTCCAATTTGGTGAATGATTTCTGATTTACCAATCCCAGGGCCTCCCCATAAAAAGATTGGTCTTTTAATTTTTAGTGCGTGTAAAATACTAGCCTTTGCCTTGTTTGGGCTAACTTGTCTAGTACCTATTGTGTCTTGTGCTTTTGGCATATGTTTGTACTCCTATATTAACTTGTTGTATAGTATTATAATATATTCATGTACCAAAAATGTCAACCAGAAATAATGACTTAAAACGTCAAGGTTTATGCGGGTGATTTGACCTGTGGATAACTATTCTTCAGTTTCTAGTCTTGAAATTGCTTTATTGAGACCGTATTTTCTAATATCTCCAGAAAATAACATCAATTCCATTGCTTTTCTTTCGTTGGTAACAACAATACCATCTTCTGCTAATAGATATGGACAATTAATATATTTGTCTAAAAATATAATCACTTGAGTTGTAAGGGTAAAATCTACAGGAAAAGGAACTTCGTAAACTTGTATTTCTAATCTTTCAGTTATAAATGTAAACCCTTCATCGGTTAACCTCAACCCTCCTGAACGTCTAGTGTTTTTCCACCAAATAGGCATGTATTCTTTCATGGTATTTTCACCCAACGAAATATTTGCTTGTTTTAGGAAAACTTTTGTGTAGGCTTCTTTAGAAATCATTTTTCACTGACAGTTTCACCTTGGGTCAATTTGACCACTGTGAATTCTTCAGTGTTGAACATAGTGTTCAATTTCTTCGCAAGATTGAATGCGTGTCCAGGATTTGAAAATGAGACCTTTTTGTATTTTGGTCCTGGATAATTGTTCAATAGATTAGATGACTTCAAATTGAAGGGATTGTTTTTGTAGAAAACTGCCCAAATGGCTTCAGCCGCCAAAACTTGCTCTGATTTATAGTCGCTTTTATTGACGTTTTCTAATAATATTGTTGGTTTAGGTCTACTCATAATATGTAATATTTATCCAATTTTGGATTATATTATGCGTAGTTAATAGATTATAGACTTCCGCCGTCTACTTTAACTTCAATATCTGATTGATTATCTGCTTTTGCAATGATGTTTTCGTAGTTACCAGCCAATCGTGCCAACACTGTGCCAAGGCTATATGCAACTTCTTTGGCATTTGCTATGTCCAAAGTAACCTGCTTCTGTTGTGAACTGTCTGCATTTTTAATCTGTTGTAGCAGTCTTTCAATGGGTGCAGTGTTAATAGGTGCTTTTGTTTGCATTTGCTAACTCCTGTTTCATTTCTAATTGTGTTCTAAACGGACCTTTAAAAGGATATCTGTCTAGTGTCAACATTTTAGGGCAAAAACTTCTTACCCATCCTTTTTCAAACTTTATAATGTAGTATCCTGCACAATATAAACTTTTAGATTTTTTGCTTTTTGTAAACAAAGGTAATTTTTTTTGCACATCAAATATTTGATTGTATGCTTTGAATTTGCTTGGGTAGTCATATACTGAAACTTCTTTCAAAACTTTAGGAAAATCTTCTATATCGTCTAAAGTAGATCCCCACATCCAACTTCCATCAAATCTGCTTTGAAGTTGTACCTGATTATCAAATATCATTGTACCAGTATCGCAACTAAACATATACCTTCTGTCTTCTTGTTTACAAATTGTTCCTAGTTTTCTTCCATCTTCTTCTAGTATCCAAAAACGTCCATCTAGTATAGGTTTGGCAAAATATTTTGTTACCATGTTATTCTCCTTTTTTGTATTTTGCGTTTAATGGTTCTGCATATGACTCTGGAGAGTCTGCAATTCTCTGCATATCCCATTTTGCACAGAACTTTATTAGTTTTAAACCAACTTGTTCTATTTGTTTTTCAGTAGCACTGGCTACTGTGTCTTTTATAATCTTTTGTATTTCATCTGGTTGTGCTGTTAAATCACACAGTTTTACATTTCTTTGATAATCATCTAGCACTCTGTGTTCTGCACCTTCATGATCTACCCATCTTTGTAACATTAAATTATTCCAATTATAACCTTTTGATTCTCTATCTGCAAAGGCTTCAAGTAAACCTACTTTCTTTTTAGTTCCTTTTGTACGCACACCAGGATATGCTGAAAAAACGTTGTCTGAACTATCGCCTCTCATACATTTTTCAAATAACAACCATTGTGGATTTGGAGCAGGTTTTTCTTCTTTTGTTTTTTTGTCTATCACACGTTTGCCTTTTTCATCAAAGTATCCTTCGTGTGTGGTTGTAATATCTTGAATACCATTAAATTGTTTTACATTAGGTGCAATCAGTTGGGCAAAGTCACCATCTGTAGATACAACTACATGATTATCGTTAGGATGTGCTTGGATCCACCCTGCAATTAAATCATCTGCTTCTAAATTTTCGTGTCTCAATACAGTACAATTAGTTTTTTCGTCAATAAAATTTTTAAAATTATCAAATGTTTCCCAGAACACTTCGTCTTCTTCTACCTCAGTTTCTGTTCTAACTGCTCTAGCATCTGACCTATTACGTTTGTATGGAGCATAATGATCCTTTCTCCAACTGCGTCCTTCTAAACAGAACACAACATGACTGCCATCAAAATCTCTCCATACTTTACGTATTGAATTAAATGTGATGTGCAGTGCCATACCTATCTTTTCATTAAGGTCACCTCTAATAACGTGCCTTGCTCTGAAGAATGTGTTTGCAGTATCTACTAATATGTGTGTTGTCATGCGTTAAACTCTATACCGTTTGTACGGTCTCCTTCATAAAAACCTGTGTCAAATAAATCAAAAGCCATGCTGACTCTTTCTTTTTCACCTTTGTGCGTGTCTGCTTGATGAAATATGTAACTAGGAAACAGTGTTAAGCCACCTGCAACATTTTTTGTTTCATACACCATTCTAGGATTCACAGGATTGTGATATACTGTTTGCGTTGAATAATCTTCAAGATGTAAATTTCCGCTCAAATAAGAAAAATGTTTAGCACCATGACAGTGTATGTCTATAGGTTGATCTTTCCTTAATACGTTTGCCCAGCAAAACATAATACATTTTCTTGGTTGTGTTTTGTATTCGTCCATAAAATTAATGTAAGACTGTTGTAGCCAATTAAACAAAGTATTAAACACACTAACATCTTTTGCTTCTTTAAACAAGTTAAAACTTTTGTATTGTGCAGTTAAACTTTCTTTTCCTAAACCAGTACCACCATCATCTCCAGACTTACCTTTGTGCGTAGCAATTATATTTTGTTCGTTGCTTATGATCCACTCACGCATTGTATTCAAATCTGCAGTGTTTTCGTATTTGTCAAACCATAATGGAATGTTCCATGTTGGAGCAAACTCATTCATTGGATGCATACTTTTGTGGATTTGTAACATTTTATCTCGCAGTGTATATGTCTGATCTATTAATTCTTCTTTTCAACACTCTTAATAATTCATCCATTTTATCAATTACAGCAATTAAATCTGGATCAACAATCATTTTTTGTTGTTGTCTTAATGAATCATACTCTTTGATTGAAATACGTACCATAGGTGATAAGTCTCTAGTGGATTCGTTTTCGTATGTCATATCATGATCGTGTGTGTCTGCACCGTGTTCATGTGTGTCGTTGTTGTCTGTCATATTTTCTCCTTAACTAATTTCCGATTTATCGTCACTTAAATTTTTTGTGTTAATGTACCCTGCACCTCTGTCTGGATCTTGTCCACTATCTTCAAGCACTTGTTTTGCAATAGTTTTAAACCACTGATCAACTATCTGTTCATTTGATTCACCTTTGTATCCTGCGTCAACCAACTGCTCAATAAATTCATTGTTCCAATCTAGTTCAAAAAACCCATTCTTTATATTGTCTTTATTAATGTGTGTGTTCAACACAGCCACCCAAGGTTTTCCATCTTTAGTTGCTTTTTCTTTTTCCAACTTTAATGCTTCTAATTTAGGATCACTGCTTGGTGTTGTTTTCTCTTCTGTCTTTTTAACAAAGACATCTTTTACTTTTTTCATTATATCCATTTTCTTATCTCCGTTAAATGTTTTTCTTTTTCTTCCTTTGTCATATTTTTACGTTCCCCAGGCGTTTCCGAATATGTCGACATGGAGTCTTGGAGTATATCTCCATCCTCTTGCCATTGCCAATTCGGCAACATTTTTTGTGTTGAGTTTGTACTCTTCTGATCTGCCTCCCAATGGCATGATATAAACGGGAACGTTGATTCCCACTTTATTGTACTCGGCAACTGCTTTTGAAACTTCATCAACATCGGAAGCATCAGCAACCACAAATTTAAAATACATTTTACTATTAGGAATCCTACTGTAAGCAAGAGCAATTTCAGGCTTAATAGCAGTAGCCCAAGGTTCACCTGATACGGAAAGTTTTGGAGAGCAACTCCAAGTGACTTCGAACCTGTCTTGATTTCTGATGTAGTCTTCAAAATCCTTATGTAAAACCTGCGTTGTATTTGTCTCGAAAGTAACATTTTTTAAATCTTTCATTCTAGGATGTTCAAATAAATCGATGTATAATCTCTGCCATCCTAACAAAGGTTCACCGCCTGTCAAAATAAAATGGACATCTTGTCCATTTGCCATTGTCCACTTGCCTTCAGGAGTTAATGATAACACATGATCCACTACTTCGTCAACCGTTTTGTCCATCATATATTTTTTAAATTCTGGATATATGCTGGCATATGTGTCGCAACCTGTGTGAATGATCGGCAAGTCTTCAAACTTTTCAACTTTGTCTAAAATCCCATCATCTAATAATGCTTTAACTTCTGGATTGTATTTTATTCCTTGCTTTAACTTCTCTGCTCTATTAGGATGTCTATCTAAACCAAAGTTCATACATCTAAAGTTACAACCAAATGTTCTTAAAAAAACACTAGGAACACCTACAAATCTTCCTTCACCTTGCACAGAATAAAATGCTTCTGAATATCTCAGTTTACTTGCCACTAGCAAATTCCTGTTGTAATTTTATATTGTCCATAAATTCCTTTTTAGTACCTGCGTCATCTTTAAATGCACCTTTCAGTACTGTTGTTTGTGTAAGACTACTATGTGCCTTAACACCTCTGTTTTCAACGCAACCGTGTGTTGCTTGAACATACACACCTAAGTGTTTTGCATCAGTGGCTTTTTCAATTTCACGTGCGATGTCATTTGCAAGTTCTTCTTGCAGTGTACCACGTTCAGCACACCATTGAGCAATACGTGTATACTTGGAAAGACCTATCAGTTTGTCTGCGGCAATTATACCAATGTATGCAACACCTCTAACAATTTGATGATGATGCGAACACATACTTGTAAGTTCACTTCTTACAACTAGCATACCTTCATATCTTGATGCACTATCATTTGGAAATGCAGTTGCAGTAGGCATTGGATCATATCTTCCTGCCATTAGTTCGTTCATATACATTTTTGCAAGACGTTTACCAGTTCCCTTGCTGTTGGGATCGTTATGTCTATCAATTAATAATTTGTCAAGAACATTTTCAAAAGCAACTGCGGCTTCTTCAATAAGTTCTTCTTTGTCGCCTTCTTTTAAGACTTTAGAAATATTATCTCCTGCCCAATACCTTACACCGGCCTCTTTCAGCCTTTCAATTATTTCTTTACTTTTGCTCATTAATCCCTCTTGATATATGTTTCAAGCACATCAAGTTGATCATGATATTCAGCAATCACTTTTAATTCCTTTTCAATTGCTTCCAATACGTCTGGATGTTCTCCAATACCTACTGATTTTTCCATGTATATTTCAACATTAGCGGCGTGTTTTTTAATATGACCTTTTGCGTGTTCCACAAGAGCATCATATATCATTTGTCTATTGCTCATAGTTTTCTCCTTATTATGTTATATTAACAAATTTGTTCCACTTTGTCAATGACTGCTTTGGCTACTGTTTGGTTTGCTTCTACCGTATAGTGGTTTACATCACCACGATTCAATAACCAAAAATCACTGAAGTCTAATTTGTGTGTTTCTTTAGAAATATTGGCACTTAAACCAAAATGATCTATTGCCAAATATGGTACATCACCTATCATTCTGTTTATTTCTTCCCTTATCAATTTGTAGGTACCTATCTGATAGTCATCGTCCCAATGATGTACAAACCAATTTTTGGCAGTGGATAGACTTTCATTGAACCAATCAAACCTATCTTTTAAATCACTGTATATCAAATCACAGTCTTTGTGCAGTCCTTTTTTATGAATAGGATGTTTTGATGTGTGTACTCTGAATGGACTGGTATGTGCCACTATCACACATTGATACAATGATTTCCAATTAGGATTTGTGCTTTCCAGGTCTTGTAATTGACGCAATATCTTGTATTCTCCTACACCTGCTTGAGCAACATTGTTCACAGAATATTCTTCTGCTAGTACGTCTACCCAACCTGGAGTTTTTGCTTTGTATTCTGCCGCGAAACTATCACCTAATAATGCTATAAACTTTTTAGCCATGGTATGTATTTCTCCGCCACTGCTGTGTGGTAATCAATATTAAAGTGTTCTTCATCTTCTAAAAAATAATCCTTTGCTTGTATATTTAGGCTTTGCAGATAGTCTTCCACACTCTTTTCTGCTCTTTTGGTAACTTTCATTTTACCAAAATAATCTGTCTTAGTGGGCCATACTCCTCTGCTTCTGAAATTGAACACATACAGTTTTGCTTTGTTGTCTGCACAAATATTGTCCCATGCATACAAGTTCAATAAAAATTCTTTCTTTTCTAACATAGTGTTGCACTCATTGTACAACTTTATATTCATCCAAGGATCTGATCTAAGGTCTGGCTTTATTAAACCTTTGTCAGGACTAAACTCTAAACCTAAACTGTTTTGATAATCTTCACCTGTTGGTTTAGTAAGTATTTGAACTGTTTCTCCTGCAACTGGTTGATCACTAAATTTTCTAATTAATTCTGTACTCTCTTGATGTTCTAATGTAAAATGATTTGTTGGCACTGCTTCATTTTCTAACTTGGGATCAAAACTGATTACCATTCTATTCAATGGCGCCAAACAGATGTACACTTCTGTAATATCATCAAATTTTTCAAACATAGATTTTAACCAAGTTGTGTACAAAGTGTTTGTACTGCCTGGTTGTGCATATATCGAAACTGGCTTATTTGTTAGTTTTTGATATATTTCACAATAGTTGTTTGAATTCCAAAAGGAATAACTGCCAGGACCTACTTTACCTGCCACAGTTTGATAACCAACTGTATGACTGTCTCCTATGAATAATGTTCTGCTCATTTTTTAAACTTTCTTATGATCCAAGTGACCAATGCCATTATGGCAGTGATTAATGCTCCTATACCTAACTTCATTTTTTAACCCTAATATCGTAATTGACAATACATCTTGGTCCTTTAGTTGGAATGCCGCCGCCATGTAAAATACTTCCATCAAACATCAATACTCTGCCTTTTTTAGGTGTAACACGTTTGATTATCTTCTTTTGATCGTCAAACAAAATTGTATCACCATCTGCATCGTTAACATAATATATCACAACTGTGTGATCAATATTTAGATCCGTGTGTGGAGCATAATGCTCCAACTTGGTATCATGTGGCACAGACACAAAACATCTTGCTAATAAAATGTTATCTAGTGTCCAGTTGTTGTGCATACACACTGCTACAGGAATCATTGCAAAGTTTTCTAAATGCGGACTGAATGTTGTGTGCGATTTTAACAAATGTACAAAACTTAAAGGCGTTTGATTGTTTTCTTCTGCTGTGACTTCATATTTTGCTCTAAAGTCTAATGATGGATTAATTACTTCGTCACTGTTACCTTTTTTACCCAATGCTATCAATTCAATGTAGTCTTGTAGATACTGCGGTACAACATCGTCGTACACTTTGTAGAATTTACCAGTGTTTATTGTTGTGATTGGTTGGGTATTCATTTTTTATAGTTGCCTTTGCCTGGTATTACATTTCTAACGCCACCTACAGGATCTTCTGTGTCACCATCTTTTCTTGGAATAAGATGAACGTGTGGGTACATACAAGTCTGTCCTGCTGACGCTCCCATGTTGATTCCAATATTATATCCTGTGATAATGCCTTGTTGGACATTGTCATTGCCAATTTTCAATGCCAGGTCAAAGCATCTTAAAAGATTTTGTTGCGTGGCTTCTCTAGGCACAATTAGACTGTGTCCTTCTGTGACAGGATAACCATCATTGTACCATACACAGTCTTTGAATTCATGCACCACATCAGTCCAAGGTGCTCTGCCTTCTTTTTGTGCGGCGTCTAGTTTATCTATTTCCAATTTTACTGCCATTCTTCCCACGGAAATACAATCCAACATGGATGCACATCTTTGTCTATAGTGTAACACCAATAATCTAATTTGTCAAACTTACTAGGCGAGTTATGAATAATACTTGCAGTTTTAACTCTATCTTCGCCCCCAAAGTTATTTTTAATGAACAAAAATGTTTCACCGGTGTCGTTGATGTCGTCTAGAATCAATATTTTTTTTTGAAACGCATAGGCTTTTTCCAAGTTTCTTAAATCAGGCTTTGCTTGATGATCTCTTAACCTAACATCTAAAACTTCATGAGGAATGCCTAGTTTATGACTTAGATAAACACCAGGAATACAACCTCCTCTATTAATACCCATTACAACATCTGGTTTCCATTTATCTTCTGCCATGCTGTCTGCAATTTGATTGAGTGCATTACGCACTTGAATCATTGTAAAATATTGTTTGTTAGTCATTCAACTCCTTGTTGTTGGTACGGTAATCTTCATAACATATTCTCCAAACATTTTTAAATTTTTCGTATGCTATTTTCAATGATGGGTAATCTTTACACACGTCATCTATTTTTTCTAAACTTGGTACACTGTTTTCAAATGGTATAGGATCGTTCCAATCTTCAAACTTCATGTTTTCCATGCCTTTACCTGCGTCTGCTCTCAACATTTCATTAAAATCCATTTGTGTACCTTCATGATCCGCATAACTCACAGTGTATGAATCTGCCGCTGGTGCCCAACTTCCTGAAAAAGTTTCATCGGGTACTGAGTAAGTTATTTTTGTTCCTGTGCTTTTATCCGTCCAACCAGACATTTCTACTGCGTCAGATTGCATATTTGCTTGTTGTTTTTTAATTTCTGTGTCTTTGCTTTTATCTTTACTATTTGCCATATAAGTGCATCTCCTCTTGGATATATCTGTTAAGTTCATGATCACCAACATTAGTTGGTACCTCATTTTTATAAAACAATCTATAACTGTCGGAACCATATTTGCCAATGCCGTATAATTCAGTGGCATCGTCACCATTCCAACTGCTAAATTGTTTACTCATTTTGTATATTCTTTCTGCTTTCTTTCTCTGCATTCCTAATGGCTTGAGCATTTTTTCAAGACTTGAAATGTTTGCAGAACTGAGAAGTTCTGTATGTGTGCCCCATTTTTTAAACAGTTTGGGTAGTACTGCTTTTACTTGTTTGCGATTTGTCTGGTTCAAACAGATCACTCCTACCATGTGTTGCCAAGTATTAGCAACTTGTTGCTGAACCATCAAGTCGCTACGCATTAGTATAACTCTTCTATCTTGTCACAAATTTTAAGTTTCTTTGCTTCTCTGGCAGATAACCAAACGTCTTGCGGTGGAAGTAGTATTTCTCTGATTTGCTTTTCACTCATTCCAATACATTTTTTGTAGTGTTCAATCATTCTGTTTGTACTCAATTCAAACTCTTTAACTCTTGCATACAGTTCATGTTCTTTACCTGCACTGCCCCAACTGTATTGGTGCGAAAGTATTGATGTATTTGGTGTCAATATTCTTTTACCTTTTTTGCCTGCTATAAAGATTAAAAATCCACAAGAAGCAATTAATCCTAATCCAACAGTTTTAATTGGTATAGTACTTGCTTTCATCGTGTCAATCAAAGCAAAAGCGGCATGAACGTCTCCACCTGGTGAATTGATTATGATTGTTAATTGTGGCAATCTTGTGTCCGCTAGGTTGTGATTCATTATCCATTTAAGACAATCTGCACATGAACCCATTGTGATTTCGTCCATTAAAACATAGACGCCATTGTTTGCCAAGTTGTTTACTGGTTGATTAGGTGCTCCACCTTTTTTAGCCATTGATATCTCCATATAGTTGCTTACCGGAAAAATACTTCTCCTGTAATTGTTGTTTTTGTTTCCAAATCTGTGGAATATGTTTTTTATAATTCTGCATCATAAAGTCTATTTTTTCTACTAATTGTTTTTTGTGTTTTCTGTATTGTGCAAAATTTTCTGTCCACTCGGAAGGATATTTAAAATCATCTGTTGCCATTTCGGAATAACTCAATCTATCAGGAATCAAAGGCATTGTATCTACTAAACAACCTTCATACCAACTTATACCCAGTGTTTCTTGTAAATTTGCACTGAACACCATTTTTGCTTCACCTAATAAATTATGATACTCGTTTTTGCTCAGTTGTTTTTCTTGGCATACTATGAATTCATATTGTGGTAATGCTTCTTTTAAATCATAAAAAATGTCTGGTTGCTTTTCTGGAGCAACTCTATGTGGAAACAAAATAATATCCTTTTTGTTCATATTTTTATAAGCCGAAAGAGCACCTTCAAGGTATTCCATTGGCCAACCCACTCTGCAAACTTTAGAACCTTTTGTTGGATTCAATCCTGTGTATTGCTCTATTTCAGGAAAACTTTTTGCCATTAAATCTATGTGAAAGTCTGTGGCATAAAAATTATTATCAAACACATCGAACATTGCCTGTTCAGTGTTTCTAACCCAAGGTTTATCACCAATCAATCTGCCTAAGAAATCTTGTGGATCATATGAACCGGCGTGCCACATACCACCTATTTTAATTTTTACTTTTAATAATTCTGCCATGTACTTTAATTGTAGTACAGTTGGATTCCATGCATCTGTGTACAAGAAGTAATCGCCATCTTTTATTTTTCCATCGCAGAACAGTTTACCTATTTGTTGCATTTGATTGGCTTTGTAAACATTTGTGCCTCCAAAGTTCAAGAAAGCACCTGGAGTTGTTGCTTGTGGTGTACTGCCTCCACTGATCACTTCTATTTTAGTGTTGGTGTGTCTTTTAAGTTGCAAAGGCAAATACTTCTTCCACTCTTTGGTGTATCTTGTATCTACTGCTTCTAAATCTACAATATAAATTGTCATCTGTCTTCCATTTGTAATATAAAACTTAATCCGCCAAATAAACAGAATAGTAAGAAATAGATGTCACTTACTGTCTCGCTTCCACCAAACAGTGGATGAGGCATAGTGATGCTATAACCTACTAAACAGAAAAACGCAATGATGCCAGAAATAATACTCAAGAACTACTCCTTGTTGTAATATATCTCGCTTCCATTTTCACCGTCTTCACTGACTTCGATTCTAACGTCTCTTCCAGGATATTTTTTAACAATTTCTCCATATAAGTCGTCACTCATCATTTCGCAAGATTTATAATCTAATTGTAGTGTCTTTTCAGCATACAATTTTTCTAACCATCTTTTGAATTGAATAAATTCTATATCTCTATCGTTGTGAAATACTTCTATTCCTACTTTAAAATGAAATATATGTCTGTGAGGATAGCCTAAAAACGATACATCATATTCATCACCTGTTGCCAACTTTGGATCATCCAATGCCGCAGGATATTTGTGAATGCCTTCTTTTCTAAATGTTACCCAAATTAAAGTTTTTTTATTCATATTTTATTATAGCAATTTTAAACGTTGTTGTCAACGTCAATAACTGTATCTCCCACATATTCTTCCCAATCTGTATAGTGCATATTATCTGTGATCTCTTTTAAGTTTTTACTCCAAACTCCACTGTTTGTGAGTCCCCAAGTAATATCATCTATCTTTAGAGTGGTGTTTTTGTTTAATTTGTAAATGTTTGGAATTTTGGCACTGATCATTGGCACAAACTTGTCATATTTCATCAAGCCTGATGAATTAACTTTTTCCATGTACTCGATACCAAAGTCTAATGTTACTGCGAAATCTCTGTCGAGAAGATCTCTCATCATTACAGTCCATTGACTCATTTCTTCATCTGTCTCTGGAGTAAAACTTTGGCTAGTTCCAAAATATATGTGCTTCGCTTTATTGTTGTTTGCAAGTAGTTCAATTTCTTCTACAGGTCTCACACCAACAACAAACAAAGTAAGTTGACCTTTCATACAAGTATTTTCAATCTCAATACCTGTGAAGTATGTGACTTGTTTTCTTTTTTGTGTATCTAACACCATTCTATATAACCTCTACTGTATCCTGGCTGTCTGTCATTGCCTTCTGCAAAAGCAGATTGCCATTCATTATCTCTATTGTAACTTTTTGTCCAAAAATTGTCAACATTTAATTGTCCCGATTCAATCATTTTTACTGCTGTATTCATGCATCTTACAAAGTCTTTTTGTCTTGGACTAGGAAATACAACTGTAACTGCATTCCAAAGTAATTTGTCAAAGTTAGTAGTGATAGTTTTTGTTTTCTCTGCACCTAATACAATCAGTCCTTGTGGTTTTAATAGATCCATTTTAAACACTTCATCTCTTGTGTTTAAATCAATTACTATGTCATACTCATTGCCAAATTCTGTTTTAAGTTTATCACCCCAACGTTCTTTATTGGATTGTCCTATTACATCTATTTTGAAAAAATAATGTGCTGTAAGATATTGATATACAACCCATGCTAAAAAGCCACTGCCAATAATGCAAACTTTGGCATCTTTACTGTGTCTTGTTTCAAATTGCATTTCTTCTTGCATCACAACATTCAAGCCACAAGCAACAGGCTCTACAATATATTTAGAATCTAAACTAGGAACTTTTACATAAGTGCCTGCATCAGCATTGTAAAAGTCTGCGTATGCAGGTTCTCCTCTTGTGGCAACATAGTCACCAACTGATACGTTTGTTACGTCAGCACCTATTTCGAGTACTTCACCTAAACCTTCATGTCCTTGCATATGCAAAGGCAATGGACCGAAGTTGCCATTCATCATGTCAATATCACTTCGGCACACGCCAGTCTTTTTAGACTTGACTCTTATTTGTGTAGGTTTAATATCAGCAATATCAATACTGCCTTCATTAAATTTTCCATTACCTTCTGTGTATAATATTCTAGATTGCATTTTCTAATACTGTATGGATGAACAAATCTTGTTTGTTTTGCTCTTTCCAGAACTCCTCATTATTTAGGTTTTTAATATGGTTTTCAATCATACTTTGGTATGCTTCTTCTGGACAAAGTCCTAATGCATATGATCTAAATTTAATTTTGCCTTTGTACATATGCACGGCAATATCATCTTCTTCGTCAGTTCGCCAAGCAGTGTGAATATTAATCACATTGTTAGGACCAACTAGTTTGAGATACACATTGTCATCCACATCATATATTCCATCTTCCTTAACTTGTCCATAATCTGTATCTGTACAGTCTTCTAATCTATACCTTTGCTCCACTTTCTTATCAATCACATTGTATTTTTCATAATCTGTTGGTGACAGCACAATTAACAAAGACAACATATGGGGAAGCAAGTCACGGGATACTCCACCAAATGCTAAATGCTTATTTGTAAACCAAGTACCTGGACTAGGAATACGATTGTTGTTTTTCCAATTGAGATCTATAATAGACATCTTGTGACCTAGATTAGTCATATCGCCAATATTGTCTCTGTACTGATTGTTCTTTGTCATCACATACTTTGTCTTCTTGTCATGTGTGAGTGCTGTCCATTGTGCAACGTTTTGTACACCAGGCTTTTCAATAAAAACAATTTTCGAATGTCCTGACAATGCTTTAGCCAAAGCAAAGTGTGTTCTGTTTGGAGTGCAAATATGTGCAGTATCAAATTGTGGATGGGCGTCAATTGCCGTTGTTATTTCAACAAAGTCAGGCTTTTTAGATTGATCAGTATCCACAGTGATTATTTCAGCACCCATGGATTCATATATTTTTTTGTATAGTTGCCCGAAACCCAATCCTACAATTAGTGTTTTCATTTAACTGAATAGACTTTTCTGCATTTTGTCAAGTTGCGTTTTCAATGACAACTTAATTTTTTTAAATTTTAACAGCAATGCTTTCCCGTCCCATGATCTGTCATAAGAACGTTCTGACTCCATCTGGTCTATTTTTCCTTTGTACCAGTTGTATTCCTTTTCTACTGCTTTTATCTTCTTGCTTCTTACTTTTGCCATATTATGCCTCCTCAAATAAGTTAGAAAATTGTGTACTTGCGTTCACAGTCTTTTTACCAGTTGCACCTCTAGTTCCAATGATTGACATCCAGAATCTAGAAAATTCTTCAATTACCATGTTTGCCTCATCTCTACTGCTTGTGGCAAATACAGCATTTACAATATCTTTAAATGCTACCCTGTCAAATTTCTCTTCAACCAGCATCTTAGGATTAAGACCTTGATCATATTTCCTATTTGCTTCTTGTACTGCTGAAATGTGTGTCCAAACATTGTGTGCCATTTGTAGTGTATAACTGAATGAATCCCAAGAAGTTTTACCTTCGTTGCCCATTTTGTTTAAATCACCAGGCTTGTAACAAGTAATATCTTTCAGCATTAATCTTTTGCTAACTGCACTGTCTAAAAATTTATTAAAGATGCCTTTTTCTAATACAGCATCTCTAAACAATTTTGTTTCAGATGAAAATGCTTTATCATCAACACTAGGTTGCATTCTGTATGTCCATTTCTTTTTGTCTTCAATTTCTATGTCTGTGTATATTTGTCCATTCGCACTGGCTAAGAATGGAGAAGCACAATCAAATGTAATCATAAAGTTTGGATTGTGATACTTTCTGATTGCTCTTTGAACATCTGTTAGAAGCACTGCCCATTCCAATTTACTTGTTCCTAAGAAGTGCATTACATCATGTACGCCTTTTTCTAACAATCCATCAAATCTCAATGCAACCAGACGTTTTAGTGCCAAGTGTATATCGCACATATTCTGACCACCCATTGCCCAACCATTAAAGTGTGTGTTTGGATATTTCTTTGGATCACAGTAGTCTTTCATTTGAGAGTACCAATCATCTGCTTGTTGAAAGTTTTCACCTTGCAGTACATTTAAAAACTTACAATTACCATTTCTATTTTTCATAAAATAGTCATTGTTTATTTTTGTTCCATCAACTGCTTCTTGATATGAACTTATTTTACTTGCCGCGGCACCTGCCGGAGAACGCGATACCCATGCCGGAATATCAAGTATCATACCATAGTCCATGTTGCCATCCATAAACGCCAACACTTGTTCACGTTTCTTTTTGGCTTTAGGGCAATTAGGATCTTTCCAATCACCTTCCCAAACGCCTTTACCTATCTGAAATCCACCTGAGTCACCTAGTAGCCAGTTATCATTCCTGTCTCTATTTCTAATGATGTCATCTCTCACAGAAAAATGATCCATGTTTAAATCAGCATGACCTGCCGAATATAAATGCCACTTGTAATAGAAATAAGTGTCTTTGGACTTCAAATAGTTCATACCTTCAACACCATGTTCAAAGTTCTGCGGAACTCTTTCAGGTTTAATGTAGTCTTCTTGATGTCTTGCTTTACCAAGATCCCTAGCATAAAAACTGCTCAATGCAGGAAGAAAAGTTGCGTAATCTTTCTGCTTTTCAGTTAAGTTGTCAGTAGGTATAGGTTTATCCATATTATTTTGTCTGAGCTGGTAAGATATAGTTGTATTGTGCTATACCGCTGTCTACAGTAATTTGCATTGCTCCTGCATCTGAGATAGCCAATGTTACTTTGCCATCTAAATTTAGAATACTCATTACTTGTTGAATCGGCCAACTCCACGCATTTTGCAATTCTTTACTAACACTTGATTGAAAGATAAAAGAACCTGCGTGTGAATTTGCATCACCAAAGTAAAACACAAGATTGTTATTCTCAGTTTTAACAGTAAACACAGTTTCTTCTGTGTGTGCCGCCGCCTGTAATTTAAATCTTTGAACACTTGCAATAGAAGGTTCAAATTCAACTTCCCATGCTGTGCCTTTAAATTTTACTGATTTTAATTTTTCATTAATAATTTCAGTACTCATAAATCTGTAATCATTTTTAAAATCACCACCTGCGTTTTCAAAGTGGATGTGCGTAGGAACAGTTTTGCCATTTCTTTCTGCTGTTACTACGGCAAGTTTTGCATCTTTCTGATACTCTGGGCATTTTAAATGCAAAGCCAGTTTGTCTAAATTAGGCATTCCGAATACACCATCAAATTCATTTACTTTAGAATTTGTATTTGCATTCAAGATAACACTTCTATCTTCTGCCATACTTTCTATCTTTGTTTGCTCTTCATTAGATATTTTTACTAGACTTAAAAATCCTAACGAATGTGTATGAGCAACTATGTCTTGTAGTACGTCTTTCATATTTTTCTCCTGTTGTTTATATTATATTTAGGTTTTTGGTAAATGTCAAGCGTCATTTCTTTGTCACTCCAAAATGTTTATACACCTTTTGTAAACATTTGGCTTGATAATAGCAGTCAGCCAAAGCATTGTGTAAATCTGTTTGCATACCTTTTCTTGGATCTTGTGGCATCATATTGAACACAGTTCTTGAATCTCTTATTTGCCAATAGTTCCAAGGCACTGGTGTTTCCATTTGTTTGTACAAGTGTTGCAATATTGCGTAATCAAAAAGCGGTCCTTGACACCAAAACTCGTCAACACCTACACTAAACTTATTAAGTTGTTTAATTGCTTCCATTACATTTGTACGTTCATGGTCACCAAATGCTTCGTCTTGAATTTCTTTTTTCTGTCGGCCCCACCACTCCATTGTGTTATCATCAACGTGTCTGCCCAATTCACCTTGTTCATCTACATTTAATCTTTGATATAATCCACTATGAGGTTCACTGTCGTCATAAGGATTAAACTTTATAGCACCCATAGTAATAACAGTTGCATCTGGTCGAGTGCTTAAAGTTTCTAAATCTATCATTGCGTGTGTTGTCATCTATTCTCCAAAATCAAATAATGTATTAAATGTGTTTTTTGTTTCTGTGCTTGAAATGTCCCACTTCAATACACCTAACAAGTTTCCTAGTTTGCTATCAATCAATGTTTTTTCCATGCTTTCATCATCAAAAGGCAATTCTTTAAACCATAACGGAATACGCAGTTGATCTACTGGATATGCAACAGATGTATAGTCCAAAGGATTTTTCTTTAATTTGCAAACCATAACTTTCATTCCATCTACAATTTCCATAGAGTGCTTGTCTGAATTCATTTTTTTTAGTCTGTTCCAATTTATACTGGCTCTGACGTGTCCTGGCATATTTGCTTTGCCTAATCTTTCTTCTTTCTTGCCATACTCGCCTATATTGTTTGCACGTTTAGGAGATGCTTTTTGCCATCCAGGTAATTTTTTAAATTCTTGTCTAAACACTGCAATACGTTCTAATACTTCTTTTTCGGTCTTGCCTGTCAATACCAACAACAGCAATTCACTCAAAAAGTCTTGCACAAATGGTGGAGTATCTGATCTTTTTAAATCTAGACCCATTGCTTTTACTTTGCCTGGAGTATCACCTTGATCTGTTCTATTACCTTCTAAATCATATATGAGCACTGCATATCTTTTCTTTGTAATGAACAATCCAGATTCTGCAACAGATTCTCTACCTGCTTGTATTACATCTGATCTTGATCTAGGACAATGAAATGCATCACTCATAAACTTTTTAAATGTTCCGTTTACTTCATCACACACTTGGTCATACAATTTAATAACACTTTCTTTAGTCCAAGGAATTTTTCCTTCATCTATTTCTTTTTTCAATACTTCATATGCTGAAAAGTATGCTGAATCTGTATCACCATATATTATTGCTTTGCCTACATGGTCATATTCGCCTGTTATGACTTCATTAACTTTACTTGCCATGTGTTTTGCAATCTGTCTGCCTGTTAGTGTTGTGGATTGTCCGATACGTTTATCAAAAAATCTACATCCAGGATTTAGTATTGCACCATACAAACTGTTTAGATTAATTTTTTTAACAAGTTGTCTTTTGTCCCAAAATTCTTCTTCTGCCTTATTGTCTGCTTTAACGGCTTTTTTCTTCATGCCTTGCATATCTTGTCTTTCAGTGTACCAACGTTTTAGTAGTCCAGGTATTACACCTTCAAATTCACTTGTAAAGATTGTACCATTAGCACTCAATATCAGTGGATTGTTACTGTCGAAAATCATTTTGTAAACTTCTGCACCACTTTTACTTTCTGAAGTTCCATCTTCCCAATCAATTGTAACAACAGCGTCACGTCTTTGTTGCATGACATATTCATATTCAATAGAACCAAAACGGTTTTCCCATGCACCTGCAAACGACTTTTTCTGAAGTGTCATTTGTTCTTCAACCATTGCGTCAGTGTCTAATGGTCTCAACTGACCAATCACACATTCAGGAGCCATGTTAAGTGCTCTAATCACAGAAGGATACAGTGAATTCAAGTCCATAGATCCTATCCAGTTGTGATATCCTTTTTTAGGAAATGCCACATAGGCACCTGCGGCAGTTGTAGTGCCAGCCATATCTCTTTTAGGTCTATTAGGAACTTGAAGTCCTCGTCTGTGTGCTTCATTTATAATTGCTTGTTCTGTAACTGCAACTGCACCTAGTGTTGTTTGTAGAAGTACAGTGTTTGCGTGTGCTAATTCATTTGTTAAATCAATAAATTTTAATTTTTTGTCCAGTTTATCTAGAAGTGCAACGTCTTGTCTGTTGTACTCAATAAACTTTCTGAAGTCTTGATTATAAAGTTGATCTAATGATCCTTCATACACAGTTTTCTTTTCACCTATTTCATGTTCACCGATAGCATCTAGTCTATAACTGTGTCTTTCTTCATATGTGTATTTCCTATAAAGTTCTAAACTGTCTACATGAACACGTCCAACAAGGTCATAAGTTTCTTGTTCACGACCATATCTTTCAAATGTTCTTTTCTTTGGAAGTTGTTTCCATAAGCACAAACGTCTTGTGTCATCTTTACTCATTACTTTTTTAATTCTGTTTATGATGTATGGTAAGTCATAACCTTCTGAATTCCAACCACTCAACACGTCTACATCTTCAATCAGATTCAAAAACTGTGTGAGCATATCTACTTCTGTCTTGCAAATAAAAACGTTTTCAAAACCCTCAACTAGATTTTGTGCTTGAGTAACACTCATGCCTTTTGGTGGAACAGCAAGTGTAACCAGCGAATTCATCCATTGTAAACTGACAGATATAGCAGTGATCGGCATGAAAGGATCACTAGGCAAACTGAATCCTTTTTCAGGATCAAAGTCTGATTCAATATCAAAGAATGCAATTTTTAAATCTGGAGCATCTTGATTGATATAATTTGTGCTTAAACACTGATACACAGGATTGATATCAGATTCGAATAATGTTTTATTTCTATTAATTGCTAATTCTTTATGAAAATCTTTTGTATTTTTGCAAACTACTCTATGAAGTGGTTTACCTGTTGTGCTTTTGTATTTTCCTTTTCCATCTTCGTAGTAAAATGTGTATCTAACAGGAAACTCTTTAAAAACTCTTTTGCCGTCTTTTCGCTCAACAACTCTTATTGTGTCCGCATTTCTATCGAAAAAACCATCTATGTAACTCATTTATTCTCCTAATGTCATTTGTGGCTGACAAAATACCAATTATCACTTGTGGCTGATTAAACCTTACTTTATATAATATAACAGTATACCTCCGAAACCCATTGCTGTCAATACTAAATTTGTGACAATGAGTGCCGGTTCTTTCCATAAGAAAGAAACTATTAACCAAATTATTCCTCCAAATGCCAAAAGCAAAGGACCTATAGGGTATAACTCAGGAAATCCTGCGTTTATAAATGTGCCTACGATTAACACGGCTGTTGCCAGCCATTTTAATGTGTTGCCTGTTTTTACTTTTTCCATACTAATAATGTTTTGCCTATTACTTTTGATTTGCAACCTTTGAACTTTTGTATATTATTTAGAAAAAATTCTTCCAGTGCAGAAAAACTTGGGAAGGTGTATTTGTGCATTACACCTGCTCTTGAATTAAACTTAACGTGATTCATACTTGTCAAATACTCTATTGATTACGTTGTTCACTCTTACAAAGTGAGCCGCCTTAGGCATATCTTTTATACGTCTTGCACCGATGTATGTGCAAGTGCTTCTTACTCCACCTAATATTTGTTCAACAGTATCTTTAACAGGTCCTTTATCATCTAATGTAACTGTTTTGCCTTCTACGCCTCGGTATCCGTCTTTTCTTTGTCCATGTGTGTCCAATGCTGACTGTGATGCCATACCGTAAAAAACTCTTTTACCATCCTTTAACTCTAATTCTGATTCATCATGTCCTGCTAACATACCGCCTAGCATTACAAAATGTGCACCGCCGCCTAATGCTTTAGCAACATCTCCTGGTTGAGTACAACCACCATCTGCAATAATGTGTCCCCCAACACCGTTCGCGGCATCTGAACATTCCATAATTGCTGAAAACTGTGGTACACCAACTCCTGTTTGTGTTCTTGTTGTACACACACTGCCTGGACCTATACCAACTTTAACAATGTCAGCACCTTTAATAATCAATTCTTCAGTCATGTTTCCAGTAACAACATTACCAGCAATGATGATTTTTTCTGGATATTCTTCTCTAATTTTTGTCACAAAGTCTACAAATGATTCATGGTAAGCATTGGCAACATCAATTGTTATACAAGGTATATCAGGAAATGCTGACATCACTTGTTTTAATGTTTGATAATCTGTAGCATCTTGGTTGTGTATTGCTCCAGTGCCTACACAGGCAGAAACATATTTGAATTTAAGTCCTGTGCCTGCGGCTTGTTTCCAATCATCTAATGTATAATGCTTTCTAATTACTGTAAGCATTTTATATTCTTGTAGCACTCTTGCCATAGCGAAAGTCCCTACGCCATCCATATTAGATGCTACAATGGGAACATATGATAATTCTTTACCACTGTTTCTAAATTTAAATTTTCTTAAAATGTCAACGTCACGTCTTGAATTCAATGTAGATCTTTTAGGATGTAATAATACGTCTGAATAATCTAAATGTATGTTATGGTCTATTCTCATTATCTTAAATATTTCTTTCTATACCAGGTATAAAAATTTTTGTTCTGGAAAAACTTTGCAACATCTGAAGCAGGAACTTGATCACTTCTTATACAATCTGCTAAATCCTGCCATTCTTGTAATTGTTTTTCCAATCTATTTTGTTCTCCTGACAGAACTTTTATCAGTTTCTTTTTACTGAGTGTAGTTGTCATTTGCTCCTATGTCAACACCAACCATTGTGTTCATCTCTGCAACCGTTGTTGTTTTTTGAGTTAGTAAGTAGTGTAACATTTTTTCTGGTGTGGACTCAATATAAGGATCATCATCTTGACCATCATTGTTGATGCCTGGCTCTTGCCACCATGCTTCTACAATACCGTCATTGATTACTGCCATGTATCTCCAAGATCTCATACCAAACCCTAAATGATTTTTTCCTATTAGCATACCCATAAATCTTGTTAAGTTTGCTGAACCATCTGCTATAACCTTAACACTTTTTAAACCTACTGAATCTGCCCATGCATTCATTACAAATGAATCGTTTACAGAACAACAGTAAATGTCGTCAATGCCCATGCTTTTAATTTTTTCTGCATTCTTTTCAAAACCAGGTAATTGTTTTGATGTGCAAGTAGGTGTGAATGCTCCAGGCAAACTGAACAATACCACTCTTTTTCCAGAGAAGTAATCATCGGTTGTTTTGTCTACCCAACATCCTTCATCGAAATTACATCCACCGTCGGGTGCAATATCTCCTTCTCTAACTCTAAATGTAACTTGTGGTATTTTAAATCCCTTCATCTTTGCTCCTTAATTCATATCCGCCAAAAAAGTCTGTTGCATTAATGGCTCTATCATCTATCCAAACATCATAAACTGGTTTTTTCATTGTAATGGATGTGTGTTTTGCATTCCATTCCTTTAATTGTTGATGTGTTAGTTCAGTCCAGTCTATGCCTGAATTACCACCTCGTGCTGTCCAATAATGGATTTCATGTCCTTTATCAAACAGTTCGTTTAGTTTTGCTATGCGAACATGGTCTGGTTTACTGTCCTCATAGTTACTGTTTTCATTGTAACAAATTGTATTGTCAATGTCAACCATATACTTCATCACCACCACCTCATTGCTATACCAAAACCTAATGCGTTTGCACAAAAGAAATAACTCACAAGCATTGTGGGCCATACTAATTTTCTTCTATGGAAAGTAAAAATTGCCAGTGCTGATCCTACCAAAAAGAAAGGATATACGTATCTCATATCTGGATCAGCGGCATTAAGTGCCAAGGTTAAACTTGCTATTATATTCACAAATGTACCAATCATCTCAAGCCAGAAACAAAGTCTGTCTTGTTCGTACGATTCTTTAAAATAACCGATTATTTTATTTGTCTTTGCCAACTGCGATAATCAAATTTTCTAATGAATCAAAATCGTCTGAATATTTGTGCCATTCACCTTTGTGAGCAATTCTAATTGCTTTGTTAATCAGTGCTGGTTTTACTTCTAACTCTTCTGCTACTGCTTTCACAGTGTCTTTCAATCCAGAGTTTAAATCTTCTACTTCCGAAAGTACGTTTGCACCTTCATCAATAATCCTTTTTAACTTGGCTTGTTCTTCTGGTCCGTATGTTCTACCTGACATTTTTTCTCCTTGTAGTAAATTAGAGCGACATGACTGCCGCTCCAATAAATTATGCACCTTTATAGGCGTCTAGTGTTTTTTGAAACTTACCTGCGTGTGACTTCTCAGCCTTTGCAAGTGTTTCAAACCAATCAGCAATTTCGTCAAACCCTTCTTCTCTGGCTGTTCTTGCCATACCTGGGTACATATCTGTATACTCATGTGTCTCACCATGAATTGCAGATTTTAAATTTGCTTCTGTTTCACCCATTGGTTCACCAGTTGCTGGATCTCCAACTTCTTCTAAATATTCCAAATGACCATGTGCGTGTCCTGTTTCACCTTCTGCAGTTGATCTGAACACTGATGCAACATCTGGAGCACCTTCTATATCTGCCTTTTGAGCAAAGTATAGATATCTTCTGTTTGCTTGTGACTCACCTGAAAATGCATCTTTCAAGTTATCAGCAGTTTTTGTTCCTTTTAATGACATAAGTTCTCCTTAATTAAGCCTTTATTATACTTAATTAATTTAGAAAAGTCAAACTTATTTTTTGAATGAACTGTCTTTTTCTTCGTAGAAGTAATCGTTGGAATCACCAAAAGTTACTGTGCTTTCGTTTTCACAGAAAAATTCTTTGGTGCTGACTTGGAAGTCTGGTCTTTTTAGTTCTGATGCAGTTAATGATTGTTCGTACCATAGCATTCTATTGTTTGGTTGTGCAAAGTATTGTCCGTTTATTAGTCTGCCAAAATTGTGCTGTTTGTGTTCGCTTGGTACTTCCGAAACTCCAGTGTTCACAGAGTTTGCATCACCATGGCAGGCATCTACTGTAAAAAGGTATTCACCTTTCATTCTGCCACCACCTTTTAACATAATTTCAACATCACAATTTTTAAGCATGGATTTTGTCCACACTTGAATATTGCTACTGAAACTATCCCATAGTTCTAATGTGCCAAGTGGTAATTGTTCTTCTTCTTTGATGTCTTTACGCCATACAAATGCGGATAAAGGAAACTTGTCGAAACAAGCACCATACTCTGGAAGGTATGCTTCAAACATTAACGCTCTGCCTTGTACTGATTTTACAGCAAGAATTACTGCTTCAACAAATTCGCCATAGCCTCTTTCAAGGTCGTGTAAGTATTCTTTACGAACCCAACATTTTGTATATGGAATATTTGCAACAAAATTCAAAACACCACCCTCTTTGTTAATGTAATGTATTTATTTAAAATTGTATCTTGTGGTGATTAAACAGTCTTGTGACAGTTTCTGATTGACCATCCATAAAAGTTAACTTTGCTGGCAACTTTCATGTAGAACCTTGTGATGTCCTTTTTAACTGGCATTAAGTATGGTACGTTTCTCTGTCTATTT
>Ga0187217_1000036_pt1 | contig 43898 bp, 40 predicted proteins | sample 15SPOviralmetaG_FD_130165 | JGI IMG/M metagenome (GOLD analysis project Ga0187217, IMG submission 130165) | Marine viral communities from the oligotrophic San Pedro Time Series (SPOT) site, San Pedro Channel, CA, USA - 15 SPOT_SRF_2010-09-15... | ecosystem: Environmental > Aquatic > Marine >... | reverse complement strand
TTAAACATCATTGCGTCTGTGCAACCGTAGATGAAAGGTATACAGCTATCATCATCGGTATTAGCAGCCGAGTTATAGTTAAAAGCAAGTGGGTTCGTGCAGCCTAATACTACAGGTATACAACCTTCGTTATCTACATTTGCTTCTGGATTATAGTTATAAGCTGTATTATCCATGCAGCCAAATACCGCGAGAGTATCACAGCTACCGTTATCAAAATCAGCTTCATATCCTTGAGTATAATATTCTAAGTAACCTGCTTGAGTACAACCAGCTTGGTAGTAACAACTACCGTCTTCTGTATTCACCCCAGCATTATAATTCTGTGCTTGATCATCTGTGCAACCATAAGTAAACGGTTCGCAGCTATCTCCACAGTAAGGAGTAAAGCTATATACATTCCACTCTGGACCAGCGAAAGGTTGTAATGCGCCTTGACCATTGTTAAAGAAAGGATTAACACCTTCAGATAGCAACGTGTCTCCAGCAGCATTAGTTACTAATACAGAGTTGTGTAACGTTTGGAACGCTAGCTCTTGAGCTGACTGTTGAGCATTACCTTGTTGGAAGTAATACATCTTAACTTCTTCATCAGAATCTAAGTCAATAGTCCATGACTCTGAGAATGAACCAGGTCCCATAGTAAACAACCACAGTTGATCTCCTTGAGCCATACCTAGTTTTGAGTTACCCCATCCGTCACCACCATCATCTTCGATCATAATCTCTATAGCACAAGGGCTATTGTTGTCTGATATAGTAGCTAAGCTATCGTAGTTAAAAGACTCTGGGTCCATACAACCCCACGTGTGTAACACTTCGCAAGTATCTTGAACCTCAGCAAGTGGATTATAATCTACGTAGTCATCATCCATACAACCAATTACTGGTGGTGCAGGTGGGCACGGCTCAGTAAAGATAGGCCCAGAGTACATCGTGTTACCTTCAAACTCTGTAAATGCTAGGTCTTCTAGTTCCCATATAACGCTATCACAAGCGGTGATAACACAAGCTCCGTCTTCCCCTCCTGATGCTGAACCATTAAGTCCGTCACCAAACTCGTCTACCAACACTAATTCAAACCCTAAAGCTACACAAAAGTCATATGTATATGTAACGAGTTGATCTCCAAAATCAAACTCACCAGGTATAACCTGCTCGTATGGTTGACCGTTAGCTATATTAACTATAGTAAAACCAGTTTCACCAGGCCACGTATCAAGAGTTAATTCCATAGAGACAAACGTCTCACCTTCTACACATGCTGTGGCGTTACACGATCCATTGTCTATCGTAGCCCAAGGGTTGTAGTTGTCAGCTGTATTGTCCATGCAACCAAGTAATACAGGCAAGCATGGATTAAGAGTGAAAGCAACTGTATCTGTAGCCGTAGCAAACTCATAGTTCGCTGTATCTAATCCACAAGCGTTATTAAGACTGTACCAGCCTTCACCAAACTCACAGCATATGCCGTCACCAAAAGCGTCCATCATTACGAACTCGTAATCACCTGCTGGTAAAAACTTCGTTACAGTTAATAGAGTGTTGTTCTGATACGGTGGGCTAATAGCGACCACCTCGTCGCCTTGTAGTATCTCCCACGATGTCTCACCAGCGTAGTTATCTGGTTGTACTGTTACATCTAACCAACTACCTTGTCCAAGTAGCGATCCGACTATAAGCCAGAATAAAGCTACTAACAAGTAAGCTTTGTTTTTCATACCTCAAACCCAAAGTTAAGAAGCATGAATCTAAACTTCTTAGCCTCCCACTTAATCTCTAGTACAGTTAATGTACCTACTCTAAACTCTAGGAAATACTTTTCCTTTTTGTTTCCGGCTTCAAAACCGTTAATCCAATTAATCATAATATATATATTTATATGTTTTTTTTAAAAGTCACTATAGATTATTTCATCAATCACTCCTTGCACGTCTTTCTTTGTAGCTTCCATCTCCATCATTATGTTTGCTTGGAACCTTTCCACCTCTTTTCCATTGAAGACTATAATAGTAGGCACTACAACTATCTTGTAATCATTTTGATAGCTACCTTCATCAATGTTAACATTCATAATCTCACAGTCTGTAAGCTTCTCTAAGTAGTCAACGTTATTGCCAGCGTTCCAGCTAGCGTTAAATTGTACTACACAAATATCACTACCACATAGGTTCTGGGCGCTAGCGGCTATTCCACCAACAAGCATTATAACCAACAGTAGCGCATACACTAACGTGGTTCTCCAGTTCATTGTGTCTGTTTCCATGATTACTGTAGTTTATCGATTTTCTCTTCAATACGATCAAGATCGTCTTTAAGCTCTGACACGTCTTCTTGAGTAGTCATAATAGTCTGACGAACTAGTTTATCTTTCATATCAAACTCCATGCGAGTTACATCTGGCGGCAGTGGTTCAGGTAATTCTTTTGCTAAAGCTATATCAGCTTGTAGCGTAAAGTACATACCAATTAAAGCAGCTAAACCTGCACCTGCCATACCGATTGTCTTGAGGTCTAATGTTACTTTAGTATCCTCGCCTATTTGCTTTGCCATATTATTTAGGTAATCTTTTTACTTTGCCATTGTGAGTTCGAGCGAACCTAGCTTCTTCTGTCTCCATGCTAGGTATTAAATCTCCATAATACGTTTCACCTCCGTATTGCCAGCTTACTCGCTTTTGCATAGGGCTGTTGCTGCCTTCTTCCATCTCGTTAACGTGCTCTTCTATAACATCAGCCTGTTTACCGTGTGCCTTAACGGCGTTCCTTAACTCGTCAACAATACCTTTGAGATCTTTATGTCTTTGTTTAAATGCCATTACTTTTTCTTTTTATGTTTTTTACAAAAGTTTTTTGCGGCTTGAGCACTGCTAAACCCCCACTTTTTTAACGCCATTGCGTATGGAGTTGGCTCCCCTTTCTTATCTTTCATAGGGTGGTTTTGAGCACCAAACCTACATGCAAATTTAATCCTATCTGGATGAGTACCGCTAGTTTTTCGCTTAGCCATACCAGGATTCTCCTTGCGCATTTTTTTATTTCTTCTTTCGTACGCTTTTTCTGTAATTTTTAAAGCGCTTTCTTCGTAATAAGCCATATCTTAGAAGATTACATAGTTTGCACCACACTTAAAGTTATACCATTCCCTATTCCAGTATTTGTTATATCTACCTTCAAGAAAAAGTCCCAAGTGCTTATTGAATCTATACCCGAAGATAAGTCCACCCGAGTAGTCAAGCCATTGGCCATCCACTGTGTTGTGATACATATATTCCCCACCTGTGTCGTAATGGTAGGGCATAACATTTCCCCAAGCGTGTGTCCAGAAGTCGTCTGTAAAGTGATAGAAGTCGAACCCGGCAACCACTGAGTAATTCCATTGGCTAGCAAGTTCATCTCTTTTCTTATCGCTGTATTCAGATAGGACTTGAGGGATAGTGATGGCTTCCCAAATCTCAGTGTTTTCTGCGACCACCGTTCCGTCTGGATCCATGTACTCACCTGTTGCAAGGTTGTGGGTATATCCTTCTTGAAGCGCGAGGTAAGTGTAGTGGATATCTCCGTTCTCAAGTTTCCATTCTGCAAGAGGGTCATATCCATACGGTTCTGAGATACGCTCTGCAACTCCAGCATGGAGAGAGAACTTATCGCCGAGCTTAAGCCTGTATCTTTGTGACGCCTCGAAGTATTTAATATCTGCGAATCCATCTTGTAGGTACTCGACCTTCGCCATCCATTGATCTCCAACGTATCTGAGAAAGTGGTTTTGATCCAAGAACTCCCTGCCTTGTTGCCTTCGGTATCTCACCTCTGTAAGGAACTCTAAACCATTACGTTTACCTATGTTAGCTCCATCACTCCATGAAGCTTCAGTACCGTCGTAGAATGTTTGAGCTCTATTTTCATAACCGAATCTAGCGATCTTGCGAATACCCATAGTTAAACTATAGTCATACGGAGTAGATACTACCTCAGTACCTAGACCGTTTGTTACAGAGTAAACCGTTTGATCTGACACAGAGTTACCTCCATTTACGGCCGCATAGAACGTAGAAAACTTAATAGCTTTCTTTAACTCTTGAGCTTGGGTTAAGCTACAGCTAAGCAGCAGGGTTAATAATAAACTTAATCGTGGTAGTAACATTTTCCTGATTTATTTGATGTTTGCATTTTACACTTGTCTCCGTTAGCTTTGACGTGAGAACATTGTTTCTTCTCTCCATCCGCGCGTTGATCAACCTCCTCATGAACGGTGCAATACGTTTGTCCTGATAGAACCGTTTTACCACACCTCTCACCATTACGCTTTACAGCCGCGCACTTAATCTCCTTCTCGTCAACCCCGTCTTCACGCTGTTGTTCTTGTTCTTCTACGTGACCCTCTATTACAGCTTCGTTTTCAGCTTGTCTTTCAGCTTCTTTCTCTATTTTCTTCTGCTCTCTCTTTTCTTCAGCAACTATTTCTTTCTTTTCCTTTACAACCTCTTTAGCGGCCTCAACGTCGCCGTCCTTAACGCCAACATCCCACTTATTCCAACCTAGCAGTAATGCAGCTCGTTGCCACGTCTCCATGTTACCGTTAATAGCTTCGTCTATGTTGTTCGCTTTGTTTGTTAGTCTACCTAAAGGTATGTTTGTAATACCCTCAACAACATTACCACCAATGTTCCACATAGGGTTATCTATACCATAATCCATTTCAGATATAACCTCATCGTTGTATTCATAGCCTTTAACAGATCCAAGAATTTTTCTGTGCTTACTGCCCATTGGTGGAGATAAATTAATTATCTCCTGTGATATTTTGCTGAAGTCTTGGCGTCCATAACCCTTACCTCTTTCCTCTTGCCACTTAAGTAGTACGTTTTTAATAGTAGATACAGCAGCTCCATAAACACCGGTGCCTCTAAGTAATGTATCAAGAACCCCGTTAGCAACTCTAGCTTCCTTCTTTTTAATCTCATCATCATCGTCACCAAACATAGCAAACATCAATCCAGACTGTAAAGCGCCAAATATTATGTTTTGTATAACACCGTAGTACATTATCTTTGACACGTTAGATTTAACGTCACCTCTACCGTTAATAAGATCAAGCGTGGCCTTCTTCATTAACCTAGTCATCTGCATAGGTGTATTTTGCCAAGCTAACACTAATCTACCTAACACACCAGCTTGCTGTTGCGATATAAAGTCTGGACGAGAAGACTGTTGAGTTTCCTCTGATTTTTCTTGGAACGATAACCACGCCGCAGCTTCAGCCTCTTGTTGGCTCATGCCACGCTTTATATTTGCGTTAACCTTGTTTCTATAGAAAGACGCACCTCCTAAAGATATAGCAAAGCTATCTGCTAATTGCGTAGGCGTAAAACCTATTTGAAGCAAATACTGTATAACAGCCTTAGGTCCTTTACCCGTGTTAAATGCGTCTGTAAGTTCTTCAGCATTAACATCCATTTGCAGACCAGATCTTCTTTGTTTTAGAGTGTCTGAGTTAAAGATGTAAGAAAAGTCTTTCCAAAACTGTGGCGCGTTAGCAAAAGCAGCCGACGCTTTAAATATATTGTTGTCTTCAAAGTCAATAAAGTTTACGGTAGATATAGTTTGAAGCACAGCGGATCTAGTATTAAAGAACATAACGGTACCAACAGAACCATTAATCCAGTCTAAAAAGCTATTTACAACCTTATCTTTTGCGCCAGTGGTTCTATTACTACCAGTCTCCATCCTATAAAGCATGTTCTCTAGTGCGTCTCTGTAGTTCGTGCCAAATATAGCTTCAAGCTTGTTTACGTTTTCTTCAGAAAATATAGCGTCTCTATTAGCTTTCCATTCAGCTAGAAAACCCTCTCTATTAGTCACGTCTACTAAAGACCTCATGTCAGAAGCAATAGTGCCTAAATCCCAGAACTCAGTTGGCTCCATGTAACCTTCGGCGGTTCTAGTCACCTTGCTTAGCGCACCAGCATAATTAATGAGATCAGAGTTACCAGACACGTGGTTTATTAACTTTACTTGCGTTGATTTAGCTAAACCAGGTATTTGATAACCGGCTTTGTTAAACAAGTATACTCTTATAGCTTGCTCTACAGAAAAATTAGTTCCAGGAACTTTTTTCTTTAAGCCAACGCCTTTTTTACGCAAAGCCCTAAACTCACTAGCCATTTTTTGCTTCATAGCGTTGTGATCTCTTATGCCTCTTGCGTAAGGATTAATTAGGTTCTCTTCAATCCAGGCTAAATCTTGTTCACCCTGTTTTCCTCTACCTAAGACTTTATACATAAGACCTTTGAAGTCTTCTGCGGATGGCGGTATAAAGAACTCAAACCTACCTTTAGTAGCCCCTCTACGTCTAGCTTCTGCAGCAGAAAAAGTTTTCTTAGCATCAACATCTTTGTTACGCTCAAGCATTTCATTAAACTCACCACTAGCATCTTTACTAAACATGATGCGAGCTTGAACAACTTTTGATTTAATGTCTAGAGCTTCTAATACTTTTTTAACAGCAGTAACGTTAGGTAAAGCGTCATCAACAAAGTACATGTCATTATAACCTTCCGCATACTTACCTAGCATCCACTCAGCCTTAGCTGATCCCTCGCTCTTACCTAGACCTGTTATATTTTCAAACGGTAAGTTGATACCTTGAGTCTTCAACCACTCATATATTGCTGTAGCACTTTCTTGCTGTCTTGCTGTAAGCACAAACACGTTGTCTGCACCGTACTTTTCTATTTGGTTCCTCATTTTCTGAAGAAGAGGACCTTCGACACCACCTCTAACGTTTACAAAATCAGAAAAGTCAAACTGATAACCTTGCGCAGCCATTTTAGGGCCTTCTAAAGGCCAATTGCCAGAACTAATTTTAGTTACCTCCCCAGTAGTTGGGTGTGTTGCTGTTATAAAGTTTTCACCCTCAATGATCAATGTCTCATCAAAATCAAACGTAGACATACCTCTGCTCTCTGTGCTCTCGTTGTAAGTTAGTCGGGCGTTCTGCTGGCTCTTAAGTTTAGCTGCACTAGACTTATCTACAGACTTAGAAAACATAATACCCTCAACGGCTCTATCAATCATAAAGTCATTATAACTTCTACCACCACTACCAGAAATAACGTCTTGATGCGACGGATCTAAAAACTTTATTCTTTCAAAGTTAGTTGTGTTATTTGCGCCACCAACGTCATCCATTACGTCAGCAAGATACTTAGTAACTAAAGCTTGAGAGTGATCTTTAAAAATATTTTCTACTTGCTCATCTGTAACTGCATCTTTCTGGGACATTAAACTAACGAGCTCAAGCATAGTATTACTGTTAGGCGCTAAATGCTCGCCTTTCCAACCTAGGCTTTCAAGAGCTTTCTTTTCAGCTTCCTCGTTCGTTAGCTCTCTAAACTTCTTACCCTTACCTTTACCTTTCTTTTTGTAAAAATTAAAAGCTTCTTTGTACAGTGGGTGATCTTTACCTAGTTTATGACTTTGACTACCGTCTCTAACTTCAATTAAATCAAGTTTAGATAAACCTCTTAAACCATTTACTATACCTGTTTGAATTTGTAAAAAGTTTATAGCTGACACCATGCTAATCTTACCTGATCTAGCAAGGCTAACAATGCTTTTAGATATAGTAACAGCGGCCTCAATATTAGCTGTGTTAGCTGCGTCTATTTCCTCTTGCAAACCTTCAATTTGCTCAAGCTTAGCGCCTCTTGTCTGATCACTCTCTAGTATACGTATTACTTTTTTAAACAAGGTTGCACCCTTGTTCATGATTCTAACGTCGTTGCTAATATTTTTACTACTTAAACCTTGTACTTTAGTTTTAGTTTCGTTTAGTGCGTCGTGGAAAACCCCTTTAGAACCGTCTCTTTTCTCAGCAGCCGAATCCATAACCCTGTACACGTATCCTAGCACGTCATATCCAACAACTTCCATAAACTCTGGACCTAGCTCTTTGGCTATAATTGCAGCGTCTCTATGTAAGTTCTGTAGAGCCGCTAAGTTTATTCTTAAGTTGCCCTGGCTGTTGAACGCTTCTCTAATTGATTTGTCAATATCTTCATTACGCTTAACAGACGTTTTAAATCTTGTTCCATCCTCTGTTAAATCATTACCCCTAAACACTCTTTCAATAAGCCTCCAAGAGTCTTCGTGAATGTTGCTGTATTCAGGAGACAACTGCCCGTCTGGAAATACGTGATCGTAACCATGCACATTTACGTCATCAGCTAATCTACGCATGTCTGCCTCGTTGGCTTTCGAGAACATGATGCCAGGTTGTCTGTCAATCTGCTTAAGTATAATAGCTATCTCATTACCTACTATATCTTGCCCACCCATTTCTACAATCTCTAAGAACCTATCTCGCACCTGCTCTCTACCTAACACCTCTGATGTAGCATCAAACGCTAACTCTTGCCCTATGTATTTAGCTAGACCGTCTTTTCTTGTACCCAACGTTGAAGCGCCCTTCTTGTACCCTAGCACCTCTTGCATGTTCTTACCTCTGAAGAACGCCATAATTTTTTCTGTACCTGGATAAGGTAGTTTTTCTATTAAGTTAGGACCAGACAAACGGTTTGTATCTTTAGGTAGCAACCCTTGCTCTATTAAAGCATCAACCTCTGTTGGTTTGGTAATCCTACGATTTCTAGTAAATATTCTAAGCTCCTCAGGTATTCTTCTTTCCATTTGAAGAAGAGTTTCTTTAGATAGCTGGGTATATACGGTCTCCATATACTCCTCTAGGAACATGTCATAGCTAGCGCCTTTACCCATCATGTTTTGAATAGGTGTTTTAAGCTCGTTTCTGTAAGCCTCTTCTAACGCGCCTTTGAATTCTTTTGTGCCAATTTTAGGTAACCTACGTCCAAAAGTCTGCACGACTACGTCTCTCACAACGTTCATCATGTCTTCATTAAGACCTAAATCTTGTCTAAACTGAGAGTATATAACCTTCTGTTCTTCGTTTAAAGTTATCTCATCTAACCTTGCCATAGCAGAATCTTCTTCTGCCGCGATCTGGAACAACGGAGCTCCTTCAGATGTGGTTGCCTCAATATCAGCAGCCCACTTTTCTTGTGTAGGTTTTTGAGCTTCGTTCCAAACTTCATTAGCTTTATTTGCCAACTGAGAGTTTACCCAGCCATATAGACTATCATTTTGCTGAGGCGTGCCCCATAAGCCTTTGTTAAAGTTCTTTACGTGAGTTGATAGCTTTGCGTATACGTCCGCTATAAACGTTTCTATTTCTGCTGAACTCTTTTCGTCTTTAAACTTTAACTTTGCTGCAATAAGACCGTCAAGCATTTGCTCTGTAATCATGGTCTCTAAAGCATAGTTAGCACCTTGAGATTGCCAAGACTCTTGATCCCAACCCATATTACCAAGCTCGTTAATTTCGTTTGTTGCGTCTTTAGAAAACAATATACCTTTACTAGACATAAAGTCAAGAAGCTTTTCAAACGTTTCTTCAGACATAATAGGCTCTTCACCTGTTACCGTGTCCTCCATAGCGCTCAGCTTTTTTCTTAGCTTATTTTTCTCCTTATCAACAATCTTTGATATGTTCTCTTGTTGAGCCTCTATAGCACCACCTATGGTTATTTCGCCTTCTAAAGCCTTTATCATAGACTCAGAAAACTCTCCTTTCTTTACGTTTACGTTAAAGTCTTTTAGGAAGTTTAATACGTCTTTACCAGTATTAAATTCCATCTTAACACCCATGCGATGCATTAAGTGTCTAATCATATCACCGACCTTAACAAGCGTGCTTTCGTTAAACTGTAGCTCACCATTAACCATGGCGTCTAAGTACAGCGCCATTGCCTCTTCAGCTTGAGCAGCGGCTGACATGTTGTTATAGCTAGCTAGTCTTTTTCTGAACTCGCTATTTCTCACCAGCTTTGGATCGATGTTTTGCAAATGGCTTTTGAACACGCTACCGAATGCAAGCTTAAGTTCAGCACTACCTTCTAACATTTCGTTTAAGAAGAAGTGTAAGAACTCGTGCTTCGCTACGTTGCCTCCTCTTCTGTCTAAAGAATAATCTTCGTTAATTATTATTTCAGCCTTACCACCTTCTCCACCAGGCACAATGTAACCATGAGAGTTTTCGGCTTCGTTGATCATTTTATCAATTTGAGCCTCTTGATCTAACGTCAAGTAAACCTCTGTACCAGTTTTAGCGTCAAAGTATTTACCATCTTTTTCATATACACCAAACTGTTGCTGCCTGATTCTACCAGCGGCTACCTTCCTAGCTCTTTCTTTGGTTTTTGCTCTGGTAATCTTAGCGTTCTTTTTACCTTTTTTACGTAAATCATTATTTATTTTTTCAACCTCTGCTATAGTTTGTTGGTATAGCTCGCTTGTCTTTTTTCTTTCAACAATTTTAGCAGCTGCTCCGGTTATTCCGTTTTTAGCATTTGTTAAAGCTGCTATTTCTTTTTGTATTGCTCTAACCTGCTTCGCTTTTTCGTTTGTAGGTAAATTAGATTCTTTAACCTCCGACTTTTTTTGCTCTAAAGCTTCTATCTGAACGTCTTTTTCGCTAACCTCAGCTCTTTGCTCCTCTGTTAACTGCTCCATAATCTCTACTTCTGTAGCAGTAATTTGATCACCTACTGTTTTAGCTTCTTGCCTTTTGATAATGTCAGTGCTAAGACCGTTCTTTTCTAAGTAGCTAGCAAACCTATCGTACGCTACAAAATCATTCCTAACCTCAATATCTAAGTTTTCATTTAAAAGCCCTTTAGCTTTCATTGTCCTTAAATATCTTTCAGCTGCTTTAGCGTCGCTGAATCTTTTGTTGTTTACAAAGTAAACTGCAGGAAGATGTCCTCTAACTTTGGAGATAACAGCGCCACCACCTTGGAACACACCCGCTCCAGCTCCAACAGACAGGCCTATTGTTTTAAGGTTTCTAGTGTCTATACCAGTAACATTGCCGTCTTGGTTGTATGTTAATATACCCTCAAACCTATTATCGTTACCAGTTATAAGGTTCACAAGAGGCATGTTAATCATCTCCTCCATAAACTCAGACGCAAACCCGTTCCATCCAGCTGCGTTTTTAGACCAGTTTATAACCTGCTCAGACCTTGTAAAACCGTATCGTCTCATTAACCTACCTAACGCGATCCTTTCCCATAAATCAGCGTTATACATCAAGTCTCCTAGTGGACCTTTCTTTAGCTTAACTTTATTTAAGAAACCTTTACCAAGACCAGGCAAATATGCTCCAATTTGCTCTGTAAATATTTCTGCCCAAGTAACTCCATAACCTACAGCCAACGCGCCAAACAAACCTCTACCTTCTTCAAGTCCTATTTCTTCACCCTCAGCAGTTCCAGCTTGTATAGTGTCAAGTCTAAGTTGACCCAACAAATCATCTGCGTCAGTTGTAAAAGCAAACATGTGCTCGTCAGTCATTTGTTCAATAACAGCATTTGCTATTCTATGTGGCTGCGCGAACGTTTGAGCAGCGGTTCCAGCTAAAAACGCTAAACCATCAGTAGCTTTATCAGCGACCTGCCAGCCTCTACTTAACGTGTTGCCTCGAAGTAGTAGATCTCCCGTTGTTTTGCTAACGCCAGTGACACGCCCCGTAGCTTTAAGACCCTGCTCGGCTAGCTCTTGCTTTATCTTCTTGTTTATTGATTTTGAAATACCCTTTTTAAGAGCTACTTTAGCAGCGGTTTTAGCGCCAGTAAAAGCACTACCCGTTAGAATGAACTCACCAATAAAAGGCACTGACTGCGCAAACATGCTACCCGCATTATACGCTACGGATATATCACTTACCATTTGATCTGTTTGGCTTCTAACGGAGCTTAACGCAAGTAAATTGTTTTCAGCCTTAGTTCTTTCGTGGGGCGGCTTATCTAAAATAGCTTTAACTTTCCAGTTTTGAGCGAGATCAACTACGCCCGATATCACCGGCACGTATTGATGACCTCTATGACTAGTGAAACCACTCCAAAAACCACCGGCTTGATAAGCGTTCTCAGGACTTTCTATAACATCTTCTGCCCATTGCCTTGTCTGCAGTAATGTATAGTTAATGTTGTAGTCATAGCGTTTTCTAACGACACCCACAATATCCTCAGTCTCTTTAGCGGTGAGTCTACGCCCAAGTTTTTCCATCTGCTGTTCCACCGCTTCAGCCGTCATATCTTGAAACTCGTCCAAGAAGAAATCGTAGTCAATAATTCTGCCATTTTCGTCCATAACAGAATTTGTTTCTATTAAAACTTCTTCAGCTATAGACTTTAGGTAGAACCAGCTCTTGCCACTAGGCGAGTCGCTATCAGTGCTTAATTGATCGTAAAAATAGTGCCAAAATTCATTTCTATAATCATCCAGATCTTCAGGAGAACTAATGTTGCCTCTACGCTCGTAGTCTTTCCAAACGTTGTTTAATATCTTGTATTTGTCAGGCTCTGCTAGCTGGTTAAAACCGTAAGTATCTTCTAAGTAGTTGCCAATGTTTTCCAACTCGCTAACGTCCCATCTATCGTAATCATATTTAAAAGAGTCTTTATACGTATCCCAAACCTCTTGTTGTTTGTTTGTAAACAACTCGTTTTGCTCTGTTTCGAAATCTTTCCACTCTTGTGTTTCAGCAATTTTATTACCAACGTACTTGCTGATTTTATCTTGAACTGGTTTTAGATGTTCGTCCCAAGCAGCTTGCACTGCTTTTTGAACCTCTTCATTAAATGCGGCCAACGCCATTTCACCCGCGTCTTCAGGTAGTAGAGCCTGCATTTCAGCGACTATACGCTCTTGTATTGGTGCAAAAGAGGTTTTGTATTCTTCTATTTCAGTAGAAAAAGCAGCTATAGCTTCCTCGTGAAATTGCTCACCAATTTGCTCTTGTAATATTTGAGCTTGGTTTTGAGAAGTAAGTATCATTTGAGAGGTTTCTTCAGCAACCTTTAACTCAAACGCCTCCATAATGCCATCTGCGTGCTCGTTCTCGTAATCCGTGGCAGAGAAGAAGTTTTCATTAGTTCGAACGTCTTCTTCCCCTGACAAATATCCTACAGCATCATCTTCTTCATCGATAATGGTGCGAGCCACAGCGTTGCCGGCTTTTGGAGCGTAATAATCTTGTATTATCTCCACGTCACTCATATCATCATACTTAGACCACAGCGTAGAACCCTTTATGTCAGTAGCATGCTTATGTACGTTCCAGAGAAATCTCAACTCCATATACCTTTGAGGATCATCATAATAATCTGTGCCACCAATCATTAGGTGTACTCTGTCCCTCATTATTGGTTTACCAAGCGAGTCTACGCCAACTTGCTCTCGCTTAACTTCTTGATAAGGTTTAAGATTTTCCCAAAAAGCTGCTTCACCAACTACCTCATTGTAAATTTCGTCTGTGGTCTCGCTTTTAACGGTTCTAAGAACATCATCCCTTGACTCTACGTTGTAGCCACCGTCTTCGGTTCTTGTTAAAACAGGGGTTTCTATGCTAAAGCCGCTATCAAAAACGCTTTTATTAACTATACCTCTATTTGGAGCTTTAATATACGTTATACCGCTATTAGGATCCACGAACTCTTCGTTGTCATCCATAGCTGCCTCTAGCTCATTTATACTAGCTAAATCCGTAGCAAAACTTTCCCCTCCAAAATTAATTAACTGATCACCACCAACAATTTCTTTATACGCACTTTCTACTACCTGCTGTATATTTACAACAGTTCCAAATTTGTCACCCTCGTTTTTCAACGTATAGCCCATACCTTGATATGGATCGTCGTTTGGGTTTTTAGCGGTACCGTATGGAGTTATTGTAGAGCTTTTAAACTCTATATCGTCTTTGTACTTATTGTAGGTTTGCTCGAAGTTTTCAGCAAATAAGCTAGCGTTATATTGAAAATCTTCTGACCGCTTGAATAAATGGTTGGAACCTATATCTAACCCTTTTTCAATTGCATCACCTGGCATAGGTCTATAGTCCCACATACCCGTTTTATAGTGTTCACCTAGCCCTGTGGTGTATTCGTCCCCTTCTATTCTAGTAGCTATGTCCATCCAACCAGGCCTTAAAAAACCCGGAGCATCTAAAGTTTGTTCGCCAAGCAATTTAGCCTGGTCTATCACATCAACAACATCACTTTGTCCTGTAACACTAAAGAAGGCTCTCGTCACATCATAATAACCAGCTTTATCAAGACCCTCTTGCAGATCATCATTTAACAACAGGTTCATGTTATCATAAACAGGTAACACAGCATCTTTAGCCTCCCAAGCTTTAACATCGCCTACTACAGATGTTCTACTCTTGAGGCTTTGAGACATTTCGTCGTATACCCACTTATCAGGATGGTTTTGTAAAGTTGTGTGAATCCAGGTGTCTTTTCTCTCATCACCTGTATATACGGTTCTATCTGGACTAAACGCGGTGAACCGTGAATCCGACGAACCATCGCCCTGCGATGAGTCCGTATTTGCGCTCGTCATTATTATTGGTGCTGTGTTTTGTTGCCCCGTGGTCGCACTCCCCACAGAGCTCGTCGTCTTTGCTGCGCCCTCTTCTACATCCACTCTCACAAACTCAGCGTTTGGATGTTTTTCTAAAAACCCTGATTCTTTTTCTTCAGATACTCTATATATCTTACCCGTGCTTAGTTTATAAAGCTTTTTCATTACTGTTTCGTTAGTTACCCGTTAATATGTTGTTGTCTTAATTTACTCCCAGTCAAATATGTCTTTAAATGGATCTACGTACTCAGTGCCACCCGTAGTTTGCCCGGCAGTTAATTCCGTTTCATAACTACCACCAGCTCCAACTACGAATTGGTGTTTAGCATATTTAAATAAATAGTCTTTAATCATGCCGTCTACTACTTTCTTCGCATCACCTATCATAGCCTCGTCATCATATGCTTTTATAAAATTAAGCATCTCCTGTTTAGTCACCGTACCATTGTTATCTATATCTGCCGCTAGAACCGTCTGACCCGTAGGCTGACCTTCTTCGTTTAAAACAGGTATTTCTAAAGCTTGAAGGGCGTCTTCGATGTCGGTAGTATCAAAAAGAGTTTCCATGTGCGTTATCAACGCCACGTCGCCACCTATCATTGGGTCATTAATTATTGACCTCATCTCCCACGGTTTAATATCGTCAGTTATCATACCCTCAATCTCTTGCCTCACCTTAGTATCGTTGAACTCCACTCTTTTATCTCTCGTAGCCGCGTAGCCTGTTGAGCCAATTTTGCCAGCTTCTCTACCTGGGTCAGCATTACCGTACGTGGTACCTAACGCCATCATCCTATTACCTAAATCAGCAATAGTTCCTCTAGTTTCAATATTAACTAAAGACTGGTCAAGATGAGCTTGCACTTCGTCTGAGCTGACCCACGTGTGAGTAAGATTATCGCCCTCACCCTCTATCTTGAGAAGCCCATACCTAGATCCAGTTTGCTTATATGTGCCATCTTTAATAAACTCTGCATTATCCTCTAACCACTGATTGCCATCAGGTGTGCCTCTGTCTATTGTTACCGACTCACCATTTATATCAAACGTCATTCTTTGACTAAGCTGCGGCTCTGCTATATACAAAAACTCATCAGTAGTCACTGAATTGCTAAGTGGAGCTCCTTTCCATGTTCCCTTTTGTATATCAGCCCAGTTTGTTACCGTGGCAGATAAACCAGCCGTATCAGCAGCTCCTTGTTCCTGGTGCATTGATAACGTTGTTTGATACGCTGGATCGTCCTCCGCACCAAGCCATATGTCTCGTTGAAAAATCAAGTCATCACTTACTGTTCCGTATTGATCTTGTAAAGGGCCTTGGACATTCTTGCCAAACTTATTGGCTTGATTTGTTAGGTATGTATCACCCTTTGCTTTATTTTCCTTTTTCTTAGTAGACTGAGCAATCAAATACTTCTCAGCCATCGCAGCAATATTCTTGCTGGCATCTACCCAAGCTTGCCCCGGCGCCACAGCGGCTGGCGCGTTTGCGGCGTATGCTCCTTTTATTAAACTTTCAGTTACTGCCATATCTTTTTATTGTGTGCCTAAATAGCTAGTGCCTAAAGCAGCGCCGCCTTCAGCCATACCAGCAAAAGCAGCCTGTTGAGCCGCTTGGGCTTGTTGAGCCGCCTGTCTATGAGCCGCGGTTTCGCCCTGAGCCATACCAAGCATAGTCTCTGCTATATCTCTTTTTTGTCCTCTAGCCCAGACTTCACCTTGTCTTTCCATGCTTTGGTTTGAAGCCTCTTGTTGAGCCGCCAGTCGTTGGTTAGCAGCCTCTTGCTGACCTATGCTAGCTGAAGCCTGTTGAGCTGCCAACGAGCCTTGGTTAGCCATGGCCTGCGCCAGCGCCGCAATACCGCTACCACCAGCCGCGCCCTTCATACTATCTAATATATTAGCCTGAGACTGCATGGTTTGTTGTTTTTGAAATTCAGCTTGCTGTTGGTTTACAGTTAAGTCCTCCATAACGTTCTCCATATTTGCATATGGATTAGACGTGTCCAAGTTGGCGAAGATTCTTTGCTGTCGTTCCATTTCAGCCCTAGCTTGTTCTTCCTTCGCTTCAGCAGCCTCTCTAGCATTACCAGCAGATATAGCACCAGCTGTACCTCCAGCGGCTATTAAGACTCCTGATATAATTATTGCACCTGCTATAAACGACATAATCTATTTGTTTTTAATATATTCTTCATATTCTTCATAACTTATTGCTACTATATCTCTCTCTAACACGTCCAGATCGGTTATATTACCTGGGTTTTTATGCGTGTTATACCATATTGATTCTTCGTGAGCATATAATATTCTTTTAACACCTGGCGTAGACTCAATTATACACGGTGCGTTGTATTCGTTTTCACCATCTTCATTAAACACTGTAACCCTACCCTGCAGCAGAAAACACATGTGAAGGTGTTTATGTATGTGACCTACAACTAGCTGACCCTCACTCATTTTCATGCCCCTAAGATACACGCCATCCATAAAGTGATGTGATATAGGCGAGGCTGGGTGATCTCTAACTATAGGCTTTTCAACTGTTCCAGCTATAATGTTTTCTCCGTTTGCATTTTCTTCAATTATGCGCTGTATATTCTCTGCTATTGACCTAAAATCTATAGATACCTCTGAACCGCTTTTTTTCTGTAGCTCTTTATTCATTAAATTTAATTGTAACTTGCTACTATATAGTTACACTTATTGATGCTTATTTACACTATTCAGCTGGGTGGCCGCTGCTTGTAAATATCTCGGCCGCTGCAGAATACAACTCTGTTCTAGTATTAGCTACCCCCTGGTTTTGAAACTTAACCGAAGCATAATAACCCTTAACTTTAGCTTGATTTACTTCGCTGCTTTTAGAAAACAATATAAAACTACCCGCGGCAGCTGGATCGTTTCCCGCAGCGTAAGCAGCCGTTGTGTCACAGACTATAGCTGATGCTGTCCCGTTCCACTGAGTAATACTGGTTATTGGTCCTATTTCAACATAGCTAGATGAAGTGTCAAAAGTAGCAACTTCTGAGATTGTAGCGTGATACGCCGTGTCTCCGATTTGAACGCTCTCGTTAATAGGTGTGCTAAAATTAATTGTTATAGGCATGTTATGAGTATGATACTATGTTATCTAAATTAAGGTTTAGGTCTACATTGCTTTTACCAAAAGTTCGTATATGAATTTTTCCTTTTATTGTTACAGTGCTTGTGCCGTGACCACTTACTTTTAGGCCTGATGTAGCTACTGTTGTGCCTCCGTTTGTAGCGCTTGAAGTGTTTGTGAAATCTGACAAAACAACCTGTTTCAACACGGTAAAGGTACCTCCGCCAGTTAGGGTCCAATCAACGTCTACATACCGCTTGTATTGAGTCGGCCTAGAACTATATACCTCATCAAACGATCTATTGCGCTTACCAAAGTAAGTAAGCGTAGGCGCTGCTGTGACTGAATAAGCTGGGGTTTTTGTGTTTGTAAACCTAACCCTAGGATCGTGAATTTGAATCAACTGAACCGTATCCTCCGTCGTTGGCACAGTGCTAGCAAACGTAGTGTTAGTACCTGTTTTTAACCTAAAATAATAGGTTTTTTCAGTCGTACCAGATGGGAGTTCGGGTAGTTCCAAATTAAATTTATACTCGCCAAATACCCCAGCCGCATTTACCACGTCGCGACCTGTTGGCGCTGGTATTTCTGCGTCAATAAGTTGAGTAAATAACTCTTTACCAGTTGAATCAACACCTTGAAGGTTGAACTTAGCACCTGGATTACCAGTCACACAGACGGCTCTAGTTTCACCTCCGGATGATACGTCTTGGTTGTTTCCAACTGCAAAACCGTGTACTTTAAGTGCGGTAGAATAATTTGCTCTTGTTTGGATATTTATCTTAGTTGCTATTCTGTCAGCGGCCTCTACGGTTGTGTTGTTGTAATACATGACATCAAAAATAACAGCGGATGTAAGGCCTGTTTGAGAGTCGACAGTTTGAGAGCTTGGTCGAAGAAAAACCACTGTGTCGTAATTAGGTCCCTTTCTTTTACTAATAGCAGCAAGAGATGGCATGTTATAAAAATGGTAGCCACCAGCTGCTGTTATTGTAACTTGACCAATTTTAGTAGTTTCTGCGCTATCACTAGCTCTCTTCAAAGGATCATAAAAAGCGCTGCCCGCGAAGGTGTCGGTTCTTGTTGTTCCACTAGTTGCAGTGGAGAGTGTGTTAGCAACTCCATAACCGTTTGTACCACTTGCGGAAGCAGACACTGTAGCATTTAGGTTGTTTTCCGTATCAACACTGACGTTGTAGCCATAGTATTCTTTAACTCCAGCACAGGCTATACCTCTGACATCTATGGTTAAAGTAGTGTCAGAACCAGGCATAGCGTAAGATGCTGTTAAAGCGCACGTCGCGTATACAACGTTTCCCGGTGTATATGGGATTCCAGACTGAGAGAACGTGACAGAGGTTATCCCTGTTGGTAAAGAAACGCCTCCTACGCCGTGTGTAAACGTTGTTCCGCTACTAGCTGTTCCTCCACTTATGGTGAAATCAGCCATAGATAAAGTATATCCATCGTCTGGCGTTATAGTCAACTGAACGGACGTAACCATGTTGCCATCAGCACCCTTATCGCCAGTCGCCTCTATACTTGTTGCGCTGTTTATAGTACAATTTGTTAGTTTTGACATTATCCTGTTATTGTTAAAACTTGATTATTATTAGTTGTATCACCGCTTACGGAAGCAGCCTCACCAATACCCTGAACACAGAAGGACTCTACGTCAACACCATCACCGTATATATAAGAAAAGTACTTGTTTTCTTTTTTCACAAACCTAGGAACAGATCCAGATTGCATATCAGTGGTTATTGAAGTAACCTCCCAGCCATTTTGCGCTGTTAGCCCTACATGATTCCCGTCATTTGCTGAAATACTGTTCCCAGCTGCGTCTGTGACACTAGCTGTTTTCGCTGTTGTGTTAAGAATTTTTTGCTGTGTACCCTCGTAATTTAACGCCATGAATGTTTTTACAGTGCTAGGATTATCGTTGAATATAACTTCAACGTGAGAAGCAACAAAATTAACATCTCCATAAAAAGAGTTAACAGCACCAAAAGGCCCCAACTCATCATGAAGCCAAAGGTGTTGCCCAACCCCATAGGCCCCAGAACCTGCGTTTGCAGCTGTTACGTACTTGCCAGAAACACTACCACCAGCTGATGGTATAAACGACTTAAAGCTTACCCAGCCTTTACCAGCTTCATTAAACGAAACCGTTGTTGGCGTTAGGTTAAACACATTATCCACGGGGTTGAGAGTTACGTTATATTCTCCTTTTACAACATCAAATGTACCTAGTATTCTGTCAGACTTAGCTAAATTATCTCTAAACCAGTCTTTCATACCTACGTTAGATATTGGTGTTATACCGTCATTAGACAATCTTAATATAGCGCCACGTTGCTTATCAGCAAAATACATTCTATACTGATCACTAGCCAGCGACTCTGGATTTTTAGATATACCATAATCACCAACAAAGGGTATTGCTTGACCTAACACCCTGTCTGTGGCGGTTAAGTTTGGATTCCCATCTGCATTAAACACAGCATCTTTGTTAGACAAGACTTTAAGAACCTTATCTTCGCAAAAAGCAACTACATTAGTATCTCTAGACTTCAGGGCTTGTATAGATCCATAAGTCGGATTTAAATCTTTAGTTATTTTTTGAGAGGTGTTAAACTCGTTAAGATTATTAACAGAAGAGTTACTGTTAAATAAACCAGAGTAAATCATTCCACTACCTCTAATCTCTTCACCGTAGTCATCTAATACGGTTGAAGCCTTACAACCATTGTCTAATTGAGGCGCGTTAAAGTCGTCTCTAATTCTATCTGACTCGACTCCGTTTCCAAAAGAGTAGCAGTTATACCAAGGTAGCTTGATCGGTAGTTCATAAACATCCTCTTCTACTTCGTACATACCAGTCACCGCTTTAAACGTAAAAGACTGTTGAATTTGAGTGCCGACAGTGCTCCCTTCGTAGGCCTTAGTAAGCGTTATACCCAAACCGTTTCCATCGGCTGCGAGGGTGCTTGTTTGATCATTATTTAGTGCTATAAACGTGCCAATAGGAACATTAAGGCCAGTAACCAAAATCCTCCAACCGTTAGCGTGCATCGACTGGACTGCGTTAATTGTTCCTATGTCAGAGAATATAACAGTTTGCGTGTCACTCATAAATGGGCCCGGAATAGTAGCGTTAGTATCTACAACAGAGGTACTAGTCACGGGTGTTTGATCACCATTTTGATATATATGGTCCTTTATGACAAGGTTTGTCTCTAAGCCATTTTGGTGTGTCAGTTTCAATTGGTCTCCTACTATAAAGCTTCGATACAATACCCCATTAGGTACTAATACTGTCGAGCTTTGCGTTTCTTTAAACTGTATATTACCGTATTTGTGATCAGTAACAATAGCTTTTGGAGTTAAAGAATGAACCTCGTTCCCGCGCTTTAGTTCTGAGCAAACTGAGCCGCTTGGTGCGTAGTCCATAATGTTATTTTCATCTAGAGTCAAAGGAATAGCATCTGTTGCTTCATAATAAATATCGATATCAACAGATTCCTTAGGTTCTGTTTCCCACATAGCAGCCTCCTTAAAGTGCTTCACCTTACCACCTTGCTGCGAGAAAGGTGTCACTATTTCTATACGCATAGTGTTTTCGCCAGTGTGCTTCACCTCTCCACGTGGATCCCACACGCTAGTGTCTATAGCACTTGGGGTCGTGCCTCCAGTAACAGCATCAACACGTCTAAACTGCGTCCAAAATGTCTTTCTTCTTAGGGATGTCCACGACGTATTATCACCAGAGGTCTGGTTGTACATGTTACAGTTCTACCATCATCGTAGTTATGAAGTGTCGTCATGGGTGAGCTATTAATTACCCTGTATACGTTTTGAAACGGATCATTTTGGAATCTAAAAAACGTGCCTTCAGTTTGGAACACGTTTTGAAGAGCAGTTGTAGCATCCGAGCTATCGGTATTTTCTCTACTAAAAAACAGAACATCTTTATCTCCACCCACCGAACCAGACGCGTATAGACCGTTTGGTGCGGCTTCTGGTGAAGCAACAGTTGGATCACCATTCCAATACTCGCCTTCGTTGGCAGACAGCAAACTGCCGCCATGAGCAAACCTCATATTGTCAATCCACCACGATGAAGGTTTATGAGCGGCGTGTGCCGTCCAAAAGTCGTGAGTGGCACCTCTATTATCACAAGTACCAATACCTTGTATGTGATCGTTGTCATCAATATCAGAATCCCACTCCATTTCGCCTAAAACGTTATCAAACCAAGTGTCTGTAGTATTTGCTTTATAGGTGTTGTAAGGGCCCGCTACCTGTGGGTTTGAGTGCGCTACGCTATAAGAGCCATGACCACTCCACCAAGCTTCGCCGTTATCTTCTGCTATCCAACTACCCCAAACATAATCACCCATAGCCATCCACGCTACATCAAAATGATCTAGTGTAGACCAGAACATACCATCTTCGGTCGTGTGTAAGACCTGCTCATTCAGCGTCGCGTCTCTTAGCACTTTTATAAAGAATCTACCATCAAACTCTGTTTTATCAATAGTGTCTTCAACCTTATATTCCACCGTATACGCGACCGTGGTTCCATAGTTGTTTTGGAGCCATATAGCATCCATATCGGCACCTGGACCTAGAGCTTCAATAAGTATCACCTTGGTCAACACCTCACCTGAATCAATCCCAACAACCCTTTTCCACGCTGATTTATGTATGTGTCCTTCGTCATCAGTACCAACAACTCTAGCGTATCTTACGCCGTCACTAACATTCATCATACCTAGCTGAGCGTCATATTCTGCTGTATCGTGAGTTATTGACGTAAATAACGGAAACTCAGAGCTAGCGGTTATCCCTTGCGTAAAACCTACGCTTCCTATAGTAAAGCCCTCTCGTTTAATAAAGGGTGGCGCGGAATTTGAAATAGCTAATATTTTATACCTAGCTTCCTCGTGGACAGGGGCACTCCCTCCATTTTGGTTTTTAAGGGTTATGTGTGTCTCCTCGTCAACTTTGTTTCTATCAGATGATTGGAATGAAAGCCACACGTTACCGTCCTCTGCGTCGTACCACCTATCCATAACAAGGTTGTAGTACTCATTAGATGTTTCTTTAACGTAATACTTACAGTAGTCCATCCATGATGGCGGTACCACAGCCTGCCCTTGAGGTGTCTCCCATTTTTGTTGAATGTGAAGAGCATTTTTAGTATGTGAGTTTTGCTTCTCGCACCTTAAATCAGACGATAAATACGAGTATGTACCAGTGCTAGGCGTATATTTACCTATAGCACCTATTTCTTGGACGGGTGTTTCTCTACCATATTTATCCCCAAACACTACGCCAACCCTATAGCTACGTATTGATTTTATAGATTTTTCTGCATTACCGCCATGCTTCACCGATTCGGATGATATCCACTGCGAACTAGAGAACCTAGGGATATCATAATTCTGCTTGTAGTTACCATATACCAACCTGCTACCAGTTATCTCTTGCGCAAAGGCAGACCTAGGTACAGCATCCCACGATCTTAATAGCTGTGATGATGGTAGCACTCTATGGACCATTTCAGATGTGATAACAACCTCACCCTGCGTTTGGTGGACGTTGTTGCTTTGTATGTCCCACTCTGGATCCTTATCTCGCTGTATTGACTTAACAACATAAACACCGTTATCTGTAGTTTTTTTATACAAAATATCTATTGTATCTACGTCGTTGGGCCTAGTCTCGTCGTTAGCCACAAAGTGAGTGACTTTAATTTCTCTCACCGTGTTTGTCATGCCGGTGTTGTAACCAGTTTGTGGTTCGTAGTCAAACTTTCCCGGCAAAAATGCTACCTCACTCCACGGTGAAAACGTAGAATACTCACCATCAGCGTACTTGTATCTATATGCAAAGCGTCCGAACTCAAGCTCATACATAGGTCTTTTGTCCTCAAGAACCCAAACCCAATCAACGTTACTATCTAAGATGTCGCTAGGTACACTCTGGGGTATGGCGTCGATAAAACCCGCGGCTAAATTATCCGTATTGGTTACCCCTAACCGTATTTCCTTTAATTCAAATGTATAACTGTCGCTATACGTTTGAGTTAGGACTAGGTAATCACCCACTTCTATATTTGCGCCAGGAGGATCTATTTGAATATTAATTATCTCTTGATCTATAGCAACACCACCTACCGAAAATGCTTGTGTTATGTTACCAGTCAATAAATCTACGCCCCTAGTAGACTGAGACATTTCTAGTCTAGGCGCTGTTTTAGGCGCTTGCTTAATAACAGTTATATGTTCTTTTTCTACATACTTACTTGCCGTAGGTTCTAGACTATCTATTGAAGCTAGGTGATTACTTCCGTTAGGAACCTTTAGTACAGTGTGGTATATATTCCCAAATGATTCGTGCGTGCTTGAACCAGCTTTTGATCTAGATATACTTATTTTCTTTGGCTCATTAAAACCATCTGTAAAAAACAAAAAATCGTCTATTATGTTGATACCTGTTACTTGGCGATTTTGTTTAAGTTCTAAAACCGGCTCCCACCAAAAAGCCCAATTATCGGCAGAGCTTACGTCGTCTGAATACTGGGCGTCTAAATGTAATACGTCTCCGACTACTTGAAGGACCGTTGGTGGTATATCAAATAAAGCAACGCCACTATCATCCCAGCACTGAACTCTACACCCCTTACGTAGTCTATCGGCTACATCAGAAGTAACCGTTATTGTAACAAACGAACCCGTAGGTGTGTATAGTGCACTGTCCCTAACTGCTACAGCGTAAACGTCATTAAATACTAGACTAACTCTGTTATGATCAGCGTTATACTCATAAATGCTATCAGCAAAAGTGTGAAAGAGGACCACGGGAAACGCCCAACTCTCTGGACCTAAACCTGCAACATCTGAACCAGCTAAAAGCCAATATGACTTGTTGTTAGCTTCATCAGCAGCTTGGCCTACAAATTCAGCATAACCATGAGCTCCGCTGAATGTTAACGCCCCATCAACGTCTTGTATGTGCGTGTTTCCAGCTAGATTTTGCACTACACCTGAGTCACCGCCATCAGATGTACGAACCTGTATGTTCATAGCATCACGATATTGACCATTAGGCACGAATCTCTCGTCGAGATCCTTGTTCATTTTACCTCCTGTAAAAACGTGTTTAATTTCTGGCATGCTATATTACTTTATATGCTTACTCATACCTTTAAGCACTTGTGTGAATTCCTCTATCTTAATATTAGATAATCTTATTTTAGCTTTCCTTGTCTCAGCAAATCTTTCCTTTCTAAACCTAGCTATAACATACTCTGGCATGTTCGCTCTAGCAGAAACCATGGCGTACACCACGTGTTTGTATACCGCTTCCTCACAGAATTTGTGGACAACCATCTCCGAGTCTGTCCCAAGACCATCGCTAACATAGTGTAAGATAATTGTTTTACCTGCTAGACTAGATCCAAAGTGGATCTGCCCTCTTAAATAATCAATAAAAAACGTGCCATTTGATTGAGCGTGTTGTGGGTCCAGCCCGTACCTTTGACCGAAACCATTAAACAGAGACTCGCTATCTTCTACATTTGTCGATGGGTCGTCCGATTGGTAAGAATTAAAATTACTAGAAGTAGTTGATGGTGTTTGCTCAATCAACGCGTTATCAGTAAACGTATACGCTCCGTTAGCGTCTTGCGCTATAGCAAATGGGTTAGAGGTTTTACCAGTTGGATACAATACTCTCTCGATACCATCTGTCCCAACAGTGGTAACCTTAGTGTAGTTAACGTAGTCTTGAGGTAGTATCATTTGAAGCGTGTTAGGCACCTCTATCTCCTGAGCTTTAACAGACCTAAAAACATCATAACTCAGCTCTTGGAAAGCCCGCATGGCGTGAAATTGCACGTCCGTTCGCCTTGCCTTAGGTATTACTTTACCCTCACCTACATACACGGACATGAAAGCGGCTATAACGTTGTCTAATGTCACGAACTGATAATCGCCAAAATTAGCTGCAGTTGTGTAATAAGATTGTTGCGTAGTATTATCTAATAAACCCATGATTAATTATTTTCTGATTGAAATTCTCTGGCAACCATTTGAGCGCCCAGCTGTGCTAAACCGGGTTTGTTGATAACTATTCCTGACATTTCTAATATTCTCGTAACTAATTTTTCTTCTTCGGCTGGATGCAGGTCGAAGTTTACGGACGTATTTGCGTTATATAACGGTGCGCTATTTACGACCACATAACCCCATGATGGCGTTTCTGGTGCTACTATATAGTCAGCTACCAGGTTCTCTGCTTGTGCGGAAGTAGGTGCGGGTTGTATTGTTATAGCGTTTTCCCCGGTCCTTATGTACACTCGACGAGCAGTAGTTGGCTGCGTTAGCGGGTGGGCTGACATATCTGCGTACTCACCCTGAGTAACTTCTTGTACTGTTTGATTACCAAACCGCACATTACTTAATCTATAAGGAGTATTTGAAAATGATGTTACGTCAACTACGCCAGTGCTGTTATTTATTGCTAAAGCGTCGCCCACAACCCTGTGTACTGATATTTTCTCAAGCAGCGTCTCTATCTCATCACTCTCTTCAGACTGATTAGGTAACTTGTGAAGAGCCGTTTTCATATCATGAAAGTAACCTTCAAATATTTCTAATTGAGCGCGGTCCGCTAAGCGGTTAAATTCCAAAGGTGTTATAAAACCTCTTTGCTCTTTATTAGTCAAGACTAACACTTTTTGATACACACTATTTATCTCTACCATTGCTACTGTTTTTATAGGGAAACAAGTCGTTTAACCAGCGCTTTCTTTGTTCACATCTGCAATTTTCTTTTCCAAACGCAAAATCCATGAGGCTTTTAATACCAACGCCTCTTGTTACTTTTTCTACTGAATCACCTAGTCCCTTTGAATTCATAGTAATATAATCACATAATAAAGTGATATGTTAGCACTTGAAATAAAAATAGCCACCCGGAATGAGTGGCTATTAATATATACAGATTGCTATACTTATCTAACTCGCTTCTCTAATCCCTTGTATATTTCCATACCTTCGTCGGTTTTAAACCACGCAGCAAGAGCTGAGTACGGGTGTTCGTCAAAAGGAACGGTCATAATCTTTCTGTCGTTAGAACCTAAAGTAAACGTACGTTGATCACTAGATAACCTTAAGAAATTTTGTTCAGTTGCTTTGATACCGATATTTCTAAGATAGATATTATCATCAGCGATCAAATCTAGCATCAACTTAGGGTTTTTCTTAGCATACACTAAAAGATCTCGTCTTAGCTCCTTAGAACTCATCTCTGTAACCTGAGAGCCTATTAAGCTTCTCATAACAGCCTCTGCCATATCTAGATCAAGATCATTAGCGGCGTTAAGGGCGTGCAATTCAAACTCGATGTTTTCAACCTCAGAAGCAGCTTGCGCTGCTGGTTTCCATTCGTAGTACTTTGCGCCTCTCTTCGGGTGGTAAAGAGATAGTATCTTTTGTAGAACAGTCTTATTTTTAGGCACGGTTAATACGCCATCTCTAAATATAATTCTTTCAGGTCTTTTAACGCCGTCCATTTCATCAACAAACGGTGTTCGTTGGTTAGTAGTGGCCATTATCTCTCTCTCGTAACCCTTTTCTTCATCAAACCAATACATCTTGCTAGACTTCATGATTGACACTAAAGGCTTTTTGTCACCTGTTAAAAAATATGTTCGATCTTTAATCTCCCACGCAGGTTCTTTGTTAACAACCTTTTTAGTTTTTTTCTCAGCGTTGATATCAACAACTGGTTCTACAGCCATAACTTCTGGAGCTACAACTTCTTTTTTTGTTTCTTTTTTTGCCATAATATATAATATAATAAAAGTTAGTATAAAACTACCCCACCCGAAGGTGAGGTAGTTTCACCAATCATAATTTTAATGCTACAGATTATTAGTCTTGTAATAGCATGAAATTGTTTGCTCCTTGAACAACTAAGCAACGCTCAGTTAAGAAGTGCATTTGCATTGCATCTAAGTCAGATGTAGCAGCTCCAACTGAACCAGTGGTCCAAGTCTTGAAACGACGATCATCCATCTCAGAAGCTCTGTAACGTACATGTAGGAAAGGACGCTTAAGGTTTCTACCTAGTGCCTGATCGTACACAGATGATACACCTGCTGGAATGAATACACCGCGTGTGCGAGTACCATCACCAGAAAGAGCTCCACGCGTTTGTGAATCATTTAGGTATTTCCAGTCAGTCTTGTAGAAATCGTAAGATCCACGACGGAATCCAGAGAATCCTAAGTTTAGAGCCATATCTGCCTCGTTATTGAATACACCGTAAGAAGTTCCATCAGCACCGTATGCGTTTTGACCTGCAAGCATGTCATCAACAATTAGAGAAGTGTTTCTATCCAAGAACATCATGTACTCTTCAATAGCACCCTGCTTATCAAACTCCTTAAGGATAACATCAAAGTCAGCAAGAGAACCAGCTGCTGAACCAGAGTCAGTCGCAAGATCTAAGTCCGCAGAAACAAGTCCACGATCTTCAATAGCTTCGAAAAGACCTTCAGTTCCTTTCATGTTAGCACCTGTGACAATAGCGTTTGTAGCTTTCACTGACTCTACCATAGACATCTCGCAGTAATCTGCAAAACGCATACGAGTATCACCAGCTGCCTTTAGGTACCAGTAGTAACCACCAGTTCCATCTTCACCGGAAACTTCAACCCAACCAATTTGAGCAGCATCAGAACCATTTACTTCGTAAAGATCCTTCATGATCTGCATGGTGTTAGCATGAGATTTAAAGTTTGGCTCAATACCTTCAAAGCGACCAGTAGTCCCTTTAGCGTGCATAGAACCGTAAACAACGACTACAAGAGCATCAGTGTCACCAGCGCCGTGAGCGTGCCCTAATGCCGCCTTATAGCTTGCAGTTCCTCCAATTGGAATAACTGAGATTTCACCAGAAGCTAAAGTAACCCCAGTAGTAGTTAAAGCTACATCAGTAGATCCATAGATAGATACTACTAGACAAGGAACTGTTTTGTTCTTTGTTGCTGAAGACACTAATACCGTGTCACCAACTCTTATACCGTGAGCGGTATCAAGATTAGAGATAATTGAGTTGTCACCACCAACTACATCCGCAGTAGCGTCACCTGAGCTATCATAATTCCCATGAACCTGACCTGTGTACTTAAGGTGTAAACGACCTTGCTCAGACCAAACGATTTGATCTGATGTTGCTGGCTCTTCCGCGCCAACCATTTCTAAAAATCCACCTACTGTTCTGTTTCCAAAAATTTCAGCTTCTTTTTCCATTAATTCTGGTAAATACTGTTGTCTCCAATCATTCGTCGACGCTGTAAAGTCGAGATAGTTTGAAGCTAATGTTTGTTTACCTGGGGCTGCTGCTTGCACCGCTGCAATATCTGCTGCGCCCCTAGTTATACCTGTTGCCATTTTTTTTAATTTTTAATTTAGCGTTTTCTATTTTTAATTTTCAACTTAAGTCCATCAGAAGAATCGCCTAGAACCTTCACTTTCACTCCGCCCACGTTGACTTCACCGTGAGTTTTACGAGGTTCTGTTTGAATGTTTTTATCCTTCGCGACACGCTCTTTAGTGGCATCAGCCCTACCCTGCTCGTAAAAGTGTTGGGCTACGGCATCAGCGTTCATAGCTGTAAATAGAGATTTGTGATATGCTTGAGCATCTGTCATAACACCTTTTTCATCAGTAAACTTACCAATAAAATTGTTTATGTCTGCCTGTGCACTCTTAGTCTCGTTAGCGTTTTTGACATTAAACCTATACTTTTTATCTCCAACGCTGTAGTCAAAACCTTTGAACTTGTCGTTAAAAACTTGATTGGTTTTTTTATCAAACGCCGATCGCGCAGTATCATTCATTTGTTTCTGCTGTTCGGACTCTTTGTTGTACCTGTTGAAGAAATCAATTGCTTTCTGCTGCTCACTCGTGAGCTTGCTTCCAGCTTTAATCTCTTCGTAATATTTAGACTTTTGCCTGTCTAAGTGGGCTTTAGCCTTAGCAACTTGCTCTTTTAAGGCTATTTTTTTCTTTGTTATTTCTTTTTCATCATCTAACTCTTCATCAAACTTAAACTCATCTTCCATTATGAAGCTTCTTTCTTTTTCACTTAGATGTGGTTTAGTCTGCTTGTAGTACTCCTGTAAAGCTTCTTGACTATCCATGTCCTCAACGTTAACGTTTAGCTTGACGTAGTCATTTATATCTCCACCAGTGTCTTCCATGAAATCCACTAGTTTTTGAATGTTTTCAGGGAGCGGTTTGCCAGTAGCTTGAGCTTCTTCAATAGCCTCTACAGCTTCTTCAGCCAGTTCCTCTACTTCCTCTTCTTTTACCTCTTCTAATACTGGTGCCTCTCCTTGTACTTCTCCTTCCGGTTGTACTTCTTCTTGTTCTTGTGTGGGCTTGGGACTTTCATCGCCTCCAGCCACTCGTGAGTCGTCAGGGTTACTTTCTGGAGCTTCTGGTTCTTCGGTTGTTTCATTGGTTGGTGGTTTCGTTAGATCTACCTTGATAACATCTGGCTCAGGTTGGAATTTTTTCATTTTAACCTTCACAACGTCATCACTAGTACTCTCAACCTCTTGAATTACCTCCTCGAGATCTGTTTGTTTGTTTTCTTCTGCCATAATAAAATTTTATAAAATATTTAACGTGGGAGCTTACAGGCTTAAGCCAGCGTCTCCCGTAACTATATCATTACCTGATGATTCAAACTTTTTAAGTGAATCACCTTCTTTTTTCTTGTTTACTAATGCGGCTTGGTGCATGGCTTGCCTATCTACCCTTGAATCTTTTCTATCTTCTCTTGTAGTTTCAAGCTTGCCAGCAATCTCATTTTCCATGCCTTTTAACTTAGCGTTTAAATCAAACTCTAACTCCATTAACTCTTTTTTAATTTTAGCCTCTTCTTGTAAGTATGCTATCTTTAATTGGTTTTTACCTTGCTCCAATTGCATATCGCTTTGAGTTTTTGCCTGATTTTTTTGTATCTCAGCTTGAGAAGAGGCTTGTTGAGCTTGCGCATTTGCTTGTGATTGCGCTTGTATGTTTTGCTGTTGGATTTGTTGATCACGTTCTATTTTCTTTTTACGCTTTATTTTTAATAACTGATTTGCTAATTTAACATTTCGTATCGCCCTCAAGTCTATAGCATCGTCTAAATCCAACGTTTGCTGAGCTAACGCTACTTGTATATTGTTTTCTAGTATTTGTTTTTCTTCGTCGTCTGGTTGCAGCTCTATGAATATACCAAAATCATATAAATGCAAACTACTTAGTTCGCTTAATGTTGCAACGTTGTGCGTGCCAATAGAGTTAACAAACGCTTCTGCGGTAGGCGAATACTCTAATATATCCGATATTCTAAGCGACAAAGCCTCTGCAGCCTCGGCAGTTAAAAACAACATTGATTGAAGTATGTGCCTTGTAGCCGTATTAGAATTTGCAGCCGCTATTTTCTGTATTCCAACCAACGCGTTTTTATCTGGCCCTGACGCATCTCTAGCTTCGTTAAGACCTGTTACGTCGCGGATCATTTGAAGGTAGTAGTTATACGTGGTTATTAAACTCTGTATCTTGTTACTACCAGCTCCGTTTTGTATCTGTTGAATAGGTACTTTACCCGGGTTCATATCACCCTCTGATGTAAAGCTCCTACCAATTACACTACCAGTTTGGAAGAACATATTAAGAGCTTCCTGTGGATTGTAGTTCGTACCGTTGCCTAAATCAACTTCAGCAAGCCCGTCAGCATCAAGGTATACTCCATCTGGAACCATGCGCGACATAACCTGCTGCAATTTTAAATGCGTTAACTGAATCATGTCAGCAAACCCGGTAATCCTACCAACTAGGGACTCAATGCGCCCTTGATACATTCTTGGGGCTACGATGTTGTAGCACATTTTAACTTTACTGAAGTTAGACTGGCTGCGCATCATATTTGGCGACATTTGCCATTTCAGTAGTTTCCTAGCGCCTAACACGTACACGCCTTCGTAAAGAGACTCTATAACTCTTTCAAGTTTAGAGAAGTTTCTATCTTCAGACATTACAGCTGGAGGATCAAACGTATCGTCACGTCTAATAACCTTGTCAGCACCTGAGCTAGTTTGTTTTAGCTTGTATACGTCATTCATGTGCGTTTTGTAATTAAAATACAAAACTTGAATCTTATTCTTGTCGTTACTAGCCTTGTGATTTAATCTATTAGTTGATTTGCTAACTAGTTCTTCTATGTCGGACTCTGTAAGATCAGGGAATTCTTTGACTAGTTCGTTTATAGGTATCTCCTTCACTTCTCCAACATAGTATATGTCCTCAAAGTAAGGTGATTCAGTGTTAGAGTAAACTAGATTAGCAGGATCAACATATTCTACAGTAGCGCCATCAGCCATGTTGAATGACGTTTTTACAGCTCCTATGCCTATAGTGGTTATATCATATAAACATCTTCTCTTAATTAGCTCAAAGTTGCTACCCTCCATTAATGTGTTTATGGCCTGCTCCTCCGCTAGTTCTGTTGCTTGCTTATAGGTAAGCTGCATGTGTAAAGCTAGCTCTTCCTCAGAGCTTGGTAAAACTTCTTTTTTATTTTCGTATAGATTTATATTAAAGTTTTTCGCGGCTTGGTCGTTGTACGCTTGAGCTTTGATATCACGAATAGCTGATTCCATATACGCTGTTCTTTTCTCCATACCCATTGGGTCTTGAGAGAAACAGTTAATGTCATAAGCTCTTTGCGAGAGGCCATTTACGACTATATCAACGAATTTTGAAACAATAGGAACTGGCTTCCAATCTAAGTTAAGATAGCTTAAGTCACCGTTGATAGACAGCTCGTTCTTATATTTTTGAACCGGCTGTTCACCCCTAGCGTATAACCTTAACTTGTGGAAGTTGTTTATATTTCCGGCAAATTTATTTGTCGAATCAGAAAACCACTCGTGCTCAATAGCTTTAGCTACTTTCTCGCCATACTCAGGGCTTAGCTTCTCTGTATCTGAAACCGATTGAGATGGAAAATTTATAACAGACTCTGTCATATTTAATTTTTAATTATTGTTGATGTTAATCCAGTGTTCTTGTACTTGTTAATACGCAGGTTTAGAGGTTGTCTACTGGAATCGGGGTTTGGTTTATATAAGTGTCTATTACAAGCCATGATAGCCAAGCCTGAACTTATAGAAGCATCATGCTTAGTTCTCTTGTTTATATCAAATTTAGCCCAATCGTTTAGCGTGTCGCCAAAATACATTGTTCCATATGTGCCATCTTGCAATAAGCCAACGTGGTCATTTATGTACATCTCAACAGCAGCAGCGTGTGCTTGTTTAATATCTTCGCTAGAGTTAGGCATACCACCCACCTCCTTTTCTGTAACAGATAGCTTATTCCAAAGCTTATCAGGTCTGTTCATGCTAAAACCCCTATATCCTCTTCTTCTAAGATAATACAAGAGCCTCGGCTTATTGTTCTCTGCGAGTATAGGCATGCCGTAAAACACTAGTGCCATTAGTACATCTTCAAAGAATATCTCTGCGGTTTGTGGTCTTGCTATATATTCTAGGAAGAACGTGTTAGCCGGTGCGTCTTCCATGGAGAATTTAGTTAATCCGTGTAAAGCGCCTTTCGAGCCGCGACCGTCAACAGTACCACTAATGTCGTAGCTATCACAGCCAAATGCTCCAATATGTTCGTTACCTGGATGCTTAATTCCATTTTTTATAATTACGTTGTTTTGCAAACTTCCGCTAGGAACCCAGCTTATTTTAAACCTGCCGTTAGGGCTTGGGGTGAAATGAACTTGAGTGTCTTTTACACCATTAGCCCATTGAAAGTTTCCAGTTGTTAAAACGCCTGAATTCCTATTGCCTTCGTTATAATCTATTTGTTCGTATATTTTAATTAGATTAAATATACTATTTTTAGTCTCATCTCTAAACGCGTGCTCCTCTGTTCTAGGGAACTGACGGTAAAACTCGTTTAAAGCGTCTTGATCGTCTCTTAAGCCATCAGCTTCATTATCCCAGTTCGTTATAACACCTACGTCTATTAATTCACCGTCTGGTCCCAGTCGTTCTCCATCACATGGATTATCAAAGACTGGAAGTCCGTATTCATCAATAAATCCTTCATAGTTCCATTCCATTGGGATAAAGAGAGAATAAAGCCCAGACTTCGTTTGTCCATTAGCATTTCGTCTTGATACGTCAGAATCATTGTACAATTTTTTAAAGTTATCCCCACCTTTATCAAGAGCATTGCTGGTTGAACCCATCATGCACTTACCAACGATTCTACTACCTAACCTTAAACAGGTTTTAGTAACTCGCCAGTTATTTAATATGTTGTCAGGCCTCTCCCACTTACCACTCTCATCATGCACTAGTAGGCTTAACTTTTCACCGTCATAGCTGTTGTCACCAGTGTTCTTCCAATCAATAGTAGTATCTAAACCAGCTAACTGTTCTAACTGCTCGTTGCTCTGTATTTTTTTACGAGTAAACTTACTAGCAGGAACTCTATACGCAAGCTCGGATTTTGGACGATCCATACCATCTTGTATAGGTTTAAAGAAGAACGGGTAATTAATTGATATAGGTACCACTTTGTCTGTAAACATTTTCTTTGCGTCGGAACCAGACTTAGAGAGTATCCCATATCTACTATCACTCGATATAGTGGCTAAGTTAACTGTTTCTGCAGAAGACATAAAAGAAAAACCTGAACGACGGTTCTTAAGGTAGCACATTCCATAGCATCTCTTATCTGCCTTGCAGGCTTCCCAGAATATAAAGAACAGTCTATTGGCCTCTCTAAAGTCTGGAGCTCCGACGTCAATCTTGCTCCATTGCAAATACATATAATGTGTACCTGTTATGTATGTCGGTACTCCGTTGTTTGTAAACCAGAATCCTTCTTCTCGTCGCTTGAATTCTTCGTCAATATAGTCGTACCACTTTTCTTTTTGTTCTTCTGGATAGTCTCTCCAGTCGAATATATTTTTAATGCGTTTAAGTTCTTTTGGATACTCCGCTTGAACCCACTTGTTTTTCTTGTGCTTAAACACGTTCTTGGGTGGTTTAGGCAAAGCTATCTTAAAGCCCTGTATCTCATATATGTCACCTATAATACCGTTTCGCGAAAGAACAACTAGATCATGTTCTTTGTTATACCCATAATTCCACTTCTTACCTCTGTTGAGTCTAGTAAGCGTAGTCTTTTTTATAGGCTGTATTATTTTATATAAACTCTGTTCGTACATTATTTAGATCTACCCTCAGCAAAACCCTTGAATACTCTTTCTTTCTTTTCTTCAGGCGCTCTGCCTTCTAAAAGATTTTCTTCTTCTTGGATTCTGTTTAATATCTCGAAGGCGTCGAAGATCGCAAGCTTTTTTGTGGCAGCGGCATTCTTGAGTCTGTCAGCTGATATATCATCATCTGAGTCAACGATAGCTTCTTTAGCCACTTTAATTAATTCCTCAACCGCTTTGTGCCCAGCTTGGATTATATTCTTCTTCGTCTCCTTGATATTCATATTTAATTGTAATATACTTATTCATCACCCTGTAAAGCCTTTCTCCATCAACAACAAACTCAAATTCATCGCCTGGTGAAAACCCTACTAACTCTCCGTTTTTAAACGTTCCGTCATTATGCTTAACAATACCTACTAAAGGCCTTTCTGACTCTACATCAAATGCATCAATAGACTTTATGGGCTTGACAAACGTAAAGCCAGGCATTGCCGCCCATTCTGCAGTTAGCTTGCTTGGTTTATACAAGAAAACCTGGTCTGATGAAACTAGATACTGATCTTCTTTTAAGAAAGACCTACTGTTTTTTTCATTACCGCGCACGTCATACCACCGTCTAAAAACATTGTGATGAACAACCACACTGTTACCTGGTTTGATAGGCGTGTTGTTTGTCAAAGGCACGCTTGTCACTTGACCAATTCTGTTTATGAATTGATGGTTTGATATTTCGGTGTTTAATATTAATCCACCTTTACCAACAGGTATAGAGTTGTTATATCTTTCTCCCTGAGGTTTAACTACAAAGTCAAATAAACCTCTCATCAATAGTCTATGTTGTATTCTACTGACACCGCCATGTTTTTGTTAAAATCTTTCCATGGTATCACTGTGTCATCTTTTTGAATATATATAGAGTATTTTTCCTCTTCTTCTAGTATATTACAAATAACGTGGCCGCCATACACACCTTGACCTACGGCGTAGTGCATCGAATCGTTTTTATAGTCTTTACCTATCGTTATTTTCCTTATAACATTATCCATCACTTTCTTCTGTTCTGTCGATAGTGCCATCCTTAACGTTTACGTTGCAAGTACCATATGTGTCATTAAGCAGGTTCTGCATCATTGACACGCCCTCTTGAGCAGTAGCTAGCTCATGTAGCATAGTGTGCTTTTGTATCTCAATCCCACCTATACTGAACTGTAACTCGTTGATTTTATTAACAACCTGCTGCAGTCTAGCCAAATGCTCTTCAGAGATCTTCTCTGGCTTTAGGTCAATGACCTTTTCTTTCTTTTTACCCATAATTAAATTAAATTTACTTCTTTACTTTTTCTAGTGATCTACCACCGAAGTATGCGCCGATCACAGTTATTAATACTAATTGAAGAAGGTCTACATACGAGTCCTTCACATTAAAATTGATTGCACCAGCATCAATAAAGATCAACAGCATCGTGCATACTATTAAGAACACAAGAGTCAATGGCCTTACGTTCTTAGAGAGCCATGAGTCAGACTTAAGGTCTGCTTCCCAGCGAGACGTGATATTCTTCTCCATCTCGATTTCGTAGTTGGCTACTAATTCTTTTACTTTTCTTTTAGCCTCAAGCTTCTCGTCCTTTGACGTGATAAGGTTGTCTAATACCCCACCTACGCCTTCAACAAGCTCAGTAGCTCCACTTGAGAATATTTTACTAAGTACGTTCATTAAATCTCTTCGTTTTCATTTGAAACTCGAGATTCTTGTTGAATTCATCGATATCATCTGGTGTACCCGTGAATCCAACGGTAGAGTTTTCAGATATAACATCGTCTCCGTCTTTAACGTTTTCAAGTTTTTCAGTATTGAGTGCTTCCTCCTTGTCTTTCTTTTTCTTTTTGGCTTGAGCCGCGTCTGAGCCGGCGTATGCACCAGCAACTTGCCCAATGCTATTTGCTATAGTGCCAAACAGAGCTCCAGGCACAGCTTCACCTGGCGCATGAGTGGCTGCTGCGCCCTCAATTAAAGCTTCGTTGGGCTTTTTAAACGGACCTGGAAGAGCGTGCCCTTTCATTTTGAACGCCATATCTTATTTTTTTGCGAATTTCTCCATACCACTAATGCCGAATGATCCTAGAACCACCCAGACGAAAGAGTCATAGACAAATTTATTAATTACTAAATCAGTTCCAGCGAATCCAGAGACTGCGTCTAGTACCATTACGACAACCATTATCCCAAAGGCTATAAAACCTATGATTGATTTCTCGTTCCAATCGTTTGTATCTTTAAATATTTCAAACATATTATCTATCTTTATCTCGTATCATATCGTCTATAGCCTTGTTGTAAACTTTATCCGTATATGATTCATTGTTATAAAAAACACTTCGCTCTGAGGTTGGCATATCTTCTTCACCTAGTAAAATGCGATATATCCTAGTAACAAGCTGGGAACATTTGAATGAAGTTTTGAATATAGAGTACTTAATACTCGTTCTGTTTCTGTGTCGCCAAACTTCTATCCACCCAGCTGACCGGAGTTTCTCCCACCTTTTCTTATCCCAAGAATATGTGTAAGCACCCTCGATAAATTCGTTACGGGTAAATCTACCCTTATGATCTAAATATATAAGTAGTTCTAGATCAGCATCAGTTAACCCGTAAGTCTTACAGGCCCACTTGCGCGTGAGCCTGTAGTACTTAAGGATATTCATATCACGCAAATCTTGCGCTGTTAATCGCATTCAGATTATACCGCGTTAGCAGCTATAGCGAATGCAGCGGCAGTTAATGCAACGGCATCTTCGACATAGTAGTGAGTTCCATCACATACTACAGAGAATCTATCACCAGCGCCAGCCGCACCTTCAGAAGTATCTATTGATAATACACTAGCACCGATTCCAGAATCGTTAACGCCACCGCCATCAAGCTGTGTACCAATAATGTTTACAGCATTGTTGTTTGTAGATACAATTAAATCTTTTGTACCTTCAGCGTCTGAAGCAATATCAAGCATAAACGTATAGTTTAATCCAGCTACAGGATCCGGTAACCTAAATGCAGCAGTATTAGTTGCAATGTTACACAAGAAAGTTGATCCTGAGTCAGCAGCTGTTAAAACGCGAGTATTAGCATCAGCAGCACCACCAGTAGCGTCGCCAGCAGGAGTTACATTTTCAACTTTTCTTAATGTAGCAGCAGTTGCTAGAGAAATAGTAGTAACACCAGTAATAGTATCATCACAGAACTTTGAACCAAAGGCATCAGCAATAACAGTAGCACCATAGTCATCAGCTCTAGAGCTACTCATTTTTCTAGCGATAGCAACCATAGCTTGTTTTTCAGAGTTAGCTGTTACAGCTAAAGTAATCTTATCGTAAGCGCTAGGCCCTACTGCAGAAGTAATTGGTGACTCAAAATATAAGTTAACAACAGCAGAAGCTGACTGCTCCATGCCTCTGAAGTTTGATACCGAATTAACGTATGCGTCATCCTCGCTACCACGAATGTAAATAAATTTGTTCATTTTTGTTTTAAATAATTAGTTGTTTGAGATTTATATTGCTTGTGGTTTGTGATTTGTGGTATAGGTCTATTATATATATTACACATAATATGCTTTTTCTAAAGAATGCTGTCGGTAGTCAACTAATACCTCTTCGTTAGCAGTTATATTTTTAATAGCCACCATCACGACATCTCCAGCTTTAGTGTAGTAGAACCTAGCATTAGGGTCATCAGAGTGATTTGTCCACCTACCCAAAGGAGTTCTATATTTTCGATCTATGCTACCCAACCCTATGACCAACTCCTCTTGTATGTCCTTTGTTGCGAATATGCCAACGCCATGGATATTTGAGTGATCTTTGTAATACAAGTCACTATCAAACTCTATTACATTATCCACGTTAGTTATGCGTGACATCTCTTGCTCGGACACTCCCACGTCAACGAGCATCTGCTTGTATTTACTCAACAAGCACTATATCTTTAAGTCTAATAACTTTGTACATACTGTCTTTATACGCTATACTGTGACCAGCTCTACTGTCGTAATATACTATATCGCCTTTTTTTACGACGTCAACTACGTGTCCAGTTGTTATTATGTTTGCTTTTTTATATCTATTGTCTTCATCTGTTTTATCCGTAAGAAGCAATCCACCAGACGTCTTTTTCTCTTCTTTAATCTCAGACACAACGACTACATCATTTAACGCTTTCATCTGCTCTTACATTTGAAATTACACAATCAGCTGACATAATAGTTGTAGCTACACTAACGGCATTTTTAAGCGCTGACTTTGTAACTAGCACTGGATCAATAATACCAGCTTTCACCATATCTACACATTTACCAGTTACCACGTCTATACCGCAGTACTCTTTGTTTTCACACGAATCACCACTAATACCAGCGTTATCTAATATGGTATAGAAAGGAGATTTAATGGCTTCAAGCAAAGCTTCTTCTCCCGCGTTTTCGGGTGATATCTTTTGCGAGGCCCAATACAACGCTGAACCACCGCCAGGCACTATACCTTCTTTTAATGCAGCTTTAGTAGCATAAATAGCATCTTCACATCTATCGCGCTTTTCTTTAAGCTCAACTTTTGAGCTAGCGCCAACCCTAACTATACCGACGCTACCAGATAACATGGCTAATCTTTGCTCTTGCTTTTCTTTGAAATAACCGTTCTTTTCTTCAGCTATATCACTCTCTAGTCTTTCAATACGCTCAGCTAGATCATCTGGCATGTCATTTACAGTAAGAACTGTAGTCTTGTCATCTGTCACTGCAAAGTCAGCTTCACCTAAGTGATCTATGCTTATAAGATCTAGATCATCACCTAACTCTTCGTTTATAACAGTTGATCCAGTTATGATAGCAATATCCTCCATAGAATCAGGTCTATTAGGTCCAAAGCCAGGTTGATCAATAATATTTACTTTAATATTGCCTTTAACTTTGTTCATAAGTAGAGCTGACTTCACTTGCTGTGAGACCTGCGCGATAATAAGTAAAGACCTGTTATTTTTGATAGCGTGCTCTAACACACCCTGTATTTTTCTAATATTAGATATCTCAGACATAACTGTTAGAACTAAAGGATTATCTAGCTCTGCAATATGCTTATCGGCATTAGTAATAAAATGTGGGGATGTTAGGCCGCAGTCCATTTGCACGCCATCTACAACGTCAACCGTTGTGTCTTCTGTCTCGGAGGTCTCCATGAGCACTACTCCGTTTTTACCTACTTTTTCGTAGGCTTTAGCTATAACTTCTCCTAGCTCGTTATCGTTATTGCACGAGATAGAGCTTACTGACTTAAGCATGTCACCTTCAACTTCAACAGACATATCATCTAGGAAGCTGCATACCTTGTCAAATCCAGTTGTTACGCCTTCCTTTAATTCTCTTATTGTGTGATTTTGCATAGACTCGTCTAACGAATCAATTAATGCTTCAGTAAGTACGGTCGCCGTGGTTGTTCCGTCTCCAGCTTCTCTTACTGTGTTTTGAGCTGACTCCCTTACTAGTGTCGCTCCCATGTTTTCGACCGGATCATATAAGACTACGCTCTCCGCAACGGTTACACCGTCTTTTGTTATGACCGGCTTACCGCGTCCATCTTCATATATAACGCATTTACCTGATGCGCCAAGTGTGGATTTCACGGCTTTAGCTAGTTTTTTAGCACCAGCAATTACTTTTTCTTTAGCGGGTTGGCCGAAGTCTAAATTCTTCACCACCTCGCTAGGCAAGTTATATTCCATATTGTATTAAATTAAATTAAAGTGGTATTATTTTTGTTTGGTATTTTTAATCTTTTTCCGCCTGTCTATCTTCTAAAAACTTTTCTACGACACGCCCGCCCTGCACTAACACGCTGTCACCAACGTTAAACAGGACGCCCTGCAAATCTCTTGTGAAATAATCCTCACCATCAGTACCCATAAAGCTTTTTTCATCTTTACTAATCTCTTTAACCTTCACCATAGTCGGCTTCTTCTGGGTAAAAGCCGAGCCTTTCATTTTAAATGCCATGATTATCTTATTTATTGATCTTCGTGAGGACCAAGTTTACCGCTACCTTTCTTAGTTTTTCCGCTTGGGTATGTGAAGGATTTTTTGGTCTTCTCTAAGTCCCTTCGTTCTTGATCCGATTCAAAGTAGTAATCTCTTGCGCGGTCTATACCCGACCTCCTCATATATTCACTCTCGGTATTTCGAAAGTCAGAAGCCCAATCCATTTCATTCTCCAATATTCGCAAATCCTTATTGGCTTTTTTAGTTGCTTCATCTAATTCCTTTTGGTTCCTCATAACCGCATCAGAATCAGCGCCTTTAACGGTCTGCTTTAAGTGAGATTTAGTTCCTTTAATCATTGGGAACCCTTTCATTTTAAATGATGCGTCGTCGTACATCTTGTGCGCCGAGTCGTCTTTTTTGCCGTAGCCCATGTCTTTTTTTGTTAATGGTGTCTCTAATACTATATCACCTGGAAAGTTGTAATCTTTACCAGGCTCCATGATCTTTTCGTTACCTAAGTTATCTACGCCATGAACAGGGAAATCTACGTCTTCCATGGTTATATCCCCGCTGGCTATTAAATTTTGTTTATTGTTTACGTCTTTTGAATCTCTTTTATACCCATTAGTACTAAACATAGCGGGTTTGTCTAACTTAAAAGACATGCTATTCAGAATCTTTAGCTCTAGTGCCTTCTTGAAACTTATCTACATAAATAGGATACTCTTCAAGCTTCGGAGTTGTTTCGTCAAGCTCGAGTTTATGCTTCTGATACCATAAAGTTCTTTCTTGAGTACCAGATTTTGGCGCTTTACTCCAGTCCGGCTTACTAGTCTGTTTTAAGCTAGAAATACCCTCTAGATCTTCATTCCTTGTTTGGTCATGAAATGTTATGCCTTGCATTTTAAACGCCATATTGTGTATATTAGAATGTTTTTACTACTTTCGGCCCTTTTGTAGCCTCTAGTTTCTTTGAGAAGTAGTCGATGCTGCCATCAATTGCAGATTCTGCACCTTCCATAGTCTCTCTACGCGTAACTGCGTGCCAATTATCGTCAATTGCAGGGTGAGAAACCTCTGTTTGGTAAAATCCGTTAGGTAATTGGGTAATTCGCCAGTTAGATTTTGCAGACATGTGCGTCCACTCGTCTATTTCTTGTTTATTTGGCTTTGCAGTGTGCGTCGTAGACGACGTCTTATAGTATAAATAGGTCATATTTATGGTTTTAGGTTATATATAAGGTATAGGGATTTTCCCTATATTTTTATTAGTATTTTGAGCCCGTGAATCCTTCGCCGTCAGTGTAAGCTTCAATTACTTTATTGACTTCTGCGACATCTTTAGCTTCTTCTGGATAGAATTTTGGATCAAGACCCATACCAGCCTCTTTCATCGCATTTCTTGCGTTATCACGGTTGTACGACCAGCTTCCACTTTCGTCGTCTTTTGTAATTATACCAAGCTCTTTTGCTTTATCACTAGTCTCTTTACTAATAGTCGTCACCTCGGCGCCTTTACCCTCGTTGAATTCCATTGCTTGTCGAATAGCCGCTTGCTTCTCATCCTCAGTCATTTCTTGCTTAAATGCTCCTGGGAAGTTTTTTTGAAATGGATTTTTTCCGCCCTTTAGCTGAAATCCGGTACTCTTGTTAAAATTAGGCATTGTTTTAGTTTTTATTATCCTTCGTGGAATAGTATGTGCTCTACTTTAATAGAGGCATCACTCATTTTTAATTTGAAATCTCCTGTTGTAGCCCATGGTATTAGAGCTACATCCCCTGCGTATAGATGGCCTACGTCTTCGGCTTCTATTGTTACAGTAACAAAATGTGCGGCGTTTGTAGAGGCGTTCCTTAAATATACTTTAGCAGCCTCATCGTCGTTGTAGCTACCCTTTGCGTATAAAACAAAAGCGTTCGTGTCGGCTGCTTGCGTTACACCCAAACCTGTTGTTTGAGCTATCGCGGTAGTGTTTCCACCCTGTGTTAATGTTGCTGTAGCGTCTATCGCTAAAGTGCTAGACAGTAGATCTGCACTAGATATTACTAATCGTGTTGTTGTAGTTGGCATTTTATTATTTGTTTTCTGCTGCTATAGCTTCTTGTTCCCATGGGTGATTTTCGTCTCCTTCTGGCCATCTCCCGTTCGGGCCGTCTATATATCCGTTATTTCTAAAGTAGATCTTACCTTCCCACATAACCCAGTTCTCACCATAGGCAGCCCTTCCGTCTGCCATCTGATCTAGATGTTCCTGCTCGTGCTTTATAGCTGTCCTAAACATAGATGAGTTTGGATCTACATCTTCATTAACGTAGATGCTACCATCCATATTGGCTTCTGCTATAATGTTATCATCAAGCTTCTTCCTATATATAGGAGCATTAGACGAATTCCTTACCTTTCTACCCTCTTGGCCCAATGCGAATGACATGCCGTTATGCGTATAGAGACTCTAACCCTTCCTCTCCTTGGTGAGTACTTAGAGCGCCCTTTGCTTGAGAGTGTGACGTACGGCCTGCAATTGCTTTAGCTATAGCTCTCTTAGCTGGACCACCTACAGCTTTATCAACAGCTACCGACGCATGTGATTGCGGAGAACCAGAAAATTGGCCACCCTTTCCTGAAGTGAATCCCTTTTTTTCGGATAACGTTTTAGTTTTCTTCTTTGGTGGATCTTTCTTTGGAGGCGTCTTACCGGGCTTCTTCTTTTGCTTAAATGGACTTGCCATGATATTGTGTTTTTTTAAGTTTACCTTGTTTACTTTATGATAGTCACACTTCTAATTTACTTTTTACCACCCTATATAAGTACTTAATTTTAATAATGTGACATAAGCCTACTACTAGGTTACTATTAACTAGCTAGTGTCACTAAAAAAAATACGTTATAAATTTTGGAGTAAAGTGTAGCCCCCCTCCCCCCGGCCCCGCCCCCC
>Ga0187217_1000035_pt1 | contig 44516 bp, 16 predicted proteins | sample 15SPOviralmetaG_FD_130165 | JGI IMG/M metagenome (GOLD analysis project Ga0187217, IMG submission 130165) | Marine viral communities from the oligotrophic San Pedro Time Series (SPOT) site, San Pedro Channel, CA, USA - 15 SPOT_SRF_2010-09-15... | ecosystem: Environmental > Aquatic > Marine >... | reverse complement strand
TTGTGAGATGCATAGGAGGGAGTTGCCTGATAAGAATCACCGAAACGACCTCTGTATCTGACACGCAACCAGTTCAGTCTCGATTCTGCCTCTGTCGCGCTATCCTTAACTTCAATCGCACCGTTAACGTGTAGTGTGCCATCAATCAGAGCATCACCAGCAGCATACATGCCACCATCAAGACGGAGAGCACCATAGTCGTTATTCTGAATCTCCCAAACACCAGTGCCAGCATTCTTAGCAATATCAATATCATTGGTGCTCTCCATGTGGAGGTCACCAGAAAGAGTCATGTTGGCGTTAGCATCAATATCATTAGTGAATGTCGCAACGTCTGTGACACCTAATGTACCAGCAATAGTTGTATTACCAGAAGCAGCAACAACATTAAACTTATCGGTATTGACATTGAGGTTTCCAGTTACATCTAGGATACCAGCAAGAGATCCGTTACCAGTTGTAGATTGCAATTCAATCTTGGTTGTGCCACTACCATTATTCAGTTGTAGAGTCTTAGAAGCACCTTGGATGACCATGTTGTCATCAAAGCGAGAGGTGCTATGGACACGCAGAGTGCTGTCAATATCAACTAAACCGCCGATATTAACATCTTGAGTAATGCCAACACCGCCAGCAACTACAAGGTCACCAGTTGTATTGGAGGTTGAATTAGTATTAGTAGTAAGTTTTAAATTACCTGCAATGATACCTGAGTCAGTACCAGTAAAGACTTCATTGGTATTTGTAGCAGCATGAAGGAAACGATATCCGCCAGCATGAGCAGCTAAATCAGAATAATTAGTATCCCAACCATAGAAACCTAAGCGTGCTTCAGTGTCATAATAGTTAAATTCGATACCACGATCTAAATTATCATCGGTTGTAGGAACAGTATCACCACCAAGTAGAATGGTGACATCATCTACAGTTAGTTGTGTAGAGTTGACTGTAGTTGTAGTACCATCAATCTGAAGATTGCCATGAATACGAACAAGACCAGTTACTGCACGGTCATCGCCTGGATCTAGATGCATAGTTGCATCTGTAGTACCAAGATAATTTGTCTGGAATCGGTAATCTTCTACATGTACTTTACCTGCTGCATCTGATGCATTAATCTGTACAGTATCATCAGCAGTAATTATAATATTTGCACTTCCCGAACCAGAGTTCGCTGCAAGAATATTAAGATTTCTGGGAGTCGCTGTATCTTGAACATGACTTACGGTCCAGTGACCATCGCCGTACTTACTAACAATCTGATCAACTGCTCCATCAAAATCAATATTAGGATCAGAAAAATAGGTACGGACGTTGACATCAAGTTCACCAGCGCCACTATCGCCTGTATTATTAGCGCCAACAAGTAGATTGCCGCTCGTATCATTAACTTTAAGATAGTTAAGATAATTGAATCCTCTGTATCCAGTGGTTGCAGTAAGTTCTTGATCAAGTTCAAAATCTTCTTTTGTATTTCCATCAGCAAAAGAGACTCTATTATTTTGTAGTTGTAGGTTATCAACACCTACTGCGGCGATTGTGACATGCCCGTTGCTGTCAACGTCGAAATCTTCCTGTGCAAAACTAGCCAGTCCCTTCTGTTCCGTTGCCTCAGCCGCGAGGTAACGCCATGATCCAGTATCACCACTGGAATGAGTAGGAGCACCAACACCAGCACCGATGTCTGCAATCGCTTGGTATACTTTTGATGCATTCTGAATGATTGCATATCTAGAATAAGCAGTGCCTGCATCATAGTTAGCATACTTACTACCCTCGGTAGCAGTAGCAATAGGCACATTTGTTACGGTTGTTAAACGCCCTTTATCGTCAACAGAAAACTTGGAAGCATTAACAGTCTCTGTACCAAAAGGTTCTCCATTACCACCAGCTTGTGATACTGATGTAAGAGATTCTGTATTGTAATCTCCAGGAACAACGTTTGCTTGAATCGACAGTGAGATTAGAGGATTGCCACTAATACCACCACCATCAGTAATAACAATTTGACCAGCAGCACCAGTAATAAGTCTGGTCTCAACAACACCTGCTGCAGTTTTTGAATATAAACCAGTACCAGTTTCGTCTGAGATTGCTTCTAAGTTTGCATTCCAGGGTTGTGCTAAAGTTGTATCACTAGTTGCAGAACCATCAAGACCGTAATCTGTAAGATTTAGTTGAGCAGGAGTTCTAGCATTTATAACTCTACCCTTCTGATCAACAGTAACCTCAGTAAATGTTCTAGTAGTAGTGCTTAAACCACCTTCCAAGTAATGAGGAAGAGTATTGATCAGTGATAAAGCAGTACTTAAATTTAAGTTTTGGGAACCATCAAAGTTGCCCGTTGCCGTTACATCGTTAGATAACTGGATCTGTCTAGTCTGTTCAAGTCTAGTTGATGTTGAAGCATTACCAATAAGAGTTGATGTAATAGTACCCGCAGAAAAACTTCCATCTGCATCTCTTTGTACAAGAGTATTTGGTGTATTAGTGTTGGACTCTACAGGACGCTCATATCTTAGCGTGTTCCATGCTGTTGCACCATCACCGATTTTGAACCGACCAGTATCAAGTTCAATTCCAAGTTCACCCTGTGCAAGAGTTGGATTCGCGTTTGCCCATTCCTGAGCACCACCGCGTCTTAACTGTATTCTATTTGCCATTTTTTACGACAACTCGATAGTGATTATGCTTCCAAGTTATTTATGCGTAATAGAAAAGGGGCATTTCTGCCCCCATTGTATCACTCTTCAGTTTCTTCTTCTTCTGGAGGTTGGGAAGCGGTCTCTTCCTCCTGAGGGTTATAATATTCAAGTGCCTCAATAGCACCCTGAAGTTTCAGTCCCGTTGTTTCATTTTCTTTAATTTTAGCAGCAAGTTGCTGATTCTCAGTAATGATTGCTTGAAGACGCTCTTTAAATTGAGAGAGCATGTCAACCTGAGAGACTTGTTCAATCGTCATAATTTGTTCTCTTTACTTTGTACTAACGTTAGTAAAAGTGATTTGATATCACTTACATCTGATTTTAACTCAGAAACTTCGTTTTGTAAAGTGTTAAAGTCCTCCTGCTTCTGTTTATCTGATTTATATGCAGCCATATATTTCTGATATGTATCAGAATCAGAACACAGTACAGAACCCGTTTCCGAGTTTCTGTACCAGTTATCTTTATTTTTTACAGGAATGTGTGACATTATACAGCAAGAGCAATCGCTCTCAAATCTTTGATAATAGGAACCAAGGATTGGTTTGGAGATACAAACAGAACCTTAACTTGATACTGATCGAAGTTCAGACCACTTACCTCGTACTCATATTCGCTGAAAATTTGAGTCTCTGATGTAACTGGTATATTGGATCCTTCTGCTGGGAAGAAGTTGAATCCCAATTCTTCAATGGGAGTCGTAGAACCAATCGGTCGTACTCTATATAGGACTTTAATCGTTGTGTTGGGGGGACGGTATCCTGTAAAATACAACTTAATAGAACCTGAAGGATTCGTCAAATCAGCAGTTCTTGTAATGTATACTGCCTCATGCTTATCACCAACGGCAAGGTTTGCACTGTTGACATCGGCAGGATTGTTAATCCTATTGGATACCAATGTGGCAGATAATCTATCAGTATCAATGACAGGACTGATGTTAGTTTTATCACTAATCATCGTTAGGTCTAGTCTGAATGACTTAGCGCCACTTAGTTCTGCAGATTCATTGACTGTAGAACAAATCAATGCAGGTTTTTCGAGATAGTTATCTGTTCCTAGGATAACATCACTGAATACTCCATCGTTGGCGAATGATGCTTGCGCTAATGATGTTCCATCATTGATTGATGTACCACTGATCGTATTGATTCTAGCAGTAATATCAGTCTTAGGTAGTAGCATTCTCTCAATCTGAGGAACGAGAACATTATACTGAACGTTTTGTGTAGCAGTAATATTAGTACCACCACCAATAATACCTAGTCTTGCAATAGAAGAGGTGCTCAATTCATAGTAATCGAGAGTGGGATTCAAGATTCCTGTATGAGTCTTATTGATCTGAGGTAGTGGAATACCATCTAAGTTATAGCATTCAACAACTGATTCATCTGCATGAGATACAGCAGTCGTACCATCAACACCTCTTTCGTATACAGTAATGGTTTTGTTATCACCACTGATTGCACTATAGGAAATAACCTCATTACCAATCTTAATAAATCCAACATTACTTACAGAAATTGCAAGACCATTAATAATTTTATGGAATGCTGTAGCATCTGATACTGAAATACTAACATCAGATGCAGAAAGTGATGCAGTTAACGAAGTATCGCTAACCTCAGAGATTGCACCACTAATAATTACATTATTGGAAGTGCTGTGCATACAGTGATTACTGTGATAAACACGAACTTTTCTCTGTCCAGTACTGTAAGTAGGTGTAGCACTGACGAACGAATCGCTGACTGCAGAAGATTCAATAGCGTCTCCACTATAAGTGACGCTACTAACTGTTGCTGTAATAGCAGATGTTCCACCAGTAATAGTCTCTGTAGAGGCAGTAAAGTCAGTAGATACATAACGAAGTGTCAATGTATTGGTTCCTGAATTCCAGGTTAGAACTTCTGCAGTTGGTGCATCAGCACTATTACCAGTAATAGTTTCACCAGGAGTAAAGTCTCCTGTAGGAGTACTAACAACCATAGTTGCTAGTGTCTTAGATGAAACTACACGGTTAGTAATAACTCCACCAGTATTAGAACCTGCTGCCCAAGTACCACTAATATCGTTAATTGTCAGTAGAACTCCAGCAACAGTAGTTTGTACTGCCGAAATAGTGCCTTCTGCCAAAGTCGTTTTCTGGTAGATACGAGATCCAACAGTATAAGGTAATGTAGTCGAGTTTAATGTCAGAACCAATTCTGGAGTGAATGTCTGAATAGCATCTCTACGAAGATTCAACTCACCACCATTACCTCTTGATAATGCTGAGTTATTAACAACCAATCTAGTATTCAATGTATTGGTGAAGTCTGCTCGGTTAACAACAAACTTAAGATCTTCATACTGGTCAGCAGTCCATGTAGATGCGTTCTGTGATTTGAATAGAACACCAGCATAAGGTTGCTCAGAAATCGTTCTGTCGCCAGTAATATCTTGCTCACCCATTCTAGAAATCCAGATCTGATAAGAGTTGGAGTCTGATAGGAGAACAAAGCAATGCTCAACTGACTGAGGAATGAATACTGGAGCATCAAATGTAAACTTGGTTGCAACAGCAGCAGATTCTGATAACTGAACACTATCAGGTTCGAGGGTTACATCAGAGAATGGTAAAATAGTTGTTGTTGGATAACCATTTTCCATAGTTCTGATTTGCATCGAAACGGGAATACTGGCATCTTTCTTGAAGAAATATACATCAATAGAAGTTAGGAATACACCATCAGTTTCATCAACAATGAATGATTGTGCTAGAGGGTCATACCAACCAATCTGTCTAATCTCAGTTCTAGTAGAACGAACTGTTCTGTTCTGAGTTACAGTATCGCGAACAACCTCAGCATTACGAACAGCAAGAACATTTTCTTGGATAGTGTTCAAAGTACCAGATGCTTCATAATTAGTTTCAGCAGCAGATGCAACTGCACCCCCAAGACGTGAATCGGTGTCAGATGTAGACAATCTCAATGTTCTAGTACCAGTTGCCCATCTAGGATTGGTATCAAGAGATGGAGATGGAATAAAGAATGAAGTTCTAAGTTTGCCGAAACGATCTGAAATTAAACGGCGGTCTCTTACAACTGCTGTTGCACCAGAAGTACCAACTAGAACTTCCTGAACTTGGAAGTTGCCATAGTAATCACCAGTTGCCTGCTTAGATAGTTCAACAGTATCGATATTCAGGAATGCTGTTGTAGATGCATAAGACTCAGGAAGTGCGGTGTCATCATAAGGATTAAACCTATAGAAGTCATTTGGTGCAGCAACTTTGAACTTACATCCAGAAGTCAAACCTGTTACAGTTTCTCCAATAACGAATGGTGTAGAGTTTGTTCTACTATCAATTGCTGGATCCTTGATGATTTCAATCATTTTAGGAACTTGGAAATCGACTGTAGATCTGCCGTCAAAGAATGAATAGAAACGAGTTCTTGGCTTTAAACGAGCAACATCAACATCAATGTTTCTAGAACGAATCCAAGGAATGCTAGTGCTAGAAAGAATACTATCACCTAAAGATTGTCTATCAATTCTAGGAATAACTCTACTTCTTACACCCTGACGAGTTTGTGTACCTGTCGTTTGAATTGTTGTTGTTCTATTGATACGACGCATACCACGACCACCCCAGACGCCAGGTGATGGTGATCTACCCCTATCTTGTGCCAACCAACCAGAGTTTCTAGTAGTTCTCGAACCGATAGCTCTTTCGCCAGTCCAATTGGTTTGCCATGCTCTCCATTGAATAGGAGCAAAACCATTCTGGTCAACATTCAGTTCAGAAGAAACTTGTTGGAAATCTCCTTCAATTTGTGTGACTCTTGCAGGAACTCTGGAAGTATCCAACCAATCATCAGAACCAGGAGTTAATGTAATACGTCCAATATATGTGAAGACATTAAATGGGTTGATATTTTCAACTCTAGATGCATATGGTTGCTCAATAATTTTGAGTTCAGTGTAAGGTAATGTAATTAGAGGACCAGTCTGCTGATAATTTGTTGATAGACTCTCATTAATAATTAAAGGAACATTGGTTGTGTAGTGCGATGGACGACATTCTCCAAACTCAAAATCAAGTGCTGCTGAGAAATCTTCATGAGCAGTATCAGATTTACCATGATCAGTAAAGTCATCAACAATGAATCCATTCTTTAAACGATTCTTTCCACTAGAATCCAAAATCTGACTATTGAAGGTATCACTTTCAAGTAGATTGAGTGATGTGTAATATTCAACTTGATCTAGACGACGCTCAATAGCACCAATATCACGCATTGTATAGCGTCTGTTATCAGAACGAACAATTACGGTGTCATTTTCAGGATCAAAACCATATGGTTTGTGACTAATAGTCGCAAGAAGCATACCATCTTTCAAATCATCGGGTTCTTCTGGAGTATCCGAAGACTTACCTTTAATAATCTGGAACTCACCATCAGGTGTGATGAATGCTTTATCCTTTCTAGGCAAATACCAATCAAAATCACAGCGGAAGTTGCTGTTCAACTTAGGAACATCAAAGACAGTTGCGTTTGGAGTACCCGAGATATTAAATACTCGTGACTTGAAGTCAAATGTAGAGCAGTTTACATATGCTGGAGACGCTACAGTACCAGTTCCACTATACAAATTCTTCACACCTGGACGGAAATCTAAGTAATCTGCAAGGAATTTAAATCCAAAGAAAGGAATGTCTGTATAAGCAGTATTCAAATATGACTGACCACCAAAATAATCACCAGTTGAAGAGTGTGTATAGTAGTCGAGAACGAGTTTCAGTTTTCTGATAGGGGCAATAGTGCCTTTTTTGCGAACAACTCTTGAGATGTTATAGATGAAACCAGTCTGTGCAACTTCCAGGAAGTAATTATCAGTTACGACCTTAGAACCAGCTACAATAGAACCTTCGCTATCGTTAATAATTGCAGAAATCGATGCTCCAGTACTATCAAAACCATCCAAGGTTTCACCAGATAGGAACGAACCAGTGATATAAACTAAACTAAGTTTTAAACTACCTGACGCAAAATCAACAACCTTTGCTCTTGATTTAGATGTTCTGCCAGTTACAATAGTACCATTAGCAAAGAATACAGGTTCAACCAGAACTACTGATGGGATAATAGGATCGTTATCATCATTAGACTCATATACTGCATGTAATCTATAACTATCTGTCAGACCAAGTGATAACTCTTTATCTTCAATTCTAGTACCATAAAGGTTGGAATAGGTTAGATTATAATTTTGCTTATCTAAATTAGAAGTAGTATTTGTTACTTTTAAAACAAACATCTCATTGCCAGATTTAGTTTTTCTGACAGTTACGTTCTTAGAAACTGTAGCAGTTACTTTAACTGATGTGATATTTGTAAGATTTTCAATCTGAAGGGTAGTTCTGTCTGCTGACGTGAACGAGATATAACCCAAAGCACTAGTAGTAACAGTATCCAGGGTAATTTGATCCCCTACAGGATGAGTACCATTTGTACCTGCCAATACAGTTACAGTATATGCTTCATCAGTAATACTTTCAAACTGCTCATTCTCTGGTAATGTGATTGAAATTGAATCTGAAGAAACTGTTTGAGCATCAAAAGTTCTTCTAACAATCATAGATTCGTCAGAAATACTCTTAATATACTTCTTAGGCATATCGCTAAGAAGATCCGCATTAGCAACATCAAATAATTTAGTTCTATACCTAAGTAAGGTATTATAAGTTCCTGCACTAGGGAAGTTACTACTAGGAGGAGTTACATTAACAACCTGATTTGCGTAGTCAAAGATAGATGCACTACCTCCAGCAGCAAGGTCTCCAGGAGTAATAATATCAACAGTTACAAATTGAGTATTATTGAAGAAGATTTTATCCCCAGGACGAAGATCTAAAGCAAAGTTTGATTGAAGACCCGTGATAGTTTCAGCACCACCAGTTGCATCATAAGTGAAAGTACTACCTTCCACCAATTGAACATCTTCAAGAACTAAATCGGCAGTAAACTCAATAGCAAGAGTTGACTCATCTCTTGCAACAAATTGACGTGTATCTGAATACTGATAACTATGGATATGGTTGATAGTATCAAGGAATGCGTTATCAATAAGGAGCATTTCATTCTGCAGGAATGTTCCTTCTACTTGATAGACATCAACTCTATCACTAGAAGTTGTGGCAGATACAATGTATGCTCTGGCACCAGAAGTTCCACCAACTACCAAAGAACCCTGAGGAATACTCTTAGCACTAGCGAGTTCTAATACAGTGAACATCTGAACATCCATGACGTTCAGTTTATACTGGTCATCTGTATTACCAAAGGTATTATCAGGATCGTTAAGATGCTCGATTGATGTAACTCTAGCATATCCAATCAAATCCCCTGCGGCAGAACCAGCAGAAGCACTAGCAGTATCTCTTAATTCTAAAGTATGATACGCATTAGTAATAGTGGAACCTGATGTATTTGGGAATCCAAAAATATTAGTAACATTACTAAAGTTCCCCATTTCAAATGGGATAATGACGTTTTGTGCGTCTAAAGTTTCACGAGGTTTGTCTAAATCGACATATGATGGAGAAAGACGCTTAACTCTATAACCTCTAATATATGCAACACCAGCACCAAATTCTACAGCATATTTGGCATCGGAGGTAGTAGTTCCATTAGAAGTTGTTGCTCCTGCAGCATATACACCATTATTGAATCCATCGTCAAGACTTTCTCTGACAGAGATTTCAAAATCTTTTACAACATAGTTACCAGATTCCTCATAAGTCCTTAATGCAAGACCTTTCTCCAGTTCATTTAGTGCAGTTCTATCAACTAACTTCTCTACCTTAGAGTTGTTGATACGAAGAAGTTCAATGAAGTTCTTATCAGCATCATCAGTTAAAAGTTTCTTGATTAATGTTGTCTTGATTCTAAATCTATGAGAACCAGGAGCAGCATAGTTAGATGTTCCAGCAGCGTTATCGTTAAGACTAAGGTCGTCTTCTGGGGTAACAATCGATTCTTGAATGTTGAGACCGATACGATAGGAGGGGTTGCTTCCATACTGATCAAGAAGGATATATTGATAATCTACATCAACAAAGAATCCTCGGATGAAGTACACACCTTGCTGTACATACGAGACAGATCCCATCTGTAGTGCATCTGTAGGCAATAACTGAGCAAAAGGAGAACCTACCTCAATTAGAGTTGTACCAAAAGTAATTTCTGTATTTGTAACTAACTGCTCATTACTTGCAAACAGTTCAGTCGAATTATTAGTACCGCCAGATTCAATATACTTTACATATAACGTGATGTATCCCTTATCGGATTCCGTTGAGGAAATACTATAGAGAACTTTTGCCTTAACACCAGTCGTCAAACCTTCAATAATCAATCCGTCTAATTGAGATCTATAAGACTCAACATCAGCACCAAGGAAAGACTCTTGAAGCATGATAGCATCGACATTCAAGTCATAACCTACTTGACCTGGAATGACCATTGCACCATCCTTGAACAGGTGAGAACCTACATTCTCAACCTGGTTCTGCAGAATGCTCTGCATTGTGGTAAGTTCTCTTGCCTGAATTGGAAATCCAGGACGAAATAGAACTCGATAAAAATTCTTATCTTTATCGAAATCGTCGTAATAGGGTGTAACGTTTAGATTGGTATTTTGTGCCATTAGAATTCGATTACGATTTTGATGTCTTCTACCTGGTCGTTTGCACGACTGATTGCCCGTCTATTATCTATGTAAACAACATTACCGCTGTTTGATTTGATTTCGGGTTTTCCATAACCATTGTTAAACTTCATACCTAAATCATATTCTGTATTATTAATTGTTCTAGAAGATGAGTTAGGAACAGCAGGGAAGTTTACATCTGGTTGCCCAGCAGCACCAGAAGTTGCCCCACTAATAACATTAGAACCGTCAAGTTCGTTTTGCGTGCCTGTAACTTCAGGGAAAATACCATCAATTGAGTTCTGATAGTACTTCAATACTTTAGTAGTAGGATTCCATGAAATCACTCTGCCACGACCAGTGATACTTACACCACCAACAACTCTTGTTTGAGTAACAATTTCATCAGGAACATAGTTGCCTTGGAATGTAGGAGAGAAGATGACTGCTTTAGCAGCAGAAACTGTCAAGTCTGAAATGAGTTCTTCCGTACCAAACTTCAGAGGATTGGTAACAAGACCAATACGACGGTAGTCGTTATCGATTGGAAAATCTCCAGCACCTTCATCATAAGAAAGTTTAGCATTAACCATGACTCGGAATGCACCAAGTTCTACAACAGAATCAGAACCATGCCCACCAGGAGGAGGCATAATAACATCAACAATACCACTAGCACCAGTACCAATACCAGTAATAGAATCAATACTGATTTTACCGAATGTATATCCAGTACCACCAGAAGTTACAGTAGCAGAAATAATTCTACCACCATCAATAACAATAGAAACTCTACCGCCAGTACCGTCGCCGTTAATGGCAACGTTGTCATAAGTGCCGTTGTTATATCCAGAACCTGCAGAACTAATGACTACGGTATCAATTTCTCCAGCAACCGCATTGGTTCTTACCGCGTCATTTGTAAAGACGGGCATGTAATCATTGGAGAAAAACTTAAGGACTGAGGCAACGGGAATTGTATACATGTACTTCCAACGGTATCCATCACCTGTAGTGATAATACTAGTAGAAGAACCTGTAGGTTCAACTGTAGAGGGTTTGCCGTTAGGATCCGAAGGAGATGTGCCGTTATAGATTACTTTGTAAACTTGATATTGTGAGTTTACAACATAAAAATCTGAGTCATAAAGTTTGGTAGCACCAGAAGAAGCAGTCTTGCTAGGAGAATAATCATGACGATACATGTCATAGGTGAAACCAAGTCCACCTGTAGTTTGTTCTGGAGAAACCCAGTCAATACGACGAACAACCTGAACAGTATCTGAAGCGAGGACGCGCTTCAAAGAGATCATGTCATCATAAGAACCAGAAAATTCCTCAAAGGAATCTACTGCTTGAGGAGGAGAATTTTCATTATCCCAAGTTTGAGGACGACCAATGAACAGGTATAAACGATCTCTCGTTGTACCTGCTACATCATCACTCTGAGTGGCATCGGGTCCTTCCAATGCCTTAATGAACTTTCTCGCTGAGAAAATCCTAAATTGATCAGTTAATAGAGCTGCCATTTCCTAAGGGATTATTGTCCTCTTGTTTATTTATGAAGGTTACGAGCGAACTAATGTAGAGTATTCAATAGATTTGATACGATAACTCGCTCCGCCATTACCAGTCACATTTTCTCCACCCAAAACTGCCTGAGCTGCTGCACCAGAACCAGTGATATCACCACCAGTATTTGTAAATGTGATTGTTGGGTGTAGATTATAACTATTGTCAACTGTTTGAGGGATTCCATAACCTCCATTTGAAATGGTTATAGAATCTACTCGGTCACCAGATGTTGACATAACAGCAGTACCAGTTGCTTGAATATCACCCGTGCTTTCAATAACAATATTTGGAACTGCGGTATAGTTTGTTCCGTTATTCACGACAACAACATCAACAACTGTACTGTTACTTGAGAACTCGTACAGATATCCATTTACACCAATATTAACATTATTTGTATTGAAAGGAACAATATCCTTCAATACTAATTTTGATGAAGTAATATCCCAAGATACTACCGTTCCTTGAATACCTGAGATAGCACCAGTTACAACTTCATTTGTACTGTAGTTTTGACCGTTACCATTAGAAGCATCCAACGTCAGTGTCAAAAGAACAGGGTGTTCAACACCATCACTCAATCCACCTGCAGCAGTAATTGTGGCATATTTGAATGGTATATCTGCGTCTTTGATATTATCTCCAACTTGAAGTAATGTAGTATTTTGACCACCTTGAGTCTCTTCAATACCATACAATGAATCGAAAATGCCACCATCTAGACTGATTTGACTTGCATAATCTGTAGCAGTATTAATTAAATCTGCAATACCATCTCCTAAGAATGTTCCTGGATTCAAAGGATCTTCATTTTCATCATTATCCTCAAACGCTTTATCTACAAGTGCTCCAATTGGTACGGTTAATGTAGATATACTACTACCAACCTCATCAATGATTGTGTGTGGAAGAACACCCGTTCCACTACTATTTGCAACACCAGCATCAAACTGAACGATAGCATCAGTAGTTGAAGGGATTCCAGCATCAATGAATGCGAGTTCGTCTACTTCAAACGTAACTAAAAGTTCTCTAGTGCTAGGATCCCAATCATATACTTTAGCAATTTTATTATTAGCACTCTCAACCCTACGAATTACTCTATCACCAACACTAAACTTATAGTTGGAATCTCCATTAGCATCATTCTGACCGTCGTCTAATATAACTCTTTGGTCATATTTAAAATTAACACCTCTAGTAATTCCAGTAAATCTACCTCTACTTTTAGAAGTATATGAGATAGTTTCTTTATCGATTATGAGAGAACCAGATCCTGGATATGCATCTGTAGAAGAAACATAAACTGTAGTATCACTAGAACTGAGTGCTTTAGTCAGACCTGTCAAGTAAATATCAGAGGAGTTAAATGCCTGACGAGATCTGGTTTTACGCTTAAGATTTACAAGTCTAGTGAAGACAATATTTGGTGGAGAGGTATATCCTTTTCCAGGATCAGTAATATTGATACCAGTAATAGCACCTTGACTAATAACTGCTTCTGCCTTTGCGCCAAGTCCACCACCACCAGTCAAAAGAATATATGGTTCTGTCTGATAGAATTCACCACCATCAACAACATTAATTGACGTAACTTTACCGAGAGTATCAATTGATGCTGCACCTTCGGCATCTTGTCCACCACCTCCTTCAAAAATAAGGTTTGGTGGTGTTGCATAACTTCTACCTTCGTTTAACAACGATAGACCAGTAATAGTTTGAGTGACAGGAGTTGCTGCAGCACCAGTTCCTTCGCCCCCAAGAATAACTGCTTTTGCTGTACCGAAGAAGTTATCACCGTTTTTAGTCATCTTAATATAAGATACCGTCCCATCAGTATTAAGGACAATATCACCTTCTGCTTCAGTTGGGAAAACAGATACTTGTTCAGGAATAGCATCACCTTCAAATATAGGTGTTCCATAGTACTGGGGACCAATCGCATATGGATAAACGGGATTCCCACTACTATCCTCTGTCATGAAATATGCATAAGTACCATTCGGATATTCTGGGGTAACAACGTACTTACCATTATATTGGTCAAGATTGCCTACAGAAGAATCGTAGATATAGTCCTGAGTCAAATCACCAAGAATATATCCTTCATTAACAAGACGAGATCCATAACCAGAATTTGAATATGAGAAAGTATAAACAACCCTAGGTGAATTTACAGGAATAGTAATACGAACTTCTCTTGTCGTCGCACTAGCAAAACCGCCCAAATATGTGGCATATGGTGTTAGAACTCCATCCAAATAATATTCAACTAAACCTGAAGCATCATATAGATATGAAGTTGTTCCAATATCAAGTGAACTTCCTGTATTGTGCCAACCATCTTCAGTCAAGGAGAACATCAAGAAGTTGCCATTAGCAGTATTGCTAGCATCATCTTGATTGAAGATATAAGTTTTCCCTCTTTTCAGATTCAGTAATTCTTGTTCTTGTCCGTCAAAATAAAATTTAGAATTTGAAACAGTAACAGCATATGTTACAGTGCTCGCAGTTACAACCTCCTCTCTAGTACCAGAAAGTTCAGCAGTAGTTTTAAATCTAAACGAACTCGTCATTCTGCCGACAGTCCTGCCAGTAGTATATCCAAATGGTCCGTAAATAGGATATCCATCAAAAGACATACCAAGGACTTTTGAGTGACCATCTACATGACGAGATCTATCAATAGTGTTTGGATCGTTTGAATCGGTTTGATAATAATTCTTATAATAGTAGTTATTTGCATGTTCCTCTTCCTCTTCAATAGCAGGATCTAGATACATGTATCCTTCATCACCTTCATATCCTGACATATAACGATGAACTTTGCAGTAATAATAAATGCGATTATTTTCATCTGCATTCATAATGAAGAGTGGGTTAAACTCATCTTCATAATCTACTGCAGGTGCAGAAGATGCGCCTGTACTATTGTAATATAAAGTTCCGTTATTCAGAAGACCATCTTGGGTCGTACTGAATTGCATTGGATGACCTTGAGCGTGATGTGCTGACGGTTGATTTGTCGCATCAGTTTGATTCCAAATAATCAGATAGTTTCTTTGAACTTTAATATTTTCTGGGGCGAGATAATACACTCCAGGAATAAATGAACCAAACTCATGAGCATCAACACCAAAATCAATATAGAAGAGACCATTTGGGAATAGAATCGGGTCGCCATTAATTCTAAATGTGAATCCCGTAGATCCTAAAATAAAATCAGTTGTCTCAAAAGTCCCTACAACATCTCTTAAATAAATTCTAACAATCTGGTTCTGAGCATTTCTGACAATTTTTGCAATCTCTCCCGAAGAAGAACCGCCTACTTCATTTATCGTCCTACCAATTTCAATTGGATTTAGAGTTTCGTCTACATTATCGACGAAAAGCATGACATTATTAAACTCTACCTTAATATTCCAAACAAACTGCTCTAAAGACCCCCACTGAAATACGCCGTTAGGATTATCAAATTCATTAATTAATTTACTAGTCTGATAGTAATGAATCGAATTGTCAAGAATTACATCATTAGCGTCAGTATTTTTAACATAATCATATTTTACAGTATCAATAGAAAAGTTTGTTGGTGCATTGCCAAAAGTACCCCATTCTGGAGTATGTAATAAACCACCGTTTGCCAGAATTCCTAAAGATTTATTATTTTGAAAACTTCTAGTTCCTTCATAAGGAACATCTTTACCACCACGATATATAAAAACTTGGTCAAAAGATCTGTCTACAATATTTCCAGAACCTCCAGGTTGTGCCTCTTCTAATATCCAAGTAGGTTTAGGATTATTATCAGACTCAATACGAAGTCTATCATTCTTAACAGGAGGTGTACCAGAAGTCTGGAAGGTGCCTCTTGTCAATGAATTTGGATGATTTTGCCAGATTCTATTAACATCAAAAGAGTCTAAAACATTTGGTGTTTCAGACGTGGGAACAATTTTAAGTCTTAGAGGATCATACCCGCTACCCCTTTGAAGAACACGAACGTGAACAATTCTACCCGAATCTTCATCAATGATTGGATATAGCAGTGCTTCTTGAGCAGGAGTGCCACAACCATCGATGGTTAATCTTGGAGGGTCGGCAGGATCGTATCCAGTTCCACCACTAATTAATTCTACAGCGCGAACACCAAAAACTTCATCGAAGATCGGATTAATTTGCGCTCCTGATCCAGGTACGGTTCTTGTCATTTATCAGTTTACGACGGTAAAGGTGCCTTGCATCAATGAATGGAGAGTACACTGATAATACAGTGTATTCGGTGCATCCATTGGAATTGTCCAATAAAGAACATTGGTTATACTTCCACTCTGTCCATCAGTATACGGAGTGCCCGTCAGTCCTTGAGTAGATTGAATTCTAAAAGGATGACCACCACCTTCGACACTATTATCGAAGGCATATGTGAATCCTCTATGAAGATAGATAGTGGGATTTTGAGTAGCGATAGATGATCCAGGTCCTGCTATTGTATAGTAATTGGAATTATTTCCTGGAGGTGCTCCAATTTCATACCAAAGCATTGGACTGCGAGTTGGTATCCAATTAGAACCATTCCAATAGAGCATATCGCCCTGAGTAAGACCAGCAGTATCAGTATCAGTTAATGCTGCTAAAGTAGTAGTAAGAGTGCCACTGAAGTTTACAGTTAAAGTATCACCAACAACTGCTGTAGTAATATTAGTACCACCAGCAATAGTAAGAGTGTCTGTTTGACTGTTTGCAGTAGTAGTTCCCGAATCTGCAGTGACAGTCTGGAAAACATTAATAGCACTTACACCTGCTTGGTCATCTCCAGGAATCCAATTAGAACCATCCCACTTAAGAACTTGATTTGCTGTTGGTGCTGCTGTTGTGACATCAACATTACTCAAATCATCAATACTTGAATACTCAGTGAGAAGTTTTGCTCTAACATCACCAAGACCCCCAGCAGTGATATTAATGTTTACATACGGGTCATCAGTACCGTCTACAGTAAAAAAGTAACCAGGATAGGATGCTGCAGCAGGAGCATCTCCTAAAGTTGCATATTCGTTCTTATACTTTACGATTGTAGGAATGTCAACATTAGCACCAAATGTCGAAGTAATCGAGTTGGATGCTAATGTAATAACACCAGTACCGTTTGCAGCGACAGGAATATTACCATCGCTGGATGAAATAATTGAGTTTCCATTTACATCTAAAGCAGATGTAAGATTACTATAATCTGAAGGCAGGAAAGTAGATCCATTATAACGAAGAACCTGTCCTGCAACGGGGTTCAATGTATTAACAGTTAAACTTACTCCATTACCTAAAGCGGTATATAGTTCGTTAAAATTATCATTAATTTTATCACCACCAATACGGAGGGTATCCCCCGTATTGTCATTAGCAGAAGCTCCAAGGTTTAGTGCTTGTTTAGCCATTACTTACTACGTTTTTAGTTATTTATGCAATCTCTGGATCAATTAATTCCTCACCATAATCTGCGAGATTTGGTGCGGTCCAATCATCAGGAACTTCACTCTCAACAATGATAACTGGATTCTGATATCCAGAACCATAACTATTCAATTCAACACTAGAAATACCAACCAATGCACGGATGTTACCATCGAAACCAGAGATAGAATCGATTCTAACTGTAGGTCTGCTTGTATAACCAGAACCTCCAGAAGTAACCTGAACAGTACTAATAAATCCACTTGTGAGTGCAGATTGTCCGATAGCACCTTGACCAAAGACTGATCCAAGATAATCGAAGGTGATGAGTGAGTTGGACGATTCGATAACCGCGACCTCACGATCCTCAGTTTCGCCCTCAATCTCGATGAAATCTCCTGTTTCAATTGGTGGAACTACTTCAGCAGCATCAACGTCTGCTTCAGAACCAACATAAGAGAACGCGACGAATGTAGAATCTACGCGAGGAATTTCAGAGAAGATGATTCGCGAACCAACAATCTCAAAACCAACTCCAGGTTCCTGAACAACACCATTGAGAGAAACAATGATATTATTTTCAGGTCTAATCACAGTAGATTGAACACCTTCTGTCAGCGTGAGTGAGTAGAATACCTCGTTACGCTTGAGGTTAAATGACTGACGTAATGAATCAAATTCAAACGAGATATCATCCAACTGTCTCAACTTACCAATATAGAATCCAGTAAACGAGGACCCAAGTTCTGGTGCCTCAGCGAATTGAATTTGGTCGGAGAACGCTGTATATGCGTTAGTTGCTCCAGGAGGTTGAAGAATGCCGTTGACAAAAATCATCATATGTCCCTCTGGGTCGGGCAGATACGAAGTTCCATTTTCAATAGTGAGAGAGAAGGTAGTTTGTGTACCATCAAATCCTTTGGAGGATCTCTTCACGCGAGCTTTAAGGTCTACAATATCGGTGATAACTGCCTTATATGCAGAAGTTCCGATAATGGCATCTTTACTAGAGAATGCTCCAGCAATATCTGTAAGATAGACTCTCTTACTCAATCCTGCTGTTCTGATGTCTTGAACTCTAGCAGCGGCTGCTCCAGGAGTAACAACCTTTGTATTGATTGTCGCGAATCCTTGAGGGAAAATATCGACTCCATAATCTCCAATGTAATCACCATTTTGGAATTCTCCTTGAACCATTGTGATGTAGATGTAATTGTTAGCAAGATCTACTTCGGTGATAACACCATATACGTTGCTATCTTGAAGATTGTTAACAACCTTATAAATCCTATTTCCAACAATGAATACATTAGAAGTTGAGATGACTGAGACACCCAACCTGATATATCCATCAGATGCAATACGATCACCAACCGATATCTGAAGACCAGCAATTTGACTTACATCAATATACTGTCTGGACGATTCTGGATAGACTACCGAGTTTTTCTCAAAAGTGCCTACCAAACTCTCAGTATCAACTGTCAGAAGACCTCCAGTATTAGAAGTAACGGATGCTTCTGCTTTGATGAATGAAGTGGGTTGAGCAACTGCTCCAGAAGTATAACCAAGGAATTCAATATCCTGAACAAAGTCACCTTTAAGATCGATAATGTGAATACGATCTTCGATTGCACTGATTTGTGCCGTTGTTGAGTTTGTCGCTCCAACAATGAAGTCTGTAACTGCCCAAGGACCAGCAGTAACTTCGACATCGAGATACTTGAAGTTCTCATCTTCATAGAATCCATAAACTACACCAGTAATACTAGGAGCACCCTGCTTAGCGACAACTTCATTCATGGTGAATGGACCATCAGTAATATCGCCGTCTATACGGAATCTCCTGTAAACTTTAGCAATCAAACCTTCATTGACAGTGAGATTTGCAAGTTCGGCATTTGAATCGGAACTCAGACCATAGAAATAATCGGAAGAATTTAGTCCTCCAGTAATTCCTACAGGAATATCTCTATCACCGTAGTTTTTAGAACCGAAAGTTACTGCATTATATTGAGTGAGGTTTGTATAGTATGCATCATTAATGAACTGATTTTTAATTGTGCTAGTGCCATAACGAATCAATCTACTGATGCTTTCATTGCTGTAATTTCCATTAGCAAGAGCCGCTGCTGATGTTGGATCCTGGTAGAAAGAACCTACAGCAGCAATAGGGGAAGGAACAACAAGTTCATTAGAAATTGAAGCAACCATATACTCTCTTAGAAGATCTAACGCATATGTCTTAATGTTATATTCGGTATTTGAATAGAACAACTTACCAGACCCAGCAGTATAAGGATCAAGGAAACCAGCGTTGAGTTTAATACCCCAGAGATAGAAACCTTGATTTCCAGAAGCAGCAACAGATGAACGATTGTAGATAGCAAAGTCACTTTGAAGATTATCAATACCAAAACCGAAGGTAATTGTTGAGTATACACGGAACCAATCACCACCAACTGGTGTTACCCCATACTCGTTAAGAGTAATACCAGGACTTACAAACAATGTTCCTGTATCAACTTGACCTGTGGAAAGGTTGACATTGAAGTTAATATTCTTCGACTGATTATCCAAAGAAAGTTTGAAGTTGAGACTATCGAGTTCTGCTTTCTTGAAGAATGCCGACAGAGTAAATGTCTGCTGCTCAGTAATACCACCAAATCCAGTATCGAATGTTTCAGTACCACTATCAAATGTTACAGTTGAATTGTCAAAGGTTTCAAATGAAGTTAGATTAAAATCTCTAGTTAGTGAATGTACTCCAGTGCCTGTAGCATAAAGTTTTTCAGCAGTTTCTGTTCCATCAGGAGCACTTGTAACATTAGAGAAATAATTAACTAAGTTAGAAGTGTAATTTGACGAATTTAGATTTTCTGGATTAGTCCAGAGATTTGCGCTACTAACTTCTCCTGTGACTGGAGAACTAATTGCTCTTGCTTGAGAAAGAATCTCAACATTGGTAGGATAGATATACCAATCAAAGGAGTTGGAAACACCAGGGAAATATCCAAAGGGAGAAGTTGTAGTAGCAGCAGCATTTCCGTTAGCAGTTACTGAGACACTATTAGGTCCATTATCTTGAATCGTATTACCTTGACACAAGATAAGTTCGGTTTCAGTAACGTCTGCTGCAATAAATGGTCGTGTAGGAAGTGCAAAGAGTTTTTCTCCAATTGCTGTACTTCCTTTTGGATAAACAGCAACGCTAGACAATCTCCAATCAGAAATGTTTCCATTTGCATATTCTGTACTAGATGTACTAGCACCTACAACGAATGTGGTAGAACCATAGTTAGTTGCAACAGTTCCACTACCTTGCAGAATACCATCAATATAGATTGAAGTTTGGTTAGCACCAACTCCTTCTCTCACAACAGCAATGTGATACCATCTACCCCCAGAAACAGTAAGTGTGGTGTTAGTTAGATTAATAAAGTTACCACTACTTCCACCGTAGAAACCGACATTAGAAGAACCTGTTCCTACAAAGAACCCGAAGTTATTATCAGTTGATCCAGATAGATAGAAGTTGCTGTTTGTATCAGTACGACGAATCCATCCCTCAAGGGTAAAGTTGCTAGTTCCAAGTGCAATACCAGCAGCAGTCTGTAGATAGTCACCAGTTCCATCAAATGCTACAGATCCATATGCTGCAGCAATAGTTGCTGTTGCTGAACTACTTCCACCCGATAGAGTATTGGTAACCGCCCAAGCAGTGGATGAGAAGGGTCCCACATAAATTGTCTGATTATCTTTATCAAACTCAAGCACAGTCGCAGTACTACCATTGCTGGATGTTACTGTTTCTCCTGCTACAAAGTCTCCAATGATGCCAGAAAGTGATATTTCATAAGCAACAGTGGTATTTGAGGCACTTACATCTGTTGTGATACTATCTGCTGCAATATTATTTGCAGTTTCTTCAAGGAATGAATCATATACCCAAGAACCAGAACCAAACTGACTATCAATCTGTGCTCCAATTTCATCCTTATAATACTTGAGGTTGAAGTAGAAGTTCTTGGCAGCATTTCTAACTCCATTGCCTGCAGGTGCGAGACCATTAATGACAATATCAATTAGGTCACGAAGTCTCCAAACTGCTTGGTCGATATCGGTTGGAGTTTCGCTATCTCTATATGCAGTATTATCACTGTAAATAGCAGAATATTGCTGACCAGATACAGTTGCACCTGCATCATACAGGAGATTTCTGATTGCCTTTTCCCCAAGAGATCTAATCTGCTCGAATGCAAATACTGTAGGAAGAAGTTCTTCTTCTACATAATTCAGTTCTCCGTTAGCAGTTAGGTACAGACCCATGTTATCAACTGTACTATTATTACCACCTGTCTGTAGGTCGGAGATAATTGCAGTAATCAGTAACTTAATATCACGCTCACACTTAGCAGTGTCGTATGTATACGCTACTTGATTTGCGTTATCAACTTGATATGTCAAATATGCTGCAGTAAGACCTGTAATTTCTTCGGCAATATATTCGCGGTTGAAGTATAGTCTATCGCCAGCAATATTGAAGTCTTCGCTAGTTGGAGCGATAATATCATTGATGGTAGTAACTAATGTATCGATAGCAGATTGAACATTTGCACAGTTTCCTGCGTCATTAGTAATACCCCAGTCACCAACGATAATGTTGTCGGTGTTATCGTATGTCAGATCACCCGTAACTGCTTGCTTAGCATAGTATGCAAGTCTATCATGAGCATATACAGACTGCCATACTTGCAAACGGATATGTCTGAGTTCGTCATTTTCACCAATATAGAACCTAGCAGCTTGGACAGTAAAGAAGTTTCCTCCATCATAGATATCTTTCGCGATTGCTCCTAAGATTAAACCTAAGTCAGTCTTACAACGAAGAGTTCCGTCAGTGCTAGCACCAGCGGCGTTTCTAGGCATGTCAGTAGCAAGATCTGGATATCTAGTAAGCATATCAAATGCTGCTTTATCAACAATAACCGAAGCGTTTGCATTGATAAGATTTGAAGCATCACGGAATCTTCCACGAGCAGAAGTGTCAATTCTATTGGTATATAAGATATCCGAAGCAGCACTGTGATATGTGGTGCTAAACGGAACTTCAAGATATGCATTAACAGTAGCACCAACGAACTCATAATTAGTAGTTACTTTAGTGATAGTTGCTAAGTGGTCTACAGGACTGCCCAGATTTGCTTGCTCAAGTGTATCCGTAAGGATATCTAAGAGATTACCAATCGTGGAATAGACATCGGCACAATCACCTGTAGTGTAATCAAGGACTGTGACAGCATTAGAAGTTGCACTTACAAATGTATGAACATATTGTTGCTCTGCTGGAGATGCACCAACATTTACAGTAAATGTATTAGTATCTGCTGCCGTGATTGCAAGAACTTGATTATATGCTCTAGTATCACTCTTACGAGGATGAATCAATTCTCTTTCATTACCATCACTCGTGCATGTGAATGTCAGTGACTCTGCAGCAATAGCGATTGTATTTGCTGTCGTTAATCCATGACTGTTCGATGTCATGACCATATCACCAGTAGCAGCATTATAAGAAATTGCTGATGGTTGAATTGTGGTAAAGGATCCTGTAGAAGAATCAGTAATTGTGGTATCAGTGATTTGTCTTACGCCATGACTGCCAGAAACAGACCAAAGAGTATTATTGATGATATATTGAAGAATATCTTTGACTTTATCATAAGCCCAGACAGTTTCTGCAACTTCCGTATCAACATGACTAATTGTAATAGGATTAACAGTTCTATTAACATACAATGCCGAAGCATCCCAGATATGACTATTACATCCATTACGCATATCCTCAATCAAAGCAGTTAGGATATCGCGAACATCATCTTCGCAATTTACGTTACCACCAGGAATTACAAGTGATGGATACTGCTGAGTCAGTAAGTAAACTGCTTCTTTAGCAACAAAGTCTTTGTTGGATTCGATTAAGTTAGCAGCATCATAATATCGTTGTGACTTACCTGCAAATCCAGCAGGAAGATTTGTGGAATTTTCATTCCAGTTCTTGAGAATGGCATCGTTGTTGAAGTCTTCGTTGTCTGTAAACGACTCTCCACCAGACCAATCCTCAACATATGTTTGAGTATCAGCACCCTCGAAGTGAAGCAATAACTTAGTATTAGCATCACCCTGGAAGATTCCTGTAGGGGCAGTAAATGTCGTCTGATAGCGCGAAGTGTTAGATACTCTGAACTCATCGATATGACCAGCGAAACCGTCTCCAAAGGCATAGGAGGCACCTATGATGATTGGTTTAGTGCTTCCATAGTTACTACCATCAGAATAATCTCCACCATCCTGTGTTCCATTAACAAATAACTTTGTTGTGGCAGCATTTCTTGAGATAGCAACATGATACCAAGTATCTACGGCAAGAGTTGCTGTTCCAGTAATTGTAGTGGAATTATTAACTCTATAATTAAGATTTGTGCCTACAAGTAGTAGTTCGGAAGAAACTTCAACGGCAGTCGTCCTAAAATCGAAGATTTGCTGTGTTCCTGTAACACTAGAAGGACGAATCCAGCATTCGATTGTGAATGCACCTGCACCAAAACCAAATTCAGCAGAAGTCGGGATAGACAGATAATCTCCAGTGCCATCAAGTAGCAAAGAACTTAATCCATAATGACTTTGATCTGTATCTAATTGAGCATTGTTCGCAAAAGTAACCTGATGGTAATCTTCGCCAGTAGAAAGAGTTCTACCTACTTTACCCAGATAGATTGTGGAAAGTGCTTGATTGTATCCAATAACCTCACCTTTAGTATCTTGAGTTCTAATGACTTGTCCAAGTTGGAAGAATCCAGACCCGACTCTACTATCAAAAGCAAGTTTTTTGGTAATCATATTCTCGGAAGAATTGAAGACCCCTGTTACATTACCATATCCAAGTTTGTAGTTACGAATGATTTCGTTTTCTTGGAATGTGCCTGTAGCATTGTCATAAGGAATAACTAAATTACTAATAAACTCAGTTCCAGGGAATTTAGCATCAAAGTTCGTAGTGTTATCAGTAAAATCAACAATATTTACTTGAGACTCAGAAATATTATCAAGAATAACATTAGGATATGAAGCAGATGTCAATCTGTTGAATAGTAGACCGAAGAAAGACGATCCATCAGAAATATTAACCTGTTCGATGAATTCGTTTGTAGTAGGATCTTGATATGCAGATGTTGAGGTAATTCTAGCAACAACACCTGATTGAGAACCAATAATGACATCATCAAGTTGAATATCAAATAGTCCAGGTTTTGATTGATATGTACCTACAGTCTTACTCAATGCCAACTCATTAGTAATACTAATGTCAGTACCATACAAAGGCAGATCCTCTTGGTGAGAAGTAGCAGTCGTTCCCAACTGACCCCTCAATACAGTCAGTGTAGTTGAATTAGGTCCAACTGTAATAGCAGACACTGTAACAATCTCTGCTCCTAACTGGTAGTTGGCATCTACACTAAAGACGCTTGCTGGAACTGCAGTATCTGTCAATGCAGTAGAGTCGATAACCTCAACAGTACTCGTTCCTGCACCAATAGTATATCTTAAATCGGCAAGAGGAACAGAATCTCCTGTTTCTAGGTTGACCTCTTCAACTACAGCAATTTTGCCAGTTAAGTTTTTAATCTGCTCATTGAAACTAAACAGATTGAGGTTAACTATTGGAGTAATTTCTGTGAGAGTTGCTGTAAATCCAGTTGCACCAACACTTATCAGTTCGTTAATATTAAATCCACTAACAGTACTGACTGCAATAGTTGCTGATGTAGTACCACCTGTGATTGTAATAACTTCAGAAGAAGCATATCCAACACCAACACTATTGATACTTGCTTGAGTTACAGCACCAGAAGCGACAGTGATATTAACAGTAAGTCCCGTACCAACTCCACTAGAAGTAGTAGCAACATCCGAATAAGTTCCATCAGTATAACCAGCACCAGAAGTCAATGTAGCATTGTCAAGTGCGGTAACAATACCAACATTACCTTCTGCAACGAAACCAAAAATATCATCACCAACAACACTAGTAACAGTAAGTCTTGATCCAGATTGTGTTCCTAAAACTGTGTTATTTGTGCTTGGGAAAATACCACTATTATTAGTAATTGTAAACTTATAGACCTGAATTGGTTGAATAGTAACATTTACATACTTAACACTAGCAGGAGGTTGAGGTGGTTCTGAGAAAACAATAGAATCGTTTTGAACTTCAAATGATGTATCTGGAGTTTGTACAACACCATTCAAAATAATCATCAATTGATTTGCGTTGGCGACAACGTTCGATCCATCAATTTGTAGTGGGAATGAAATTCTCTCACCATCAAATAGATTTGAAATATCATCAAGTCTTTGAACAACTGATGTTAGGATGTTCTCCGAAGAAGTCAATCGCTTCTGACGGAATAGTACCTCTGTATTATCAAACGCACTGTATACAGGTTCAACCAAAGCAAAACTTTGAATGTTTGGTACAGTTGCTTGTCTTGCAAGTTCAACAGATTTTGTTAACTGGAAGAATGTTTCTTTATTAGGAACAAATCCATATTCATTTAGATTGAGTTCACCAAAAACTTTGAATGATGCAGGGTGAACATTCTTAATAAGAATATCTTTCCATTCATTAATTGAAACAGCAGACTTAACTGCATAAGAGAAGTCCTGATAATAATAGGAGTCTTGAATCTTTTGGATAATCTCCGAGGGTTTACCAACATCATCAATAAACTGACCTGAGGTTTCTGTGATAGATCCAACATCAAGAACACCTGTAGCGATATTCAAAGAACTAATAGTACCAGAAGATTTGGAGATAACACCTGTTATACTTTCTCCAATGTTAAAGTCTCCAGTGTAATCGACGATTTTTACAATTCTAGGTCCAACTTGCCAACCATTATTTGTGGAGACAAATCCAAGTGCAGTAGCATTTTCAAAAGAAGTGCCCTGATACACTTGCTCGCCCTCAAGGAAAGTTGATGTAATAACATTTGCTGTTGCTGCACCACCAAACGATGTTGTAAGAACTTGTTGACGACCTGTACCAGCGTTAGTAAACGATAATGCATCTCCAAGTGCTGCGTTTGCTGGAGTGATTGCAAATTTTAATTGGTCATCTTCAAGAGAATTTGCTGCTCCTGAAATTGCATAATAAGTAGTAAGACCATTCAATCTACCAACAGCGCCAGCAGCGATTGGGAAATCAGCACCATCACCAGTATCTACTACGTTGAGAGTGATTTCAGAACCTTGTGCAATACCATGTGGGAAGGAGAACTGCAAAAGTCCCAAATCTAGGTTAACAACGTAATTAAACGAAGATTTTAATTCTACACTTGGTGTAGAAGAATACCCAAGACCAGGATCCTTGACTTCAATTCTATCCAAACGACCATTCTTAATAGTGGATTGGGCAATAGCACCAGTACCACCACCACCAGTAATGATAACTGCAGGTGCCTGAGAATAACCAGAACCAGGATCAGTGATTGTAACACTATCCAAAATACTAGTAGATGTTAACTGTGCATTAATTGGGAATGTGATTTCAGGACGTAATGTATAGTCATGAGGATAATCATAACCAAAGTTATTATTCTTCAGTTTTTTAATCTTACCGACACTTGAACCTACCGTAAAGATAGATGCTGCTGTTCCAAATGGGGGAATAACTACTGTGACTTCAGCACCAGAACCAGTCAAACCAGCGCCAAGAATGCCTGGTACAGAATCGATATCAACGGTTGCTGTGGTATATCCTTTTCCTGGTGATGTGACGAGGACACTCTGAACTTGTCCAGGAATTGGACTACCCTCAGAATCAGTTCCATCGGCAACTGTAATGGTAACGAAACCACCTTCGCCATCACCAGCAATAGCAACACCTGTATACTGTCCTACAGCATATTCAGTACCAGGTTCAGTGATACTAACTCTTTCAATCTGTCTTGTGGATTGAATGCTATCAACAATAGGAAGTCTTGTGTAGAATCCGCCAGGATTAACAATACGAATACTATCGATCGAACCAACTGCCCTTCTGGAACTAGTTGAATATGACGCTCTAGAAACATCAGCATTCCCTTCTGGTTCATTGATTAGAGGGAATTTAATCTGATCTGCCCCTCTAGTAATAGTTGCACCAGCAACACCACTAACTTGGAATGTTCCTTTATATGGAGAGGTAACAACATCAAGATAACTACCTTGAATGATGGGTGAATCGTTATCACCAACCCTAGAAGGATCGAAGTAGTATGAGATATTTGTTACAATACCTTCATCAACTTTGAACTTAACGGTAGGTGTAGTGGCACCTTCACCAGTTACTCCAGGAGTTCCAACTCTTTCGATGGAGTTGAATGAATACTCAAGTTTGTAAAGAGGATCTTTCGAGAAGGATAAATTACCACCAAGCATCGAAGAATGACTGAGGTCAAACAAATACTGGTGACCATAATACATCTTCAGGACAGGAGACTTAACATAGATACTAACATTACCAGAACTACTAGCAGGACTTGTAACTGCTGCCTGTGGAAGTTTGTATGTAAATTCTAAAGGACTGATTACAGTATCTACAGGGAAAGAACCATCATATTCATCATAAACAACTGTATTAACAGTTTCTGATGGATTCCCATCTACGTTCAGCATAGATCCAGGAGTTAGATAGTGCCTAGTGTCAGTAATGACATAAACTTCATCACTATTTGCTACAGCAGTAACTCTAAGAATCTTTGTTAGATTAGCAACTAATGTAATCTTAAGAACACCAGTGAGATTAGTAATAGTCGCTGTGCTATATGCTGCATTATAACTAATATCTCCACCATTTATAGTGACTACCGATCCTACGATGAATGTAGAAGAACCTGAAATTTCATCGATTCTAACCGCATAATCATCATCAGAATATGGTTTGAACTTAGCAAAGGAATCAAGATTTTGACCACCCGCTGCATTATAAGTACCATCTAAGTTATACTTGTCAAGATCGATGGTGAAGGTGCCAGGAGTGGTGTTATCTACCTGAGCAAATGTATATGAATCAATTTGATTGATATCAAGAGGAATTGGTCCAACAATACCGTATGTAGACTGCTCACTAAATTGAGTTGTAGAAAGTTGACCTGTGTTTAAGTCATCAGTCCAGGAATTGTTATTAACTGCCAAATATACTTTATTATTATCAGTATCAACTTTTGTGATATATCCGCTATTGACAAAACTTCCACTATCGTCATTCAAAACTAATTTTGTGCCGACAGTAAATCTAAATGCCTGATTAACGGTCAAAATTTGAACATTGTCAATTTTAACAGTATTAGTAACTTTGAAGTAATACCTATCCTTGACAACTGCGCTAATAATCAGTTTTTGTGATCCAGGAGAAGGAATTGTGGCAGTTCTAGAACTCCAAATATCTTTAGTGTATGTTAGTGTCTCAGTATCCTGAGTCATTACAGTTGTTGCATCATCAAAGTCTAAAGATTGAAGACCTAAAGAACCTAGAGCAAATCCTGTGCTACCAATAGTTAAAGTGCTACCTGTTACAGGAGTAACTGCAGTACGAACATATCCAAGTTGAGTAACTAGTTGAATACCTTGATCGCCAATTCTTGCAGAGTCAGCATCTTTATCAACTTTTACACCCCAACCAGAATAATCAATGTAATCATGCACATTATTGTATGTGCTGAACCATGCTGTATCAGTCCAACTATAACTTAAACCAAATGCACCATTAGTAGGTAGAACAGATACATCAGAAGGAACCGTAGGATTAATAGCACGATTTCTCAGTTTAAGATTATCTACAAAATACTGACCTTGCTCATCCTTTCTCCAATTTCCAGTTGTACCATTCCTGCCAGCAATGTTACCAATATAAAGTTTCTTAGATGTGAACGATGTATCAGCAACAGTAGCAGTAATAACACTAATACCATTTACATAAACCGTAAATACATTACCTTCTTTCTTTAATCCAATAAATTGCCAAGTATCATCAGCAAACATCGTAGTCAGAGTGGACTGTACAGCACCTCCAGCAGAATTGATGGATGTGGTGTTGTTAGTTACAACCAACTCCAAATATCCTGATGGACCTGCAGCAGTACGATCATAATATAACCAGAGACCACCAGTTGCATCGGTAGCATCGCCAATAGCAACTAAAGTTTGTTGATCTTGACTATGAGTATCAGTCGAAGCAGAATCTTGGTATAACATGAACTCTAAAGTCCAGTTTTCATTGAGTGTATTGCCTAAGGTGTTGTTAGGGAATTCAATGTATGCATTTTCCCAATTAGCAGGGGTTGCAATATCTCTACCATAAATTTTTGCAACTCCACCATCCAAATGTAGTGATTGTGTTGCATCAGCACCAACAAACGTTGGGGTGTAGTTGCCAAAAGTATCTGTAGTGGCACCACCAGTAAACTCAAGTAAGAATTCATTTCTGTTCCACGAAGTCTGACCAAAGACATATACATCACCAGAGTTATCTACATCGATAGAATGTGCTGTAATACCCTCGATTCTGTTTTCATTGAACTCATTAGTTGTATGATTTTTAACTACACCATCATATCCAATCTTAACAGTATCTACAGTTTTAAGACCAGTAGTATTATCTACTCTATTGAATGCAATGTTTAAATCACCGAAGATATCAACGGCACATTTACCTACAGCATTCACATCCCTACCTGGAGCAAGGTATCTATAATTCCAAACAAAACTACCAGCAGTATTAACTTTACCAACCCATACACTATCTCTAGTGACATTATCACTCTTCGCTCTAAGTGTGGAAGTGATATAGAGTTCTTTAAATTCATCAATGGCAAGACTACTATCTAAGAATGAATATCCAGCATTGCTGTACTCATTAATGTATTCAACCTCAATGGCATTGGTTCCTACAATTGCTTTACCAAATGCAACATTAACATTATTATCGCTGCTTGTATTAGAAGTTTCTAAAGTGAAGTAGATATTACCGTCATCTACAACAATATCGGTAAGTTTTTCTGAATCATCTACAGAAGCAATTTTTCTCTTAATTGCAAAACTACCAGCAGTGTCAATTAAGGCAATAAATGCATCAAAAGGACTTCCTGAGTTAGTATTAGTATATCCTCCGATTACATATCGAGTATCTGAATATTTTTTGATACATGTGACATTATCAGCTCTAGTAGAACCAGAGATTCCCGAATATCCTTTTTGGAACTGAAGAGTCGCACTCAATCCATTAGAAGATTGTGTATATTTTACCAAAATGATATCTGGATTATATGCATCCAAAACCAAGATATTTGGTCGGTTGACACCAACTACCCAGATATCATCACCATCAACATAGAGTTTTTGGAACTCTGCATAATTAGTTCCAGAAGTAAGTTCTAATGTTTTTTCCCACTCTTTGACACCTGTTGTGGAAAGTTTAGAAACAAATGCAACAACATTACCACTAGAGTCTAAAGTTTTACCACAGATAAAGATTTCCTTACTTTCGTTTACAAATATGTCATTGACTTTTACATTTTCATTGTTTTCTATTTTAGAAACAATATATTCTGCTTTTTTGAATACCTGAGGATGGCTAATGATAACTCTAGGATTAGAAGTGTATCCAGAACCAGAATTAAGAATATTTACGGTATCAATTGATCCAACACTAGTAACAATTGCTTGAAGGTCACCAGAAATACCATCTCCATCAATAACAAGAGTGGGAGGGATATCTTCATTATATCCAGAACCAGATTGTGTAATTACAATATCTTCAATACCCTTATATTGACGGACTACAAATGTTTTATTTGTATTATCCATTATAGGAGTATAATCTACAAAAACAGAATCATCAATCTGTAGATTATGTGGGACATTGGTAGTTAGTACACCAAAATTCTCACCACTAACATTTTCAAATGTATACCCAGAAACTGTTTCACCTTTAATTCTAGAAATTCGTGCAGAAGCACCATCACCACCAGTATCTGTATTATCAAAGATTAGTCTGTCATCTACCTGATAGTTAATACCAGAATTTTCAACAACAAATCCTGTGATTGAGGCATCCTCAAATTTAGTGATAGTTTCAACTTCAATATCAACCTTGGAGTCTAGTTTTACTGTCGGGAAGTAATCGAATAGTTGTAATGGAGACTCTTCAAAGATTTGATCTGGATCTGCAGTTTCTTCTGCACTAATAACACCATCTCTATTTTCATCTTCTACATCAAAAGTTAGAAGATCGCCATTTTCCAATGTCAATCCATTAGTAGATGCATTTGGTGCCCTTTCAACGTCAATATCTACATTTTCATAAGGATCGCGATAACGAACAACACCAATAGGAATATTTTGCTGAACAGCACTCGTAGAAAGATTCCAGACATCAACAACCGAGTTAAAACTTGGTCCAAGAATATATGGGAATACAGGATTGCCTGCCTCTGTAGCATCAATAGTTACAAAGTAGCAATATCTACCGTTAGGATACTCTGGAGTCTTACAGAATCTACCATTGTATTGGTCAAGGTCACCTAAACTGAAAGAATACTCATAATCTTCTACAAACTTACCTGCAATCTCATCTGTTAAAAGAGGTCCAGCAGTTCTAACAGGATTTGGATTTGTAATCTCATCATAAACTAAATTTGTCTTTAATCGATAAGAAGTTCCCAATCTAGCGATTGAAGAAGACTGATTGGTAGGATCTGAATATCCATAAGGACCATAAATTGGATTGCCATCAAATGCCCAACCAATAATAGGAGAGTGTGCTAATTGATCATCCTGTTCAAGAATTTGTCCACTTACATTGACAAATAGGTTATCACCTAAAATATATCTAAGTCGTTGAGGATTAGAAAGGTGTGCATATTCTCCACCATACTGATTATTGAATCCCTCAAATACAGATCCCTTAGCAGCATCAACGGTTGTCGTCTCTTGTAAGTTATAAGTCCATTGGAATACATTTGCTGCAAAAGTAGCACCTTGACCAACAGAGTTTAAATTGATAATAGTCGTACCTTGACTATATCCAATACCTCTGTTAATAATTTCAATTCCAGTAACTTTACCAGCATTTTCACCATCAACATCAATAGTTGCTCTAGCAACAGCACCAAAACCCTCTCCTTGGATAGTTACCTCTGGTGCTGTAGTATATCCAGAACCTGCCGAAATGATAGCGATTGAAATAATACGTCCATCATTAACAATTGCCTGTGCAACAGCACCAGTACCAGAACTAAGAATGATACTAGGATTAGATGTATAAGATGACCCACCATTAGTGATAGTGACTGATTGAATTGGTCCTCTAACCGCTGCAGTACCCTCAGCACCAGATCCCCCACCACCAACAACAGTAATAGATGGTTGTGATGTATATCCAGTTCCTCCAGAGTTAACAAGAATACTAGAAACTACACCCTTTGTGATAATTGCTGTTGCTGACGCTCCAGAACCGCCTCCACCAACAATAGATACCAATGGAGAAGAAGTGTACCCAGAACCGCCTGCAGTTACTGTAACCTCACTGATAGAACCGTTAACAGTCGCACTTGCTGCTGCTCCAGTTCCTTCACCACCACTAATCGTAATTGCTGGTGGGAATGCAGCATCATATCCGCTTCCTGCATTAGTGATATCAACTGACGTTACAGCACCAAAGATTTTAGTGACATCAGACTTATAAGACCAAATAGAGACACCATTAACCCAAGTTCCGATAGGACCAGGTACAATCAAATTTTTGGTTGAGATTGTAACAGGATTGATTGGGAATCTATTTAATTTACGTTGGTTGCCAGGTAATAATGCAGATCCAGGGAAAGGACCAATATTATAGTTTGGAATACCTGTAGACGCAATATAAGTGTTTGTAGTATTGAAGAATGTATTCTGAACATTCGTTGTGTAAGGACTGATTGCATTATTAACTGCAGAACTATCCGACTTACCTTTGTTCAAGTCAATAGAGACAAGAATATTTCCTTGAGGAACTACATTTGCAGGTTGAGGAAGTTGATACTGGAATACAGTAGTACTATCTCTAGAAGTTACAAGGAAAGATCCGTTATAGATGATTGGATTTGCACCATAAATTGTAACTTGATCTCCAACTAGTAGACCATGAGGATTGTTACAAGTTACAGTAGCAGATTGATTATTAATTCCACCAAAAGTGATTGTCCCAACTTCGATCAACTTTTTAACATTATACAACCAAGTTGTAAGTTCTGGACCTGTTCCAGTACCACCTAGTTTGGAGATTAGTAGTTTATCACCTGGTAAGTAATAAGAACCAGTATCGGTGAGTGTTGTTTGTTGAGCATCAACAATACCAACAATATTCAACACTACTTCTTGAGCAGTCCCTTTATTGATGAATACGTTAAAGTTGGACGATACCTGAGTAGCAGAGTCCCAATCTTCTACAACACCGTTAACAGAACGAGTACACTCAATAAACTGGTTTAGTGATTTTTCTTTATACTGAACAACTTCAGAACCAACACCAGTAGAAATTACAAATTCGCCGTTTCTTTCTGGCCATCCAATAGTAGAGTCAACAGTGATGATACCTTCTGTAGTATTAAGAGGTTCAGCAAGTTTTGTTTTGTATGGAACTATAAATGTCCCTTGAATTGTTTCTTCTGAAAGTGCAAGTTCATAGATTGTATCTTGGGCAGTTTGAATTGAAATGAAATTTTCAATCAATGCTGTTGCTGCTAAAATATTTGGATCTGAGATATCAGCAACTTGCTCAAGAAGACCATCTTGAATATTTTCTGGAAGACCACTAACTAATGTTGCACGTAAAACAGTATCAACAGACCAGGTTGCTGCAGAAGGTTTGATAATTTGGTCTTTAGGATATGAAACTGTTACAGTTTCTCCATAAAGAAGTTTAAACAAATATGCAATACTGAAAGATGTGCCCTTTGCAGAATAGAAGTCTTTAATAGTCTTGATCGATGTACGAACATCAATCTTGCTATAATCTAGTGTAGGAACATCAGGTAAGAACTGTTCTGTATACTTATCAAGCAGTCTCTTAACAAACAATGCATCCAGACACTTTACAGACGCATCAGTAGGTGCCGCTGCTGCTACAGTGTTATTAGAGAATACTGCATTGCCATCTTGTGTATAATTAGTAATACCCGAAGCAGCTCTGGCACAACCAAGGAATTGTGCTTTAGTATATTCTTTTCCTGATTTAAGAACAGAAAAACCTGTAATTTCCTGCAAACCAACTGTTGCAGATGCCTTAGCATCAACAGGTTTTTGAATTACAATTTGAGGAGGATTATCTGCACTATATCCAGTACCAAAGTTGGTGATATTAATATCAGTAATTTGTCCATTGAAAATTGCTGCTACTGCAGTAGCACCTGTTCCTCCAATATAAGTACCAACATCATTCTGACGATTATCTACGATATAAACAGATGGGACATCGGTATATCCGTTGCCACCAAACAAAAGTTCAACAGAAATAACTCTGCCATCTCCGTCAACTTTAGTTTCAAGAACTTGTGCTCCAACAGGATCAATAACAGAAATTCTAGGGACTGTTTCATAACCCTGACCAGCATTTAAAATATTAACAGCAGTAATTTCACCATCTGTCAAGGTAGTTGTAAATGATGCTTTAATACCATCAACTCCTGTAGGTTCATCAATGTATACCAAAGGAGGAGTGGTATATCCTTGACCACCATTAGTAATAGTAATACCACCACTAACTGATCCATTAACAATAGTTGGAGTGGCAAGGATAGCGCCTCCAGGTTGTTCAAAAGTGATTCTAGGAGTAAATGTGTATCCACTACCCGAACTAACGATGTCAATAGCACTAACTGCCCCGTTAGTTACCGTTGCTTTTAAAGTTGGTTCTACATATCCTTCTTTTGTAGGAAATTGAACTTTTACAGTGGGAGGATTACTTTCACTATATCCAGCACCACCACTAAGTAACGAAACTGACTTAATTCCATCTACTAGAGTCTTTACAGAAGCACCAGAACCTACACTAGAATTTACACTAACCTTAGGAGGATAATCGAATCTATACCCAGAACCATTTGCACTTGGGATTACAGAACTGATATTTCCAAAGTCATTTACTCTAGCATATCCAACAGCACCAGAACCAAAAGATGGGATAGGTGCTTCGATGGAATATAAAGACAGAGATCTACCATTCAATGGTGGTACATTGAATACAAAGATAGATCCATCAGTAAAATAATCTACCTTAGGAACAAGTAGTCTATTATCATAAACAGCAAGTAAGAACTCATCTGCAATAGGTTCATACTTCTGATTATTGACAGTCAGTTCAAAACTAGTTTTATTGTCACCAAAAGCACTAGAAATATCATCAACTTGTACAATGGCATTCTCACTGAAACCATTTAAATATGTAACGCTAGTAGTACTAATATCATCAGAAGCTGTCGCCACTCTAGGGGCAGTTGTATAGACAATATTAGTTCCACTAATGTTATAATCTACTGCTGGAGTTAAGGTTCTTCCGTAAACTTTAACAATGAGGTGTTGTGGTGAAGAAGGTCCAATAGGATTATCTTGAGAAACTAAAGGGAAGACAGTTCTTGTACCATCAAAGAGACTAATATTGTTGGCAAGTAGAACCCACTTAAGTTGAACCTGAGTATAAGAAATACCAGGAGTTAATGCAATGTTTGGAGAAGATACAGTCTCCTCATAATAAATTACTTCGTCACCAATTAAAACAGAACCATCTTTCTCAAGAAAGGGGTCTACAGTCTCAACAGTAATTGTTGTATCACTTACACCAATAGGCTCAACAACTCTAGTAGCACCATCAAGAATACTAATATCTAACTTATCAATATCAAGATATTGAAGAAAATTATTAACGATATTTTGACCCAATCCAGTCTTTTCTTGGGACTGATAATAGTATTCAATAAATTTATTGAATAGGGGATACTCACTCTCTATAAACTGAGGAGTTTGATACGAGGAGACGTGTGAAACCTTATTGATATCCATCTATTTTTTAAAAACAACTAGAAGTGTTTACGGAGCCGCTATTGTCTAATGGTGTAAGTTCAATCGTTGTTGGCGTAGAATTGAAGACACTTGGCGTCAAACTATTTAGAGGTATAGTCGTAGGGGGAGTAGTGCCAATTGGAGCAACTGTAACCTCAGGATTGATGATGTTAATGATTGTTCCAGGAGTGGAAGCAGGGATGGTTGTACTGTTTGCTGGAATAAGCAATACTGGTATTTGAAGACCAGTTGGAAGTTGGTCTAGATCGATAACCAATCCTGCTCCTGTAACAGAATCAGAAATATTAAGATTGGTTGTGGCAGTAACATTTACCCCTGCCCCGATAATATTGATAGGACCAAAACAAACCTCGCCAGTATCATAATTTACAGTTCCTGCAGAATTATTCGTATAGACTTTCTTAGTACCACTATTGTAATATGTTCTAAGATTTCCAAATCCATCATCCTCAAACTGTTGGTCAACACCAGGTCTATCAAAAGTTCTAAAAGTCCCTGAGACTAGAATAGGTTCTTTCTTACAAGTTCCATCACTACCGTCTTGACTAGGAGCACTATTATAAAGAGCTCCTCCAGTAGAAATGCAATATGTGTTTGTTTGATTTGTTATAGGTGTAATATACTTCAGAAGAGTCGTTTGAACAGAAACATCACTAATTGCAGAATCTGAAAGACTGATTGCTCTTTGATAATCCTGACTTTTAAATGTAGAGTTAAAGTTATTAATATTAACCTGATTAGCCCACTCAGTTATAGCATTCTGAATATTTGTTTTAATTGTAGATGAATTTGAACCACTTCCAGTGTCATATAATGCAAAGATTTTAGTATAAATGTAAATATTATCAGGGTCAACAATAACTGGATCAATAGCAGCCATTGCATACTTCCTCAAATCCAAAGAAAGTTGTTTTTTTGTAATATCATTAAGTGTAGAACCTGTTTTTGTTCTTACTGTAATGAATACTTTTCCATAGATGGGAGGATTCAAAGAATCTCCACCATAGGCAACAACAGTATCTGCATTGGAATATATTTTCTTTGTAATCAATGCATAATCTTGCGCTGTAACCGCTCTGTACTGCGATGAATAGAATCTAGGTGCATTGTACTTAATAGACTCAATAGACTCTGCTGCAGACCCTTGCTGCGATCTCTCCTTGGTTGTTACTGCTGCTACTGCACCAGAGTATGAAGTACCAAAAGAATCTATCAATCTACCGATAAATGCAAATCTGCTAACTTCATTTGCACTTGCACCCGAAGTAGTCAAGTATTGAAGGTCAATGACTTCGCCATCTTTTACTGCTCGACCAACACTATCGTCTCCAAATCTAACTTCATATCTCATATCCTCGCCTTCGGAGACGAAATATGATTTACTAGTCGCAGTTAAGTTAGTAACAATATCAACTTTACTGTAAATATCTGATGCTGTAGAAGATTCGTTAGATTTGATTCTAACAGTAAGCGTATCAATATCTACATCTTGAGAAGGAATTGTATATACTTGTCTGGCAAACGTATTTACAATATAAGTGAAGTTAAGAACACTTCCTTCATAAACTGTAAGATTGTCAAATTCTGCTGCACCAGTAGTTGTATTAACTGCAACAGTAACATCATTAAGAATATTCCAAATAAAATTACCACCTGTACAAACTGCCCCAGATTTTAATGTAATAGAACTGGGGTAAACTCCATTAACAGGAGTAGTCGTTAAATTTAATTTCAAACATGCTTTAGATGATGAAATTGACCTTGGGGTATAATTTAAAAGTTTTGAGATATTAACAACATTATCTCTAACTGTAGAAGATTGCAAAAATGCCTCATTCAATGCCATATTCGCATTAAATGAGGTATAGTAAGTATTGTATGCCATCATATCAATAAGATATGACAAAGTAGAACCATCAAAGTCGTAATCTGAAAACTCGGTTCTTGTTCTTAGATATGATTTGATGGAGGATTTTATATCCTCAAAATCTAAAGCTGTTAAATTATTTGGTTGCATTATTCAGGTCTCTGTAAAACAAATGAAATTGTTTCAACAATCGGTAACCCTACAATCCTATACTCAATGGCAACATTTAGTTTGTTACCCTCGGGAATAGCAGTAACATCTACGTCTGTAAGTTCTACCCTAGGTTCATACTGATTAATGGTATTTATGATCTCATCCTTGATACTATCTGCTGTGAAAGCATCTAGAGGTTCAAAGAGGAGATTATAGACTTTAGATCCGACTAATGGTTGAAAAGGTTTCTCACCTGGTTGCGTAAGGATTAAACTCTTAACTGCTTGCTTGATGGCATTGTCATTTTTAACAACAGAGGTATCATCCGTAAAGGGATTCCTCTGCATAGAAATTAAAATGTCGGAGAAAGATCGCGACTTTTTAAAGTCCTTTCCCCCTAGTTCCTTTAATGCCATCTACACGATGAGATATATCCTAACTATTTATTCACTTACCCTGACCACGATAACGCTTTTTGGCGCTATTCCTTGAAGTTGAAGCATATTTTGTATGCTTTCCTGTTCCTTGCCTAGTTTTTTTAGGTGTTGCTTCAATCATGTTTGCCCCAGAAAGGGACTTTGTTCTTGCTGCCATTTTAAACTCCGATAATAACGTTGGGTGACCCGCCACCAATGAGAGATAAACAAGGGAAATTGGTTGTACCATCCCCTAAAGGATCTCCCACTCTACATGCACGCCTACCATTAATCCAAACGGATAGGGTAGACGCTATTGCTTTGCGTACATGACCAACAGGTGGCTCTCTACCAGCTACACTGCCTATCCCAGTATAGGTATGACACCACCAGGCATTTGCAGGTGCCACAATGGTACATTTACCAACTGTTCTAGTTACAGAGTAAACTGATAGTGTTGGGTGGGGTGTGAGTAGATCTTGGTCTACAATAGGTATTATACCATTAATAAAGACATTTCGGGCTGCTCCCAATGGGGTTAATGGGAGTAATGGTGTTGGTAACCAACTACCATAAATGGCATGTGCTGCCATTGGTTTGTCTGCAATGTTGGGTACATTGCCAGCAGAACATGGTGTAATAGGTCCCCCTCCAGGTCCTGGGTGCCAAGAACCTCCCACACCTGCCATATGCCCAGAACATGAGCCCATATACAATGCTGCAAATGCCATAATAGTTAAGTAGCGTAAGGATTTCCAAAAGCATCACATGCTTCCCGAAAGGTTTGAGCGGATCCAGTCAGATCATTAAACATCTCTAGACTCCCAGTTGCAGTCCAGTTCCTACAACCGCCTCCCAAAGGTCCTACTTGTGGGGTAAAAGTGGTGACATCCGTAGATCCATCTGCATTAGTTGTAGAACTTCCTACAGATTGTACAGGAGAGCATGGAACATGTCCACATCCTGATTGTGCAACTTCACAACCAAGAGTAATTTTTAATGTGATAGGTCCAGATGAATCTGGACGATATTGTTTCATAAAGTATTTAGTGTATGTTGACGCAACTGGAAGATCATTAAATGTACCTTGGACTGTTTCAATAAATGCTTCATTACCAACTGTAGACTCAGGAATTACTTCTTGCACCAATGCATCTGCAGTTGCGATCCTTTCGTTGGTTTCATCTGTATGACCTTTCAAAACAGAATTCTTAACACTACTATCAATGTCAACAGCAAGGATTTCTTCTGTTAAATCCTCTCTTAACTCATAGGTTTCCCTATATTCATCAACAGATTCCTTAGAATATAGTCTCTGCGGTTGTATATCGATTTTTAATCGCTCAGGATCGCGTTTTTGAGTGATATTTGGTGCAGGAATATTATTAATATACTTAGGATCCTGGTCAAATCCGCCAAAAATTTCATTTTCTAGTTCTGGAGAGATATCTTGAGGAAATTTGCCTATTGTATCCATATAATCGTCCGCTTTTTCGGGTTCATATGCTGCATTTGGAGCAGTACTTGTCTTATAATTTATAATATCACTCACAAACACGGTAGGTAGATTTTCTTCGGTGTATTCATTACCATCTCCGTCCACATTTGTCAATACTGTGTTATATCCTTTGCCGCCATCGACTACAGTTACCGCAGTTAGCGATCCATTAGTAAAAGTTCCTTCCAATTTAGCAATATTAGACTCATCAGCAGGTTTTACGATGACTTTTTCTACATTACCCTTGGCATCTAACTCAAATTTTGTATTATCTTGCGGAGAACTTACCGAAAGAGTGGAACCATCACTCCATCCAGAACCTCCAGAGACGATTGTGGCACCTGTTACTCGCCCATTTGATACTGATAGAGTAACTTTTGGTTGCTTAAGAGTATTAAACACGTCAGGTGCATTTTTATCAACATCTATAGTGCTATACTGTATAGATTTATCAAGAAATTCGTACTTCCCAACTATTATTCCTCTATCTATAATCCCAAATCCTGCATGTGCAGTAACTACATGATTCCTATCAGATGTATATTGCGTATCTTTAACAAAATCACTGCCACTACCATTCAAATAAATGACATGATATGGAAAATTATCGATATCAGTATGAAAAGCACGAGTTACTGTATGTCCATTAAGAGTATCACCTACTCTTAGAATATTAAATCCTGCCTGAGATGTTACTGATGTAGTAGGACCAACTCCAGTAATCTTTAAATTCATTGTTAAATTAACAACTGTATTATCTGGTTTGGTATATGCATACGTCAAAGGAATTACTGTACCTACTGTATAGTCGGCACCAGTATTCATAAGTTCTGTAATCTGCCATCTGACACCAGAATAGGTGGGTCCAGGTTCTGCAGTGTCATCTGCAATTGATGAGATACCAACTTTAATTCGTAATCCTGTCGCAAGACCAACATCTAAATTATAAATTTCAAAGTCATTTAATTGATTTTGACCAGTTACAAATGGATTTTGTGGTGACTCATACTCAATACCTGCTTGTGTTGTCTGATCCCATACATCAGTATAAGTTACACCATCATATGAAAACTCCATATCAGTAACACCATCTGGTATTGTGGTACTTAACGAATCATATGATACTACAACTTTATCTGAATCTGTACCAATTGCAAATAATGTGGGATGCGGCGCGTCGGGGTCACCCGATATATTTTCTGTACCAGAATAGGACATAGTTGTCTTACTTGGAGCACATGTAAATGCTGTACAAGGTTTACAAATAGTACTTGATGTTGAAGTTGATGTACCAGGACTGCCTGGAGTATAACCAGGTTGCCCCTCTGTACCACTTGAAGGAGTGCTAGCAGTGGTATTTGTATTCGTTCGTGTCTCTAGATAATAACAAGCAATACCAACATGTCCAGCATTATTTGATGTGTCATATAGATACGAAAAATATCGATCACTTAATCCTAAGTCAAACGATAACTCATTAGGTACATAATCATAAACCCATTGACTAATATTGAAACAAGTTGCAGGTCGAATTACTTTGCCACAAGTTGCACCACTAGCAGGAGGTAAACCGCCACCAGATACTGCTGGTAATGCAAGACTTGGATGCATAATCGCAACACTATCTCTCCTATCAATCTGATAGTTGATACTACTATTACGAAAATCCGCAAGTGGATGCTCGCGAAACTCTACAGTGGTTGCTTGATCTACAGGTAACGGTACATTCACTGAACAATGATTTGTTCTAAAGCATGGATCACTCCCACCTGAAGAATAATTAGTCTTGCATCCCATTCCTTAATTCCTCTATACTCTTATAGATTAAATCATAATTCTCTTTTAAATTTAAATACTCCTCTTCACCACTCGGTTTATATAAAATCTTATCTGGCGTTGGAATATTTATTACATACTCTTCTAGTTTCTTTAATCTCTCTGCTAATGATACTAGACATTCATTAATAATCTGGTGTGCTTCGGCATTATCTGCCCAGCGATCAATTTTCGGATTCGTCATGCTTTTTTAAAATAAATGATTGGTCATCTAATTCATACTCTAATTCTGTACCAACATCCCACCCCATCTCCTCACATACCTCATATGGTACTACTAATATTAAATCTCCTAAATCATCCTCTTCTATCGTTGTTGTGAATCTCTGGGACATAACTCTACATACGGTTTATTACTTGGGGATTATTGGTGGGATTATCTTCTTTCCACTCAACCCATAGTGTATATAGATCTTCTACAACTTGAGATGCATAAGATGATGTGTAATAGTCTGCACACTCGTACATCCTAGGGTCTAGAAATGCCTCTAACCTTATCAGTTGCTCTAATGCCCATACACGAGTGTCTTGTCTCTCTACACGGGTCTTAGCATCCATTTTTTACCTCAGAAATTTTTTTAGTTTGACGTTAAAGTATTATTGAATAATATCTCAAGCGCCTGGGAACCTTTGTAGGTTAGGGTAGTGGCCCTTTTTTATATTTAAGGGGCCCAATAAACTGCCAAAGTAACATTTAATAACTGCTGCTAAGTGTTACTCAGAGGACCTCCAATACCTTCTACTATTATACACTATCCTCTGCAGATTTGTCAAGTACCTCCCAATACCATCCGATAGTCTTGATGTAATCAAAGGTAGACATTCTCGGAGTATTTGGGTAACTATCTCCCCGAGAGTTTCTAATACCATCGATGAACTTCTCAAGATCGTAGACACTTACGAATGTTGCTCTAAGTGTCTCTGTGTTGTCGTAGATAAGATAATGCATAAGTCTCAAAGATACAAGGAGTGTTTCTGAACCCCTACAAGGTTATTGTAGCATCTATTTGATAGTTTGTCAAGTGCCTCTATATGCTCCTCAGAGGGGAATGATTAGCAATGGTGATGAGAGTATCCTCCGAGTGATTTAGAGGGGTTGACATCTGTTAGAGAACGTGCTAAGAGTACAACTCTAGAGGACATTAAAGGCATATAAGTAACACAAATAGATTTATTAATAGTTTTCCACAATTTCCGCATTATCTGTGGAAAACGTATTATTAACCTGTGTAGGGACTAAATGTATATCTTTCCAATGTTCTCTGTATACACATAGGTTAACTTGATTAGTGTTACGTTTAGCATTTACTTGTTCCTGCGGGAGTTTATCCCATTCTCTTATAGTAAGGGTTACATAGTGATCACCGATAAAGTTAACTTTACCTTGGAAGTGTTGATATGTAACGTGTTGCCCTTTAATGAAGTCTTTCATCTGTGGAAAACTAATAAGAATGGGAATGATTAGTTATAGGAGAATAAGAAGGAATAGTATTGTATAGAAACGGGCATAGATTTGTGCCCATTCTTTTTTAGTTTTAATCATGCGAAGATGTAACCGTTGTTGAAATCTTCTGTCGTGAATACTTTTTTGTCACCTAGTTGTCCTGTGAACTTACGAACGAACCATTTGTAATTCTTTTGGAATACACCTTCACCAGCGATGCAGAAGTAATCACAGAGTGCATTTAGTCTAGATTTAGTTGTTGTTGTCTGCCAACCGCCATCGAAGATTGTCATGTCGTTATCAGAAACCTCGGCAATCTTGTTACCGTGAAGACGTACAATAGAGACACCAGATTCTTCGTTGAAGTGAACAGTAGTGTTACCATTACTCCAGTTGATGTTTGCCTGAATAGCGGCACACATTTGGGATTCGATCTTACGCATGATGAGAGAGAAGAGGTTTTAGCGGTTCGTTTCCCGCTTGTCTGTATTGTAGCAGTTTTGGGAGGGGGCACAACGGTAAACCCCGATATTGGGTACAGTGATTGGATTGTCACATGGCATCGATTTGGCGTTGAATCGTTTCGTTTCTTTCGTTAATAACATCCATCATGGATGAATCTAGCAACTCAATGAGTAAGTTAGCACCACAGATAACGATGATAGCAGCAAGAGCAATACGCATGATGAAAAGATTTAGTAAAGAATGTGAA
>Ga0187217_1000034_pt1 | contig 44967 bp, 56 predicted proteins | sample 15SPOviralmetaG_FD_130165 | JGI IMG/M metagenome (GOLD analysis project Ga0187217, IMG submission 130165) | Marine viral communities from the oligotrophic San Pedro Time Series (SPOT) site, San Pedro Channel, CA, USA - 15 SPOT_SRF_2010-09-15... | ecosystem: Environmental > Aquatic > Marine >... | reverse complement strand
GGACCCGAGTAAACATTTTGAAGCTAAAACATATTTAGGAAATGGTGGGACGCAGGCGTTAACAATGTCTAATTCTGAATTGTCACCAGGCTTTGTGTGGATAAAAAACAGATCTGCAGGTGTCTCTCACTATTTACAAGATGTTGTGCGTGGCTCTTTTGCATATATGAACAGTAACAGTACTGGTGGTGAAAATACAGCGTCAGGCGCAGATTGGTTCTCTTCCTTTGATTCTAACGGCTTTACTGTTAAATACGGATCTACTGGATACGGGAACTCTGCAGGTTGGAACGAAAACAATACTTCTTATGTAGGTTGGGCGTGGGACGCCGGATCTTCCACGGTAACTAATACTGACGGCAGCATATCTGCACAAGTAAGAGCACAGCCAAGTGCTGGGTTCAGTATTATAAAATTTACGAATACAGCATCTAATTCAAGTGTCGGGCATGGGCTAAATGCTAAACCTGAACTAATTATTTGGAAGAAAACATCTGGCACGAGTCATTGGCCCGTTTATCACGGATCGCTAGGCGCTACAAAACATTTATATTTAGACTTGAACAACACAGCGGGAACCAGCTCAGATTTTTGGAACAATACTGAGCCAACAAGTTCTGTAGTCAGCACCAGAGGTGAGCCACATTCTATGGGGTCCACAGGTGACACAATTATGTACTGCTTCGCGCCTGTCGAGGGCTACAGCGCAGTTGGTTCTTGCAGCCCTAATGGTACAAATGATAATATTTTCGTCTATACCGGGTTTAAACCTAAATTTATTTTAGCAAGGTTCACTTCTGCAGGTGATTGGATGATGCTCGATACCTCTCGACGCCCTAATGGTCCTACAGGTGGAACATTAGTTGCTAACGTAGCTAATGGCGAAGATAGTTATTACAATAGCAGTCAAGTTGGTTTTGACTTCCTAAGTAATGGATTTAAAATTCGCCACAATGGTTCACCTCTAGGTGACTCTGGCAAAACAGTAATTTATTATTGTGTGGCGGAAAATCCTTTTAAATATTCCCGTGCTTATTAATTAATTATGCTTAAACTAGATAACAAGCCCCTATCTTATGATAGGGCATTTACACATAATGATATTCAGTATCCATCCAATTGGCTGCGCTTGGCTTCACTTGAAGAGAAGAAAGCCATTGGTATTACTGAAGTTGCAAATGACCCCACGTATGACCAACGCTTCTACTGGGGTGTAGATAACCCTAAGCAACTTAATGATCAACCTGCTGTCGATGAAGACGGCAAAGATCTTGGCTACACACAGACTGGCTTGAAGACACAATGGTCAGCCACTCAAGGAGAGATTGCAGCTTCACTGCTAGCTCCTAGTGACTGGCGCATCATTAAAGCTAAGGAGACAGGAACTAATATTCCGTCTGCTTGGAAGACTTACCGTGCTGCTGTCCGTACTGCATGTAATACACGTCAGACAGAGATTGGCAATGCCGCTGATGTACCAGCTCTAAAGGAGCTTCTATTCGGTCAACCTACCCTTACTCAACAGAAGAAAGATTCTGACGGTGAGGCTGTTGTTGATTCAGACAATAAACCAGTCATGGAAGACGTACCTAACCCTGCCATTGCTACGGCATGGCCTACACCTATTTAATTATGATTACTCTTATCCGTCCAGTTCTGTTTTCGTTTATTGAATCACCAAAGGTTAAACGATTGATTATTGATATGCTACGTAAGCTTGCTACTACAACAGACAATACCGTAGATGATCAAGCTGTTGATTTCATCGAACGTGGTTTATTCGGATCTAAGTAATGGAGTGGGCTAACCCCCCTCAACTACCATCTCTATTACTCCCTAACGCACCTGATTTACCTATACCTATACTAGAGGTACCACAGGCTGATGTACCCTCGTACAAACCGCTTGTAGTACCTCCTAACACGCTTAGGCCGCCACCAGGTATAGAAGGTGTTAACTCAGATCCGGCACCTAAAGCTAAAACCAAAACTCCACCATCACCTACTTTTACTCCACCAATAATCCCACCTGAAGCTCAGATCGTAGGGATTCCGTTTACGGATATTGAAGTACCACTTCCTACAACTACGATCATGACTACAGCAGCTACTACAGCTGCAATTTCTGTGGCTGCCACCCTAACTGCTACATCACTATTTAAACATTTAGTGATGATTATGAAACCCATATTAAAGCAAGCATGGAACAAGATAGCAAAAAAGAAGACCCTACCGGAAAAACAAAAAACTTCTTAGCTAAGGTCAAAGAAAATACAGAAGATGAATTACAGATTCTCGGGACTTTTGTACGTCTAGGTGTTGTTATTTGGAGTGGTTTTATTATTACTCTTAATTATGTCGAGCTACCTATGATCAAAAAAGGTCAGAGTGGTGGTGACATTACTTTTGTTGCTTCTGTATTTACTGGCGCTTTAGCTACTTTCGGTTTAACGACTTCTAATAGTAAATCTAATAACAAATCTCCTGATCCTAAAAAGAAAGAAGAATGAAACGATTACTACTTTTATTGTTTTTAGCTAGTCCAGTATCTGCTCAGGTGACTCCTAATTTTACTCAAGGTTCAATGCAGTCAACAACAACTACCACCATTGATATTGACAGAACCATTGATACAACAACTTATGGTGGCGCTTATACATCATGGTCAGGTACAAACGTCGTACCAAGTGCGGCGATCAACGATGCAACTACAACTTATTCAGTCCACACAGCTGGAGATCAATTTCAACTCGAAACAGTGACAAGAGCAGCAGGGATCATCGAAGAAAGTTTAATTACCGAAACAGTCCAGCAAAATACTGTTACTACATCCTTGTCGGTCTTCTCACAGTAACACCAGTGTTTGCTAATGAAGAACCAACAGTTAGTAATACAGCAAACCCTGTAGCCGCTGCAACGGGCAATGTGACTAATCAAGCTGTGCAATTCCAGAACAATGGAGCACCATCTCGTCAATACTTTGCAGGTAATAATAGTTGTAATGGAACAACGATGCAATTGTCGCCCTTTTATATGGGGAATGATACTGTTCCACACGATCACACTGGGTATGTACGAAGCAATAACTTCGGCGTACAACTGAACTTTTCAGTGCCACTAGATGGTGGAATGATCGAAACCTGTAAAGCTATAGCTCGTAAACACGAACAAAAAATGCGTCTTGACTACGAACTTGTTCGTGCTCTTAAATGTACTGAGATTATGAAATCTGGGTTTACTTTTAGACCTGGCAGTCGTGTCGAAGTCTTATGCCATGACGTAGTACCAATAGTCTCTCTCGAATAATGGAAGCAATAGTAGCAGCTGTCATTGCAATAGTTGCAGGCGGCTCAGCACTAAACAACAGATTACACAACCGAATAAATAATGTACATGATCGCATTAGTGGTCTTGACAGACGTATCGATGCCATTGAACTTGGCGTTGCTCAAGACTATGTATCTAAGGCTGATCTCTCAGTTATGGTTCAACGTATGGAGGACCATATGGTGCGTATTGAAAACAAACTAGATCAAATAGTTATACGTAATAATGGTTAAAAAGAAAGCTACAGAAGACCAGTTTAATGAACTCCATAACCTAGTCACTAAAGAATTCTTGGCTCGTATTAAATCGGGTGAAGCAACAGCTCAAGAATTAAGAGCTGCTTGTGATTGGTTAAAGACTAATGACATCAGTGGTGTTGCTTATGAAGGCACAGCACTAGATAAATTAGCAAGGGTAATTCCACAAGTGGATCCTGAATTAGTACAACGGAGGCTCTATGGCAAGAGAGAAACTTCCGTTTAATCAACTAAGCCGTACTGGTAAATTTTACCGACAAAAAGAAGGAACTGTGCACGAGGAAAAGCATCACGCTTCCTCAACTAAGGCGGCAAAGAAACCAGATCGTAAAAAGAAGAATGCTGAAACCAGACGATACCGTCGTGATAACGGTATGGAAGGTAAAGGTGGTGGTGATGTACACCATAAACCTAACGGCCAACTTCAAGTTATGTCTGCTTCTAAACACCGAAGGATTAAATGACCCCACTACTTCCAACTCCTGATCACTACTTACACTACCTAATAGCCATGACGTCCTCTGAAGCAAAGCGCCTTTGGAGGCGCAGCATTAAAGAACATTTTGACTGCACATGTGCTTATTGCGGAGAAACTTATGACATTAATGAACTTACACTTGATCACGTCCAGCCGCGCTGTCATGGCGGTGGAGACAATAGGAACACAGTTGCAGCATGTCTACGCTGCAATCAGGAAAAAGGAAGTACCAATTGGCGAGTTTACATAGCTCGCTTCGACAATCCACTAAGAGAATTACTTATTACTAATTACACAAATGGCTAGATCTACTTCTACTGGTGACGCAATGTCACGCGTTAATAACCCATTCTTGGGAAAATCACTGGCATCAATGAAAAAGCAGTGGTCTTCTATGACTCCTGCTCAACGAAAAGTTAACGTTGAAAATTTTCGTAAGGCCGCAAAAGTTGCACCTAAACCTACTAAAGCTGTAAGGAGTGCATCCACAAGTACTAATTCAGCGAAGACTAAAGGTGATGGTTCAGTAAAACCTATTCCTGTCAAACGTTCAAGATCTACTGAAGTTAAAAATAACAAACCTGTTCAGGCTAAATCTAAACCTATTCAAAGTGACCCTGCACTTAAAACTCAACCTCGTAAAGCATCTACACACGGTGGTAACCGCAGAAAAGAGGATCCCCGTGCAAGAGGTCTAAGGAACAATGTGAGAGACATGGAAGCTGCTACACGCAAACGAAATGCTGATACACGTAGACAAAATCAAAAGAAAGCTTTCAGTAATACTGGTATTCCTGCTAGTCCTTCTAAGAACCCTAAAAAGAATGACTTATATAAAAAGCCCTTTGGAAACGTAATGATCTACAACGGGACGAAATGGGTACGTAAGTAAACAACTTATCCACTAACGAATAAACAATACTCAGGCCCCGCAAGGGGTCTTTTTTTATGCCAGGACATTTTGTAAAGAAAGTAGTTAAACAAGTTTTTAAAAAAGGTGATGAAGTAGTACAAACTGCTGCAAAGAAAGCTGCAAAGAGTACACCTAAACCACCGCCACGTGTATTACCTAAAGCAGAATACTCTGGTAAAGCTGGTGGTCATAAAGGCTTCGGTAGGTTCAAAGCTGATATGGCTGTTAGAACTGATCAACGTAAAGGTCTTCAGAAACCGCAATTCCGTGGTGATGATGGTCGTCTTAATTATCACCAATTTAATGGTAAGAAAAATAGTCAGCTAAGAGACCTTAACGATAAACAACAAGAAGTTCTTAACCGTGATCAAAAAGGTAAACTTCAAACTAAACGTGAAGTAAGAGGTTCCTTCTTAGAAGATAAACCTCAAGTCGTAGACGTTGATTCTCATCATATTACACCTGTTAAATCTCTTGCTTTCTTATTTGATGGCCTTGATGAATTTGAAGCACGTAAACTGATTAACTACTTCGAAAAGAAAGGTGTATATATTGGTAATGATCCAAGGAATGCTAAGCATTTATCACAACCTGATCATACCTCAGTGCACAATGAATACGTCAAAAAATCATTACTCAAATATAACCACGCATCACTTAAAGGTATGTCAATGAAAGATCGACTAAAGTTTGCCAAAGTAATGGTAGATGAAATTAAACAGGCTAATGAAATCGTAGCTAAATATAACTCTCCAGCAATGACTTCAAAAGAATTTGCTGAATCATATGACCGTGTAACTAGACCTGAATTAGCAGGCTATGAGTGATCTTGAACTCTTACAAGGTGACTTTAAGATATTCTTACAAGCACTATGGGGTCAACTAGATCTACCCTCACCCACTAGAGCACAATACGCAATCGCTGACTACTTACAACACGGCCCTAAACGTCTACAGATACAAGCATTCCGTGGTGTAGGTAAGTCTTGGATTACTGGTGCTTTTGTTCTCTGGAACTTATTTAATGATCGTGAAAAGAAGATCATGATTATCTCTGCTTCTAAGGAACGTGCAGATAACATGTCTATCTTTTTACAGAAACTAATCATTGAAACACCCTGGTTATCTCACCTAAGACCTAAATCAGATGACTCTCGCTGGTCCCGTATATCGTTCGATGTTAACTGTAACCCCCACCAGGCTCCTTCTGTTAAATCAGTCGGTATAACGGGGCAGCTAACGGGCTCTCGTGCGGATCTGATGGTACTAGATGATATCGAAGTTCCTGGTAACTCAATGACAGAGCTTATGAGAGAGAAACTTCTTCAACTAACTACTGAAGTTGAATCTATTCTTACTCCTAAAACTGATTCCCGTATCTGCATACTAGGTACACCACAAACTACCTTTACCATATACAGAAAACTTGCTGAACGTAACTACAGACCATTCGTTTGGACTGCTCGTTACCCTCGTAAAAAAGAAAACTATGAAGGTCTCTTAGCTCCACAGCTACAGCAAGATATCGAACAAGGTGCTGAAGAATGGTCACCAACTGATCCTGATCGCTTTGATAAAGATGACCTTCTAGAACGTGAAGCTTCCATGGGCAGAAGCAACTTTATGTTGCAATTCATGCTCGATACATCTCTTAGTGATGCTGAAAAATTCCCACTTAAATGTGCTGATCTTGTTATTACTTCCGTTAACCCTACTACTGCTCCTGATGCAGTCGTCTGGTGCTCGGACCCGCAAAACGTTATCAAAGACTTACCCACAGTCGGTCTCCCAGGAGATTATTTTTACTCTCCAATGCAACTCGTTGGAGAATGGACCCCTTACACAGAAACAATCTGCTCGATTGATCCATCGGGTCGAGGCTCTGACGAAACTACCGCAGCATTCTTATCTCAGAAAAATGGCTTCCTCTACTTGCATGAAATGCGTGCATACAGAGATGGGTACACTGATAAAACATTGCTAGATATACTTCGTGGTTGTAAGAAATTTAATGCTACTAAACTCCTTATTGAAACTAACTTCGGGGATGGTATGGTTGGTGAACTCTTCCGTAAACATCTCCAACAAACTAAACAAGCAATTGATATCGAAGAAGTACGTGCCAACGTACGTAAAGAAGACCGAATCATTGATAGCCTTGAACCTGTTCTTAACCAACACAGGCTTGTTATAGACCGTAAAGTTATTGAATGGGACTTCAAATCTAACCCTGATGAAGCTCCAGAAAATAGACTTATGTATATGCTCTTCTATCAAATGTCTCGTATGTGTAGAGAGAAAGGTGCTGTTAAACATGATGACAGATTAGATTGTCTCGCACAAGGTGTTAAATATTACACAGATGCTCTCGCTATCTCCGCTTACGAAGCAGTTAAAACTCGTAAACATGATGATTGGAAAGATATGATGGATGAATGGTTAGATGATCCTGAAGCTGCTGCTTCCCATTTAGCCTTTGGTATGGACTTAGATCAACGCCGTAAAGCTCGTATGTTGGCTGGTAAAAAAGTCGTTCCAACCTGGATTTCATAACCCTTGCTATCACTACGATATTCAGGTGTGTCATCTATACAGGGAGAGGGAAGGGTGGACCCGCTCTCTGGGGGAGTAGATACAACACAAATGTGTCGTCCTACTCCCTTTACTAATCAACCATGAATGTTGATTCTGTAAGTACTACCTAAAGCCCTACGGGCTCAAATACACAAACATAACTATCTACTGATGATTTTGGAGAACTGTATAACTATTATTGTTATTACTGTCTCTACTTATCATTATTATGATTCCCACCCTTATGCATACTACCCATTATATTCATAGTACTGTTGATGGTGATGACTTAGTAGCTTATATGGCTAGAGTCTCTAATCCGTCTAATCAAAATAATACTACTACTGCTCCTCGTTTAATTAATTATCTTATTAAACATAAGCATTGGTCCCCTTTTGAAATGGTCTCTATGTGTCTTAAAATTGAGACTACCAGAAGTGTAGCTGCTCAAATTCTTAGACATAGATCCTTCTCCTTTCAAGAGTTCTCTCAACGTTATGCTCCCGTAACTTTAGATCCTGTCGTTCCTGACTTACGTCTTCAAGATCATTCCAATAGACAAAACTCTATTGATTCTATGAATGAATACGATAAACAACAGTTTCAATTACAACTTAGACAACATTATGATCAATCTATGTGGTTGTATCGTCAAATGTTGGATGCTGGTGTAGCTAAAGAATGTGCTAGAGATGTATTACCTCTATCTACGCCTACTGTGCTATACATGCATGGCAATTTAAGGTCTTGGTTAACATATGCTGATTTACGTACATCTAACGGTACACAGATGGAGCATATGACCATAGCAACGTCTGTAAAAGAGCAAATTGCTCAGTATTTCCCTAAGTGTTATGCTGGTATGTGGGTGACTGATTAAAAATGACAAAAATGTCTGAAGCCTATGTTTACGTAGGTGCCGACATTTTCACCCCTAGGGGGGGTCCTGGTGTGTTGTTTTGGTGCTGATTGGATGTGTGATCTAATGGATTCGACTAGGTGTACAGTGCTGTGAACGTATTCGTTACGGTTACGTACACCTTGTTTACAATTCTTCATGTGATCATCTGTTTGCGCTACCATCAGTTAAACTAATGAGACCAGTGATACCAATGGATTACAAGGAATAACAGGGGTACCATGTGACAGTTGTTGAATTGATTGCTTGACTTTCGCTGGCTGACCTGCCATGTTTGATGCATCGACCGGCAACGACAGCAGCTTGCTTAGTCAGTCGAACCAAGCCTTAGTAAACATGATCATCATGAGCTGAACGGGCTTACATTTCAAATTGTTACAGACCATAGCTAACCTGTCCACTACCGGATAGGTTAGCCACAAGCACCTCGACAACCGAATACCTACACGCTGACTAAGAGGCGAGCTACCGCGGCACCAGGTAGCCAGTGCAAGGGCGCTGACTCAGTGTAAGGGGGAGCAGTACAGATGTACTATTATGCAGAGCCACATGCTTTGTTTGATCATGGCAGCCTATGCAGGGCCAGCCCTGGTATGTACTTCAACTGGTGCACATAGGCGTTGAGTCTTATGGCTCAATTGTTCACTACGGTATCAACAATGAAAGTCTTGATCTCTTATCTAGAAGAGTTCGCTAAGTGTTACGAAGGTGATGCTTATGGTCTTGCTTCTGACTTCGAGTTAGTTGTAGGAATCTCAATGAATGAAATGTGTAACAAACTCAGTGATGAGATTGAAAACTTCAAATCATTCAGTGAGGAAGACTAATGTTCAATTATGAGGATCAAGTCCTTGACGCTACTGATGCTGATGGGATGCTGAGCATTCAATTAGCCTCACAACTAATCACGGACCACAACACAAGCCTGTATCAAATGATGCAGGATGGATACACAGGTAATTGTAGACACGCCGAATCATTACTTGATTGGCTTGGCTATTGATTTACAGCTAGTGGGTATTAAGCAGGAGTTCAACTCTCCTGCCTAGCTATTGCTACTCGCTGAGAGTAGCCATTAATTCATGTTCACTCGTATTCCATTCCGTACATCTAAGTGTGTGGAGGTTATGTATGTCGACTTGATACGTGGTGTAGTTGAAGTTGCTTACTTAAATGGGAGCATCTATCAATACACGTGTGTATCACGGCGTGCAATCCTATCACTTATGTGTAATCCATGCATGAGTCTTGGGCTATGGGTTAACCATAACCTACTATCATGTGATACAAAGACCAAGCTCCATGGTGAGTGTGTCATTGTTAATCACTTTGATGCATACTATTACAACCAAGAGGTTTGTGTTTAATGATTTCTTTACCCAATCCACCAATCATGACATTCACAATGGACAACCAACAGCTTGCACCACGCTCTGATCTAGCTACTAAGCAGGAGCGTTTAGTTGGTGATGAGTTACTTGCTTTTATTAGGGGTAATGAATCAATGACTAAGCAACAACAATGTTATGGTGCTGGTTACATCAAGACCTTGAAAGATGGGTCTATTGGTTGTAACTACACTGATTTCTACATGGCTTTGATTGAGGCTAAGGGTGTAGACCTTGACGCATCAGATACTGATGACAAAGAGTATGATGATTGGCATGATTCGCTTGAAGATCAAGATAAGGACTTGATCAATGAGATTCAAGAAAGATGTGGTGATTTCAATGATTACACACCTGAAGAATGCCGAGAGTTTATGGATGAACTCAGCAGCATAGGTATCACTACTGATTCCCATTTTGAAGATGCATTAATGTATCAAACATCAAGCCATAACGCTGGCGCTGAGTTTGCAGAGCACGAAGCAGATTCTTATGGTTGTACTACCTTCATTGACATGCCATGGGTTGTTATTGATTGGGAAGCTAGTTGGGAACGTAACTTGTCACATGACTATTCAACAATTGAATTCAAAGGTGTTACGTACTTCTTCTTCGCTCACTTCTAATCAACTTATCCACTGACGTATGATCTGGTCTGAATCAACTATCATCCTTGCAATTGTAGGGATGGTAGGTCTATTCTCTACTGCTGTTATCTATCAGCGTAGTAATCGAATCACCTCTAACTATTACAAACATGACAAACGTTAATAGATTCATCATGTGTATGGGTGTTAGTGCGCTTGCATGTTTCTTATGTGGATTCAATGCAAGTGCTATCTTTACATTCATAGTCATAGGTTTATTAGCTAGCATCATTTAACGTTCACAATCGACAAACTAAGAAGGTATTTGATGGCACTACTTGGACAATCAAAATATAAAGATTACGAGATAACATTGCAAGACGGTGATGATGTATTCACAGAGTATGTCATGGCTACATCATCAGAGCAGGCTGCATGGTCTGCAATGGAGCTATCCACTCGCCGTGGGTGTGAACTAAAAAACGTGAGGGTTTGTGATGCGTGGTAAAAAAGAGTTTCCAAACAACTTTGAAAAGTACAGACAAGCCGATTCAAAACACTTTGAACCTGTTACGTGGGAGGAGTTCTATGAATGGCGACTATGTCAATGGGAGCTACCGTCTTCGATCTGCTGCATCTTAAGAGCAGAGCATAAAGAGACTGGCAAGATCACAGAGCATGTGTATCAGAGGCCATCAGCTGTAGCCAAGAGGTTAAAAGCATATGACAAGCAAGGTACGCATGATGTTGTACTTGCGAGTCATGAATTTGTTGTTCCATTAATTAAGCCACAATTCTCACTACTTACAGATGACCTATTTGATGACTCAAACAATGATTGACAACCTGTCCACTGAGGAATACAGTTATTTTCTGGCTTATGGTGACAAGGATGATGACAGCAACAAAAAGTTAAACAAACTTATTGAAGAGATCTTAGGAGACTTTAATGCAGAAGATGCGTAATTGTGCAGATGTATTTCTATGAAAACTGTATCAAGCGTAACTACTTAAGCTTAATCGCCCAATAAGCTGCAATCGATTCTCATAATCAATTACTTGAATTTGCTTCCTGATTTCTACCTGAGAATCAAAGATCACAATCGACTAAAGCTCTGGACCACTTCAACCATTGTTTGTTCAACATTACATATCCACTGTGGTATAATATACATGGAGATGTCATGGCGTCATGGACCCCCTAAAAAGGCTTCAAACAGATGATGCATTGGCATCTCTGCTCACATGTTGGGAGTTACTAAGGACCAAGCATCGAGAGATACCAGCGCAAGCTGTAACGGTTCTCCTCTACATTGCTTCACACAATCCATGTCATAAGCAAGCGATAGAGGAAGATCTAGGTCTCACTACTGCATCATGTTCAAGGATGATTGACACCATTAGTGATGGCAATGGTCGTGCTCGGGTTAAAACTCCAGGGTTAGGTCTAGTCACTAAAAGCTCAGATCCTAAGAATGGACGCAGGATCATGTTATGTCTCACTTCTGACGGTGAGGAATTTGTCCACCAAATCAAATCCATCCTTTATGGCTGAGATCGTTACCTGGCAACAAGCAGTTGACCTTTGTTTTGATACCCGACCTAAATGGAAGGGATTAGAACTAAAACAACCTGGTATCAATACCAGACATTTCACTGAATACTATGGAGGCGACTCACCATGCAATGAAATTGACCGCAAGACTTTAAGAGGTTTTGTTGATTATCTCAAGGACCAATACGAATATGAGGATGCAACTCTAAATCGTAAGTTGTCTGCTGTTTGTACAGTTCTAACTCACGCCATTGATGAGGAAGAACTAGATATGAACGTACCACGTAGACCACATTTCAAAGAGAATGAAGGTCGTCCTTACTACTTCAAAAAAGTAGACATTGAGACTATTTGTACACATACGAATAAGACAGGCTTACCTGAGCTCGTACGGTTTGCAGCACTCACTGGTGCTCGCAGGGGAGAGTGCATAAAGGTAGCAGTACGTGATATTGATCTAGATAACAACCTTATCTATATCGGAGGTAGACCAGAATTCAACACCAAGAATGGTGATTGGAGAACGGTACCTATCCACGATAAGCTGTTACCTATGTTGGAATCACGCTGTGATGGTGTACCAAAGGACGTGACAATCTTTGGGGATCAATGGATCGGAGCACACTCAGTTCTCCACTACTTTAAGAAGGCAGTAAGAGACGCTGGATTAGAACCTCATATGGTATTTCATTGTCTTAGGCATTCATTTGCCACTTGGGCGATTGAGGACGGAGTACCTGTAAGAGTGTTAATGGACCTGATGGGCCACAAGAAAATCGAAACCACACTTAGGTATGCGAAAGTCACAGATAATGCACGTAAAGAAGCCATCTCCAGTATAAATTTTTAGATCCGCCATCCAAACGTCACAATCTAATTGATTACACTAGGGTATAGGTTCGCTTATACCCTTCCTTAATTCACAATCGACTGAGGTATTTACTCTGGCAACACCTGCTCAAATCGATGAACAAGTCAAGTTTGAAAGAGATGCCATCAGACATGGCTTGAAGCGTCTACGTGAGAACACAAGAGCCCTTGAAAACAAAACGTATGCGAGTGCAACTGTATATGGGTGCAGCAGTATTTCTACTTTGCTGCCTCTTGTTACCAAGCGTATTGAAGACACCAACACTAGAATTAAACAAGGATGTACTGGAAGATCATTCAAAGAGATTCAACAGTATTTAGAGCCCATTGATGCAGGTGCAGCAGCATCTATTGCTTTAAAGATTACTTTCGATAAAGTATTTAGCTATAAGGATAAGGCTAACAAAGTTGTCACTGTATGCGAAGCAATTGGTACTGCTGTAGAACAAGAAGCACAAATGCAGTTCTATGAGAAGAACTGTCCAGGCTTATTAAATGTACTTAAGAAAAACTACTGGCACAACACCACTGGTACACACCAAAAGTTTGTAGTTATTCGTACCCTTATTCAGCGATATGATGTACCGCAGTGGACAAAATGGTTTGCACCTGACAGAGTAAAGCTTGGAGCTTGGCTACTTGATTGCATCATGGAGTCGAGTGGTTGGTTCATGAAGGAAACTAAACAGCAAGGAAAAAAGAAGGAAAACCTTGTAGTACCAACACCTGAGTTTATGTCAATAAAGGATGAAATAATGGCTAACGCTGAATTATTTGCTCCGATTGCATATCCGATGTTGATTGAACCTAATGACTGGTCAGAATCAAGACAAGGAGGTTATCTTTGCAATGAGGTAATGCGTGGACACGACATGGTTAGGCGAGGTGCGTCATCTATACAGGGACCAACCCCTTACCAATTTCTAAATAAAATACAGAAAGTTGGGTATCGAATCAATCCATTCACAATAGACGTTGCTAAAACGTTGATGGATAGAGGGATATCCATTGGTAAGTTTGTCCCTATCGTGGAGGTACCACTTCCACCAAAACCTGTAGATATTGCAGAGAACAAAGAGTCTCGGCAAGAATATAGGAGACGAGCTGCAGAATCAATGAATCTCAATGCAGCATCATTCAAAAAGTCATGTAGAACACGCATGACAATGGAAGCAGCAAAGTTATTTGAGGGTAGAGAACAATTCTTTTTACCTTGGAGCTTTGATTATAGAGGTAGGGTATATCCTATCCCTGCTTTTTTAACGCCACAAGATACTGACTTTGGTAAATCATTACTAAAATTCAGTGAAGAGGCGTTTATGACACCAGATGCAGAGGAATGGTTAGCTTTTCAAGTAGCAACCACTTATGGTCTAGATAAAGAACCTATCCACGAACGTATGAAGTGGGTAGCCGAGAACGATGAGGTGATTACTGCTGTCGCACTAGACCCTATTGGCAATCTTTCTCTATGGAGAGATGCCGAAGATCCGTGGCAATTCCTTGCTGCATGTGATGAATATTACCACTGTATTATTAACTGTGATCGAAATTACACTTCTCTGCCAATTGCAACTGATGCCACCTGCAGTGGTTTACAGATACTCGCCGGATTATGCAGAGACGCAAGAACTGCAAGTCTTGTCAATGTCTTGCCAGGGGAACGACCCGCCGATGCATATGCCGTTGTCTCCGAGCACGCTAAACCAAACGTCCCTATAAGTATCCAACCTTATATGGATAGACGTACAGTTAAACGTGTAGTTATGACAGTCCCATATAATGCCAAACCTCATTCAAACAGGGGTTACATCAGAGATGCTCTGAAAGAAAAAGGTATTGAAATTGAAAAGGATGATTTAACTGCAACTGTTAAAGCTGTACGTGATGCAATGGATGAGGTAGTACCTGGTCCTATGGCTGCAATGAAATGGATTGAGTCAGAAGTTGGTAAGGCTATTAAACGTGGAGCAACTGAACTTAAATGGGTAACACCATCAGGTTTTATTGTTACTCAAAAGTTAAACAAGAAATTGTTTGAGCGGGTAACACTACAACTACTTGGTCGTGTCCAGATACGTATAGCTACTGATGATAGTGACAAGGTTGATCTTTTGCACCATAAAAATGCAACTGCACCCAACCTAATACATTCGTTAGATGCAAGCCTTCTCCATCTATCTGCACTTAAATTTGATGCTCCATTAGCACTGATACATGATTCAGTGTTATGCAGAGCAACCGACATGACGAACCTGTCCACTGTCGTACGAGAAACATATATGTACTTGTTTGCTGAGCATGACTATTTGACGTCATGGGGTGAGCAGATAGGTGCTGAAACTAAACCTCCGATTATTGGTGATCTCTGCCCCGAATCAGTAATTGAATCCACATACTTTTTTTGCTAACCATCCATACATGGATGAACTATATTTATGGCCCGTAACACATTTACAACTAAAGAGCCCGTTATCCTTGAAGGTTATCAGGCTGTATTGAAACCAAGTAAGTTTGGTTACTCACTATCGACAGTAATTGATCAAGAATTGGTAGATCAACTAGAAGATGACCGCACTGAATCACTCAAATGGTGTGAGTCTAAATTGAAGAATCCAAAGCGTAGCGTTCTTAAGCCTGAACCTTGGGAAGAAGTATCCGAAGGACAGTATAAAGTTAAATACAGTTGGAATGAAGAGAACAGGCCACCTATTGTAGACACTGAAGGTGTACCAGTAACAGATGAGAATACACCTCTATATTCTGGATCAAAGGTTAAGGTAGCTTTCTATCAGAAGCCATACATCCTTAAGGATAATATTACCTACGGTACAACCTTAAAGTGTCTTGGTGTACAGATTGTTTCAGTCAATGGTCAGGCTGGTGTTGATACCGGTGATATGGATGTAGAAGATGTAGTAGCTTTGTTTGGAACAATGAAAGGTTTTAAAGCTAGTGAACCAAATATCACACCTGCTGCACCAAGTTCAGTTAATGAAGATGATGATTTCTAATGGCATTCAGATCTGGCCTTGAAGAAAAGGTTGCTGATCTGATGGTTGAGTTAGGAGTGAAGTATGAGTATGAATCCACAAAGGTTCCTTATCAAATCATGCACTCATACACACCTGACTTTCTTTTACCAAATGGAATTTTTTTAGAAACTAAAGGATATTGGGATGCAGAAGACCGACGCAAGATCAAGGCAGTAAAGCAACAGCATCCTGAACTTGATATCCGTATGGTCTTTCAAACTCCATTCAATAAGATCAGTAAAAAATCAAAAACAACATATGCACAATGGTGCGATCGACATAACATTCCATGGACAAGCTATGCAAACATCCCACTCGAATGGTTCGTTTGAGCGGCATGAACCTTGTAATGAATGTGGTTCATCTGATGGTGTAGCAGTTTATTCCGATGGAAATCGTTATTGCTTTGTATGTCATCACTTCGAAAGGGGTGATGGCTCTTATTCACAATCGACAAAAACTCACATGAGTTACAAAGGCTCAGCTCAAAGGCTGCAGAAGAGAAACTTATCTGAAAGGATCTGCGAACGTTACAAGATCTATAAGGAAGGTGATCTCCTTCGAATGTACTACCACAACAGTGATGGCAGACCAATCGGAGCCAAAACCAGGACAAAAAACAAAGTCTTTAGCTATGAAGGAGAAAATGATGGAGCATTCTTCGGACAACACATCTTTTTTAAAGGAGGAAAACGTAAAAGTGTAGTCATTACAGAAGGTGAGCTTGATGCAGCATCAGTTGCAGAAGCATTAGGAGATTATCCTTGTGTATCTCTACCATCAGGTGCGTCAGCTGCAAAGAAAGCAATCAAGAATAACTATGATTGGCTACAACAATTTGAGAAGATCATCTTATGGTTTGATAATGATGAACCAGGCCAGAAGGCTGTTAAAGATGCTGCCAATGCATTACCACCTGGCAAGGTATTCATAGCTGTTGCAGAGGCTTACAAGGACGCCTCAGAGGCTTTACAGGCTAATGATTACAAGGCTATAGAGAATGCATTCTGGGACGCTAAACCATACAGACCTGATGGAATTGTAGAAGGTAAATCTCTACTTGAATTAGTAACTACACCAAACCCACCTAACGATCATGAATATCCATTTCAAGGACTCAACACACTCCTACATGGTATTAGATACGGAGAGCTTACAACGATCACTGCAGGAAGTGGTATCGGCAAATCCAGCTTCTGTAGGGACATTGCAACTTCATTACTCCAAAGGGGAGAGAGAGTCGGTTACTTGGCTCTTGAAGAATCAAACAGACGAACAGCTCTAGGTCTCATGTCATCTGCTGTAGGTAAATCCTTACATCTAGGTGAGCCTACACATCATGAGTTAACAGAAGCATTCGATATGACTATCAAAGACTGGAACCTTTTCCTATTTGATGGTTTTGGTAGTTATGATCCTGATGTTATCTATAATCGGATTGAGTACCTGGCACAAGGTCTCGACTGTAGAATCATTTTCTTGGATCACCTCTCCATCCTCCTTTCTGGACTCGATGGAGACGAGAGACGAATGATAGACGTCACCATGACACGCCTCCGCTCACTCGTGGAGCGCACAGGTATATCTTTATTTCTTGTTAGTCATTTACGAAGAACAACTACAGACAAAAATCATGAGGAAGGTGGAAGAGTCACTCTTGGACAGCTACGTGGAAGCGCAGCGATTGCACAACTATCTGACAGCGTCATCGCACTTGAGCGGAATCAGCAATCAGACAATAAAGACAGCACAACAACTGTGCGAGTCCTTAAGAATCGACATTCAGGAGAGACAGGGATAGCCTGTTCATTAACGTATAACCTTGAAACTTGCAAATTCGATGAAACTGAACCAGAACCAGAATTCGATCCAGGGAAAGATTTTTAAACCAAATCCTCCTACCGATGAAATGATTCGTAAAGCGAAATTCATAGACAAGACTTATGTATGGCAGAAGAAGTGAGTCTTGTATTTGATTTAGAAACAAACGGACTATTATTTGATGCTAATGCCATCCACTGTATTGCTATTCACGACTGCAATACGCAAGAAACTATTGCATACAATGACACGGGTAATGAAGAACCTGTCATACGAGGGGTACAGCGGTTGGCCGATGCTGACTGCATCTTGGGTCATAATGTTATTGGGTACGATATTCCTGTACTCAATAAACTATACCCTTGGTTTGAGCCTCCTAGCCTTGTCATTGATACTTTATTGCTATCACGTCTTTACCACCCGAACTTACTAGAAATAGACCAAAAAACAAAGTGGAGATTTATGTCTCAACAATTATGGTCAAGACATTCACTAGAAGCTTGGGGATACAGATTAGGTGAGTACAAAGGAGTATTTAGTAAGCAAACAGATTGGAGTAGTTGGTCTCAAGAAATGGAAGATTACTGCATACAAGATGTAAACGTTACCACCAAACTATGGAAGCATTTCCACAAATACCTGAATGGATCCAATTCGAACATCAGGTAGCTCAAATACTTACACAACAAGAAATTCATGGATGGTCCTTTGATTCGAATGCTGCATGGCAACTTACATCTACTCTCAGACAAGAGCTTCGAGAGATTGAAGAATCACTACGAAGGAAACACTCTCTCATTGCAGGAGCAGAATTCACTCCAAAACGAGATAACAGCACGTCTGGATATGCGAAGGGTGCACCCTTTACTCGATTAAAAGAATTAAACCCAACCTCTCGTGATCATATTTCATGGATATTGAAAACACACTACGGATGGAAACCAAAGCAGAAGACACCTACTGGGAAAACAGTTATCGACGAAGTTATTCTGACCGAGATTGGATCGGAGATTGCTATGCAGTTTGCGAGATGTTTGACGGTAACGAAAATGCTTGGGATGCTCTCGAACGGCGTCAACGCATGGCTGAAGCTTGTTACGAATGACCGGATACATCATCACTGCAGCGTTGCAACAAGTACACACCGTTGTGCACACCGAAACCCAAACCTCAGTCAGACGCCAGCAGACCCAAGATTTAGAGAACTCTTTGTTCCAAGCAGAGGCTTATGCATGGTCGGTGCTGATCTTTCTGGGATTGAGCTACGGATGCTTAGCCATTATCTCGCTAGGTTTGATGGTGGCAGATATGCAGAGATCCTCCTTAATGGAGACATCCATCAGGTCAACGCAGACAAAATTGGTATCTCCAGAAAGCTAGTCAAGACAGTTACTTACGCATTTTTGTATGGCGCTGGAGATGAAAAAATCGGTACTAGTTATGACAAACAACTCTCCTCTACAAGTGCTAAACGAAAAGGTAAAGAGATTCGTGCTGCATACATCGAAGCAGTTGAAGGATTGGGAAACCTCCTGGAAGCAATTAAGAAAGCTTCGGAGAAAGGCTCCATACGATCTATCGATGGAAGAAAAATTACAGTTGATTCACCTCACAAAGCGTTGAACTATTTACTCCAATCAGGGGCTGGAATAGTAGCAAAGCGTTGGATGATTATCAACCAAGATCACATTAAAGAATTAAATTTATGCTGCTCTCAACTAGGGTTCATCCATGATGAACTTCAGTTCGAAGTAGACCCTAAACATGCAGAAGACTTATGTTCATCCTTGGTACTTAGCAGTACAGAAGCTGGTGAATACTACAACATCAGGTGTCGTATTGATGCCGAAGCAACTATCGGAAACAACTGGAGCGAAACCCACTAATGCTTTATTCAAAGAAGAAGAACGAAATCAAGTCAACTAAAAAGAAAACAGCACAAGGTCAAGGTCGTTTATCTAAACCTAAAGGTGATCGCAAGATGAGTAGGGGTCAGGGTAAATGATTTCATTACTAATAGATGCAGATTACATTGTTTATAAAGCCTGTGCTGCAGCTGAGTATGACATTGACTGGGGTGATGATGTCATAATGGTTGGCAGCAGGTTCAGTGAAGCATATACAAATGTTAAACGTGAACTTAGTAGAATTAAGTCTGGCTACTTAGATTCTGAAATCATTTTATTCTTTAGTGATTCTATTAATTTTCGCAAGTCAGTTGATAAGGATTACAAAGGACACCGTAATCGCAAGAAACCTTGTGGATATAAACGTGTGATACACCATCTTCATGATGAGTATCGTGTTATCCGTATGCCAACATTAGAAGCTGATGATGCATTAGGTATCTACGCAACATCGAACGATGACTGTGTAATAGTATCCCCTGATAAGGATCTAAAACAAATACCTGGCACTCTCTACAATCTAATTGAGACGTTCACAATCGACAAACAAGCTGGTTGGGAATGGTTTTTAATTCAGACACTAAGTGGTGATAGTACCGATGGATACAGTGGTGCACCTGGATACGGCGTAAAAACTAGCACAAAATTTTTTACTGAATATGGTTATAGCTGGAATTCAGTAGTCAGAGCATTTGATTCAAAAAATCTACCTGAATCTGAAGCTCTTAAAAATGCGCGACTTGCAAAGATACTTACTGCTGATGATTATGACTTCGAAAAGAACAGACCCATCCTATGGACTCCCACCGATGCCGATAACAGATCTGACTGTGGAACAGCAGTTCAAGCTGCGCCGAATGAAGGACTTGCTAGATAAATGTCCTCCAGATCAAATGATTGAGTTGTTTCTACAATTACAAACAACAAATTTTATTCTTACTAACAACATAGGTGAATTACTTAAAGCATGGAATCTCCCAGTCACTACACCCGAGGATCAATAGAAGTATGGGATTTCATACGTGATCAACAACTTAACTACCACTTAGGTAATGCAATTAAGTATGTGTGCCGAGCCGGTTACAAGGATGTTCACACGAAAACAGAAGACCTTAAAAAGGCTATCCACTATCTTGAAAATGAATTACAACACACACACCCAATCTCAAAGTCTGTCCGATCAAGCCCTGGAATTTCGTACAGCGTATGGGATCCAGAACGCGAGGGAGAGCCGGACTATGCAACGGGATTTGATCGTTGAAGAGTTCAAAGAGTTTATGTATGCAGCCACTGAAGAAGGCTATGAAGACGAACTAAAAGAACTTGCAGATCTTGTGTATGTCTGCTTTCAGTATGCAGAAAATATGGAATGGGATCTAGAGGAAGCACTAGATCGTGTACATAAATCAAATCTATCAAAGCTTGGTCTGGATAACAAACCAATCCGTAGGTCTGACGGGAAAATAATGAAAGGACCTAACTATCAACCACCAAATCTATCTGACTTAGTTAAATGAGCGAATTAATTTCTAGAACTGGACGTGTTCAATCATGGATCGATGATCCTGATGGCCGTCTTCCCGTGTCGTGCACGGTTTTTGTTGTTGACAATGAACTCGAAGGACCTAATGGAATTGAAGCAAGTTGGCGTTTTTGTTCCCACGCTCTACGCAACGGAGCAGGAGTTGCTATCCATCTATCAAGACTTGATGCTAAAGATACCGAGAGACCATCAGGGGTCGTTGCGAGTGGTCCTGTATCATTTGGACGAATCTATTCGGCTCTTAACGAGACTCTCAGAAGAGGTGGAAAATTTAAAAATGGTGCCGTAGTATTGCACCTTGATGCAAATCATCCTGACCTAAAAGACTTCCTTGTTGCACCACGAGATACCCTACCTTGGGTTAAGCGATGTGTAAACATCAGCCAAGAATGGTGGGATGAGATGTCACCTGGTAATAAGGTAATTCTAATCTCCAAGATTAAAGCTGGAGATATATGGCTTAACAAAGTAAAGTATGAAGGGACAAAAAGAATTAGAGGAAATGTATGTCTTGAGGTGTACCTGCCATCTAGGGGAACATGCTTACTACAACACATTAACCTTGGAGCCTGCAGCTTCAAACAGATCCCTGAAGCTTTCTCTCAAGGGATGCAAGAACTTTGTGAGCTACATTCAAAAACAAACGTCGGAGAGACTGGAGAATATCTACCTTCTTCCACAGATCGACAGGTTGGACTTGGAATTCTGGGTCTTGCGAACCTCTTGCGGAGGTACGGTGTCTCCTATGAACAGTTCGGGCGAGCTTTAGATCAATACTCAGCTGGAGAGATTAAAGCTACTGCTGCTTACTCTCTTGTAGAGCAACTATCTCATGGCATCCGTGATGCTTCATTGATTGCTCATGAGTATGGAATGGTCCGAGCTTTTGCTATCGCCCCCACAGCTTCTTGTAGCTATCGCTCAAAGGATGCTGATGGTTATACATGTTGTCCTGAGATTGCACCACCTATTGGTCGTACTGTAGATCGTGACTCAGGCACATTTGGTGTGCAGACATACTCATATGGTGATGTAGAGATTGCATCAGAAGTAGGGTGGGATAATTACAAACGGGTAGCAGATGGCATCATGCGTCTCTACCAAACCAGTGGACTTCTCCATGGGTACTCATTTAATTGGTGGTCAGATTTGGCTATTATGGATGAGGACTTCATTGAAGAGTGGCTTAGGTCTCCACAGACTTCTCTCTATTACTCGTTACAGGTAATGGGGGATGTTCAGGATAAGACCAATGCTTACGCAGCTATTGCTGAGGACGAAGTTGATGATTACCTGAACGAAATATTAACTAATGAACCTCAATGTGATTGCGCTGAATGAAAAACCCATACGAGAAACTACTATCAAGGAAAAGAAAATGGACACCAGTACAGACAACTGCTGGTACATGCAAAGAGGGTGCAGAGGAAACTGTTTACCGTGCCCTTGCATTGCGGCACATGGAAGTACCTGTGGGAGATTTTATAACTGATGCACTGGCCGGTGAAGTTCCAGATGTGGCGAGGGAGCTACTGCTATCAAACGTCAAAGACGAAGAAAACCACGACGTGGCTCTTGGTTACATCGCCAATGCTTACGGGGTGGATGAAAAGGCTGAAGCCGAAGCGTTACGGCTACGAGATGCTTGGATCGCGCATCCTGATCACACGATCCTCAAAGCAATGGTGGCCGAACGTGCAATCTTCTTCGTTCTTCTACCATTCTTCCGCGCTAATGGTGACGCTGGAATGCGAACAGTGAGCGCAGATATCAGCCGAGATGAACAATTGCATGTCGCCGCGAATTCAATTGTATGTAAAGAACTAGGGCTAGAGATCTCTCCAAGCCTGGACAAGTTACGCAAAGCAACTATCAATTGGGTGATGCAACCACTAGGTATTAATACTACTAATAGATATTTAGATAAAAAATTTTGGCTGGAATCTAGTGACAACCTTATGTATCAGGGTAAAGCACCTGAACTAAGTTTTACCAAGTCAGCCAGAATGCCAGCATTTTTTGAACACTCTAGCGTAAACCTACCACAATATGCTTGATCCAATCAAAACATTAAAGTGTAAGGTCTGCAATAAGGACGTGATGGTTAATGCAAATTATCCAATTACAGAAGTAACTTGTCGTGACTGTTATGCAAACACTAAACATACTTGAGACTCTTGGCATGGAAACTCATGCCATTGTCAATGAATTAGATACAAATTTCCCACCCATCAATCCTACTCCAGAAGATACTATTGAAAAGATCATGTATAGATCTGGGCAACGTTCTGTTGTGGAGTGGTTATTAAATCGCATGGAATCAAATGTCCAAGAAACGTGACACTGAATACAGCTACAACAAAGCTGATAGACAAGCTCGACGGCAATCAATCAATCAAACAAAAGCAGCTATTACTCGGGCTAAAAATTACAAGCCTGAAAAACTAGATGTAAAGCAAAATACATATACGGATAATCTTCCTAAGAGACCTGGTATGCCAAAGCTACCAAAGTTATCTACAATTAAATCTACTAAAGTTGATAACCCAAGTGGCTTAAAAGGAAAAATGAAAAAATTTACACCTAAGAAGTTGAACGCTGCTAAAGCTTATCCAAACGCACCCAGTACTAAAACTAAAACTAACGTACCTAAAACTAACGTTAAACCTTATATTTCTACTAGCTGGGGTGGTATTGGTAAGGTTGATGGTAATAAAGGGGGAAAATTGGCGTCTTTAGTTAACAAGAAAAAAGGGAAAAAATAAATGGCAGCAAAGCAACGATATGATGTTCTCCAAAGTGACCGCCAACAATTTCTAGATAAAGCATGGGAAGCTTCACAGCTAACACTTCCATATCTCATTCGTCGTGACGATGAATACACAAAAGGAGCAAAGGTATTAAAAACACCTTGGCAATCAGTTGGTGCTAAAGGTGTAGTTACCTTGGCATCTAAACTGATGCTTGCTTTACTACCTCCTCAAACTACCTTCTTTAAATTACAGGTAGATGAAACAGGTATTCCTCCAGGACTCTTTCAAGAGAATCCTAGTGTTAAGACAGAGATGGATACATCCTTTGCAAAGATCGAGCGTACGATCATGGAATCTATTGCAGCTTCTGATGATCGAGTCGTAGTACACCAAGCGTTAAAGCACTTGGTTGTAGCGGGTAATGCTCTGGTCTTTATGAATAAGGAACAGCTGAAGCTCTATCCCCTTAATCGCTATGTCGTAGAACGAGATGGTAACGGTAATGTTGTAGAGATCATCACACGTGAAACAGTCAGTAAGAAATTAGTCGAAAAATTTCTACCTGAAAAAACCTACCAGCAAACTGCTAATGATAATGAAACCAATCCTGGTGAGTGTGATGTATATACTCACATCAAACGTGATAACAATCGTGTCACATGGCATCAGGAAATCTACGGTAAGGTAATCCCTAGTAGTTATGGTAAGGCTCCATTAAATAAAAACCCATGGCTACCACTACGTTTTAATTATGTAGATGGTGAAGCCTATGGTAGAGGTAGGGTTGAAGAATTTATGGGTGATCTTAAGTCACTTGAATCTTTATCCCAAGCACTCGTAGAAGGTTCAGCAGCAGCAGCTAAGGTTGTGTTTGTTGTATCCCCTTCTAGTACTACTAAACCAGCAACTCTTGCGGCAGCTGGTAACGGTGCCATTGTTCAGGGTAGACCTGATGATATTGGTGTCGTTCAAGTTGGTAAGACCGCTGACTTCCGCACTGCATTTGAACAATCACAAGTCTTTCAAAAGAGATTGAGTGAAGCGTTCCTTGTCATGAATGTTCGTGACTCTGAACGTACAACTGCAGAGGAAGTACGAATGACTCAGCAGGAATTAGAATCACAACTTGGTGGACTATTTAGTCTGCTTACTGTTGAGTTTCTTGTACCTTACTTGAGTCGTAAACTTGACATGCTACAAAAATCACGGGCTATACCAAAGCTACCAACAGATTTAGTTAAACCAACAATTGTTGCTGGTATTAATGCTCTTGGTCGTGGTGCTGATCGTGAAAGCTTGACTGAGTTCCTTCAGACAATATCTCAAACAATGGGACCTGAAGCATTACAAACCTATATCAATCCAGATGAAGTCATTCGACGTCTAGCTGGATCGATGGGTATTGATCAACTTGGTCTTGTTAAAGGTATGGATCAAGTTAAAGGTGAGCAGCAGGAACAGATGCAGCAACAAGCATCAATGGATCAAGACCTTGCACTCACCAAACAAGCATCTCAATTCCAAGCAAACAATCCGAATGACCCAAGCCAAACCGGTTCGCCCCCCGAAGAAGGCGCAGCCCCGCTCCCCACGCAAGCCGGTGGAGAAGGCGGAGCACCTCCAACCCCTGGAGGACCCGAAGGTTAAAGACCTTTCAGTTAGAGATCGGAGGTACCTCTCCAATCAATCAAACAAATATCAAAGAAAACCCAAGGTAGGTACACCAACCCTCGGACGTGAAACTGCTTACGTAACTGAGGTTGGTCTTGGAAACCTCCGCTCTGAAACAGCATATGACAACACTGACGTATCAACCTGATCAAGGTCAACCTGAATTCTCTGAAGACGAACTTAATTCTATTGAAGTAGGTAATCAATTAGAGGAACAACAACAACAGCTACTTGCTGGTAAGTATGAATCAGCCGAACAACTAGAACAAGCTTACTTAGAACTACAACAGAAGTTTGGATCAAACCAAGAAGAGCAACCAACTACTGAAGAGTCTCCTGAAGAACAAGTAGTGGATGCTGAGATTGATTTGATGGAAGCATTGTGGCAACAGTCACAGTCAGAATATGATGAAGATACACTTGAATCTTTAAGGAACTCTGACCCTGCTGATATTGCTCAAGCTTATCTAGATTATCGAGCTGAGAATCAACAGCATGAACTGACATCTGAAGAAACAAGTGATCTTTATGATGTTGTTGGTGGTCAAGAACAATATACAAACATGCTTCGATGGGCTGCTGAAAACTGTGATGAACAGACCATCGAAATGTATGACACAGTGATGGGGAAGGGTGACCTTGAGTCATGCTTCTTTGCTGTACAAGCAATGGCCTTCCGTATGGCAGAGATGGAGGGATGGCAGCCTGATGATTTCATCTCAGGTCGTACACCTATCCAGACTGCTGATGTATTCCGTAGCCAAGCTGAAGTTGTTCAAGCCATGAGTGATCCTAGGTATGATGTTGATCCTGCTTATCGACAGGACATCATGAATAAATTAGAACGTTCCAATGACTTAATGTATTAATGGAAAACACAACTCCTAAGTATTTAAAACCAAAGAATAAAAATAAAGGTAAGGGTAAAACGAGTGGCTTTAATAAACTTCTTGCAGGTGGTGGCCTTGGTTTGGCTGGACTCCTTATTTCTTCGGTCATGAATAGTGGCAAAAAAACGTAAGGCTACAAAGCAACGCTTAGATCCTTCATGTTGGAAGGGCTACAAGAAATCAGGTACCAAAGTAAAAAGTGGTACCCGAGTTAATAACTGTGTAAAAATTAAGAAATGACCACCATCATTGAAGAACGCGGACGTGTAAACATGTTCGCCAAAGAACCACCTATGGAAGTTATGAACGTCACTGAAAACCACAACGAAAAAGCTGAGAAGTTGAATGGCCGCCTTGCAATGCTTGGTGTAATTGCAGCTCTCGGTTCATATGCAATCACTGGACAACTTATTCCTGGTATTTGGTAATGCACAAGAAGGGACACAAAGCTCCTAAAGTAAAGAAGAAGGCTAAGTTAATGGCAGCAATTGGTAATCCAATTCTACAAAACAAGTCCATGACAATTAAATCACATACCCCTAACTCTAATTATGGTTGACGACGCAGATAGGAAAAGACGAAATGCTATTAAAACTGGTGCCAAGGTATTGAAAGGTATTAAAGCAGTCTCAAATACTTTAGGTACCTCCCCTACTGAAACCCCTGATGTTGATACTAAGCTCGATAAAGGGTACGGCAAAGGAGATGGTGCCCCCGCAATACAGCCGAGCGACAGAAAATATACAACCGATGAAAATGGTATTGGCGACTTAGAGAAGACACCTAAGTCTAGGATTGGTAACATCACAAGACCGAACAACAAGCGGAAAACTTACTAAACAAACACTCTATTATTTTAAATGAAAACTCTTATTATTGCTTCACTCCTACTCGGCGCTGCTGGTGCCGCACAAGCTGGACCCTTTGTAAACGTCGAAGCTAATGCTGGCTTCGTAGGTAGTGAGTACGGTGGCTCTACTGTCATTGATAATCACGTTGGATACGAAGGTGATAACTGGTATATCCAAGGAGGACCTGCAGTAGTCCTTAATGATGGTGCAGATTCTGATCTGGAATTCTCAGGTAAAGTCGGTGCTAGTGCACCTCTTAGTGAACGGCTAGCTCTCTATGGAGAGGTATCAGTTTTGACTGCTGAAGCTGACAATAACTACGGAACTAAAGCAGGTTTGAAGTACACCTTCTAAGCTAAATAGATTCATGTGGAAGGTGCAATTCCTTCCTTAGCTCTAGACAGCCAAGTCTTTAAAATGGTCTTACTTAATTATACATACCCAACCATGAACTATTACTTAAATGACCGCTGTACTTTCAAGACCACAAAAACTAAATAACTGGCAGTCCTTCTGCGAGTGGGTGACATCCACTAATAATCGTCTATACGTAGGCTGGTTTGGAGTCCTAATGATTCCAACATTACTAGCCGCAACTATTTGTTTTGTCCTGGCTTTCGTAGCCGCTCCCCCTGTTGATATTGATGGCATACGTGAACCAGTTGCAGGATCGCTCCTTTACGGAAATAACATTATATCGGGAGCAGTTGTCCCGTCTAGCAACGCCATCGGACTCCACTTCTATCCCATCTGGGAAGCAGCCAGTCTCGATGAATGGCTATACAACGGTGGACCATTCCAACTCATTGTCTTCCACTTCTTGCTCGGTATTTACTCTTACATGGGACGCGAATGGGAACTTAGCTACAGGCTAGGTATGCGTCCCTGGATCTTCGTTGCTTACTCCGCACCTGTAGCTGCGGCCTCTGCTGTCTTCTTGGTGTACCCCTTTGGACAAGGTTCTTTTTCAGATGCAATGCCTCTTGGCATTTCCGGGACCTTCAATTACATGCTCGTCTTCCAAGCTGAACATAATATTCTTATGCACCCTTTTCATATGCTTGGCGTTGCCGGCGTATTTGGTGGGTCTTTGTTCAGTGCTATGCATGGTTCTCTTGTCACAAGTTCCCTTGTTAGGGAGACAACCGAGAATGTATCTCAGAACAATGGGTATAAATTTGGACAGGAAGAAGAGACATATAATATTGTCGCTGCTCACGGATACTTTGGACGACTGATCTTTCAATATGCTTCGTTTAATAACTCACGTAGCCTCCACTTTTTCTTGGCTGCATGGCCTGTTGTTGGCATTTGGTTTACTAGCTTGGGTGTTAGCACTATGGCTTTCAATCTTAACGGCTTCAACTTTAATCAATCCATTGTCGATAACGGGAACCGTGTTGTCCCTACTTGGGCTGACATACTTAACCGTGCAGGACTTGGAATGGAAGTAATGCATGAGCGTAATGCTCATAACTTCCCACTTGATCTGGCTACATACAAAACTCCTACTATCGGATAACTATTATGGGACTTGCTTACAATCCTAAAAACCGTGCAAATGATTTTCAAGTCCAGTATGTTGTAAAAACAACTGGCGACCAATGGTTCCCAGTAACTACTGGTTATGGTGATAACCCTAGCTCTGGTACATCAGCGCAACGTGTCGTTCAGAACGATATCCTTGCTGGTGATACTGCAGATGGAACACCAGCTGCTGCTGAACTAGTAGCTAGCTAATTATAAAAGTCCGTTCATCGAATACCGTCGATCAGGACAAGATACCAATCTCGGTAAACGACGCATGACATGAGGTGACATGGAACGGGGTCCCTCAATTCTCTAAGGAGGATACTATGCCAAACGTTGAAGTTCGTCAGCGTGTGCGTGAGCAAGCCCAAGCTCTTAAAGAGCAGAAGCTTGTGTATCGCGGGGTAGCTTACCTTAAAAGCCGCTAAGTAGTTCTGTAATTGGGAGGTGCAAATCCTCCCTTAGCAATTGGTTAGAGCCCGTACGCGGATACCTCTGACCGTCTAGACGGTGGGATAGACCACACATAATTGAATATCTTTGACGTCAAAGAGGAAGTAAACAAAACCTCTTTTTTTATATAATGGCTGACGCTACTATTACTCCAATTGGTTCGCTAAACTCGAACCCCGCTTCTATCGCCAAGTCTACCGGTTACGATAGAGGCCTTGATACTGGCAAGTACGCAACTTATCTGAAACTATTTTCAGGTGAGATGTTCAAAGCTTATGAATCAGCATGTATCGCTAAAGGTACTGTACAAAATCGTACTCTCCGTAATGGAAAGTCGATGCAGTTCATCTTTACTGGTCGTATGGATGCTTCATACCACACACCTGGAACTCCGATTCTTGGTAGTGGTGATCCTCCAGTGGCTGAAAAGACCATCATCATGGATGACCTGCTGATTAGTTCAGCTTTCATTTATGACCTTGATGAGACACTTGCTCATTACTCACTTAGGTCTGAGATCTCCAAGAAAATTGGACACGCTCTTGCCGAAGCATATGACAAGAAAGTCTTCCGTACTATTGCACTTGCTGCACGTGAAGCACATCCTGTGACTGCTGCTCCTGGCCCTGAGCCCGGTGGTTCTATCATCAACATTGGTGCTAACAACCAGTACAATGCACAGTCTTTGGTTGACGCCTTCTTCGAAGCTGCTTCAATTTTGGACGAAAAAAATATTCCTCGTGATGGACGTACTGCTGTACTTTCTCCACGACAGTATTATGCACTCGTCTCTCAAGTTGATAGCAACATCCTGAACCGTGACTTTGGTAACAGCCAAGGTAACTTGAACTCAGGTGATGGCCTATATGAGATCGCTGGTATTTCTATCAAGCGTTCTAACAACCTCCCATTCATGGTGACTGGTTCCAACTCTGGTTCTATTGATCGTGTTGCTGGTGAGAACAATGACTACTCCGGTGACTTCCGTACATCCTGTGGACTTATCTACATGAAGGATGCTGCTGCTGTTGTTGAAGGTATTGGTCCTTCTGTCCAGACCACAGGTGCTGACGTTAAGACCATGTACCAGGGTGACATCATCGTTGGTCGCTTGGCTATGGGTGCAGGTACTCTGAACCCTGCATGTGCGATTGAACTGCGTGCAGCTTGATAGGAGCCTTATAAATGTCTCTTATACCTGGTGTACTTCGCAAGGATACTTGCACAAATAACATGGGAACTGTTGGTTCAGAAACCATGAACCCTCCTACTCCTCAAGAGTATGGTCGTTTGTCCGGCGCAAATGCTGACGGTACAACTTCGACTGTTGCTTGTTGGGGAGGTGGGGGTGCTAACGCAACTGGACTCTAAATAATGGCAACAATTAAAGCTTACTCTGTAGCTAAAACTCAGAAACAATACGGTGGTAGTGCCATCGCTGATTCTAGTGTTTACTCTACAACAACTGGTCGTATGAATGGATACGATCTTCCTACAAATAGTGGCCTTCTCGAAGGTCGATCTGCAACTCTGCTCAACGGTGGTCGTACTGTCGTTGATCATGATGTTAGTGGAGCCCCTACTATCACAACAGCTGGTAGTGGTGGCCCTGCTTCAACAGCTGTTGTCGCTACAACTACAAACATTACTGGTACTGGTGCAGGACTAATTGTCACTTTCACTACTAACGGTTCTGGTGCAGTTAATGGCACAGTAACTCGTGCAGATAATGGTGAAGGTTATGCAACTGGTGATAAAGTCTCTGTAGATGGCATTGCTGGTAGCGTACTAACTCTAACCGCTGCTTAATATAAGGGGACCTTCGGGTCCCTTTTTTTTAATCCTTATTGAGAACTATTATCGATGACAAATTCATGGAGAAATCCACCATCAACACCTTCCGCAGAACAATTAGCAGCTGTTAATGAGCTGCTCCAATCTATTGGTCAGGCTCCCGTTTCTACCCTAGACACATCAAACCCGGACGTTTCGATTGCTTGGAATACATTGGTGTCTACCTCTAGAGATGTTCAAGCTGAAGGTTGGACATTCAATAGGGAGAACCATATTCAATTAAATAGATCTGCAACTACTGGTACAGTAAATTATATTTTGTTAAATAAAAATGAATTGCAAGTTGATCTAGTTAATGACGTAGCAAACTTAAATCATAATGCTGTTATCAGAAAAGATGGTAGCAATATTATTCTTTATGATAAAGAGCAGCATTCTAAAACTTGGTCATATGACCCTATCGTAAATAAGATATTTCTATTTGATTGGGAGAGTGCTCCAGTACCTATTCAAGCATATATTATTGCACGTGCTGCTACTATTTGTAGTTCACGAATTACAGGTGATATGAATCAGTATAAACTGCTAAAGGAAAGAGAAGAATTTTGTAGAGCACAAGCTGTGGAGTATGACACCAGTCAAGGTGATTACTCATTCTTTGGTCTAGATGCCCATACATCTGGGTACAGAACATATCAACCTATCCAATCACTTAATAGATATTAATGGCTGCTGTTACTCAAACTATAGAAAGCTATCTTGGTGGTGTATCCCGTGAACCTGATAAGGATAAAGCACCAGGAATGGTTGATGATATTCTTAACGGATATCCTGATATGACATTCGGTTTAACGAAGAGACCAGGTACAGAATTAAATATTGAAGTAGGTAACTCTTCTGATTTAGATGCTGCATACTGGTTTATATTTAGATACAATGATTTCGAAGAAAGGTATGTAGGCGTCATCTACAATTCAACAGTAAAAGTATTTAACATTGCTACTGGTGTAGAGGCTACAATCAGTGGTGCAAATCAAGCATACCTAAATACAACAAAAGAAAACTTTAAAGTCTTACAACGTAGAGAGAATATGTTCATTCTCAATACAGATAAGACCGTAGCTATCAGTTCAGCTACAGCTTCTGGTACGTTAACAGGTACCGTTAATACACTTGCTGAGTTACCAGCTGCTAACACCTTATCTGCTGGTGATATCTATCGTATTAATGGAATCGATGGAGCAGCAGATGACTATGTTATTAAATGGGACGGTCAAACTTGGACTGAAACAGTACTACCTGGAGTAAATATAAGTTTTGATACTACATCATTACCATATATTTTAACTAGAACATCATTAAATACTTTTACATTTGCTGCTTCACCGTGGACATCAAGGGTTTCTGGTGTACCCGGTAATACAGGAACAAGTAGACAGCCTTCATTTGTTGGCCAAAAAATTTCTAACCTGTTTTTTTATAAGAATAGATTAGGCTTTCTTTCAGAAGATAATGTAATTATGAGTCAGCCCTTGGAGTTTTTTAACTTCTGGCGTAATAGCTCACTAACTACAACAGATGCTGATCCAATTGATTTAACAGCTAGCAGTCTTGATGACGTAAGCTTGTTTGCTGTACAGCCTATGATACAAGGCTTGGTGTTGTTTGGTACCCGTGAGCAGTTTGTAATGACTGCAGGTAACACAAGTGTCTTAACACCATCGACAGCTTCTATATCCTCTATATCTCAATATGAGATAAACAAACTTGTAGAACCTGTACTATTAAAAGAAAAGATTTACTTCACAGCCAAAGCTAATAGTTATTCTCGTGTCATGTCTATGCTTACACGAGGTGATAATAACAGTCCACTTGTAGAGGACGTAAGTAAAATTGTAACCACCTGGTTACCTAAAGATTTAAACAGGATTGTTAGAAGCAATCAAAATGATTTTATTGGTATGTTTGATAATACCACAAATTATATTTATTTCTTTAGGACTTTAACTAATCAAAATGATCAATCAACCAACACCTGGTTTAGATGGGAAATGGCAGGTAAAGTTATTGCATGTTTTATGGAACAGGATGCAGTACAGATAGCAGTATCTGCAAATGGTAAAGTAAATATGTTGACTGCATACATTAATCCTAATACTGATTCGCCTCTTGTACAAACTAATGAAGGGGTACTTACAAATCCATCATTAGATTATATGCATACTCCATCTAAGAGTTATGATGCAACGACTGGTCTTACCACATTAACTTCCTCTGCATCAGATCCACTTAATAATGAATGGGGTCCTGTTGCTATTGAGACTTACACTGGTAGTTCAGGTAACGGTAAGTTCTATAAACTAACTAAAGTAACTGACACTACTTATACTGTTAATGAGGATCTGACAAACTCTACAGTACAACTTGGGTTTACATTTCCTTATAGTATTGATCTCCCTAAATTATATTACCGTACAGGTGAACCTGCTGATTTTACAGCATCACTTACAATTTCTAGAATGAAATTTGCTATGGGTAAAACAGGTGCAGTTGGTTTTGAATTGAAACCTAGAGGTTCTCAAAACTTTATTGATGTTGGTGAAATTGAACAGTCTAACTGGTACTTATTAGATTCAGCTCCCATCGATGATGAACGTATGTTCACACTACCTATCCATCAACGTAATGATAATTTCGATGTTCGATTAACATCTGACTCACCCTACCCTGTCTCGTTATTAAGCATGACATGGGAAGGACAATATTCACCTAGATATTATCAACGTGCATGATATTACAACACTTTAAGGAGAATTAACTAATGGGCTGGTTTAGTAATGATAAAATTAAGGATGCTAACAAGCAGGTAAAAAAACAGTTTAGATATGATAGACAGTTTCGAGATTATCAGATTCAAGAGAATGATGCAAAGTTCGACAAAGCAGTTTTAGATAGAAAATTACAGCAGGCGAACCTTGATACACAAGCCAAATATAAAGATGAAATCAAGAAACAAGATTATAAATCTCAAAAGAAACTTCAGAATAAACAATATAAGTTAGATAAGAAATCCTATAAACAAAGTCTCAAAGACTATAAAGCACAGACTCAATTGAATTCTATGTCTGGTGCATTAGCTTTAGAATCTGCTACAAGAGCAGAAGAAGAAGCATTGATTTCAAAGACTTTTGGTATTCAAGATTTAAAGAATGATCAAAAAGAAAACAAAAAAAACATAAAATTTGACAAAGAGTTAGTTGGTAACACTAAAGATTTTGCTAGGAAAACAGATAATATAAATCAAGAAGAAATAAAATCTCAAAAAGAGTTTGCTCGTTTTAATAACCGCAAAGATCAAAAAGATATTACTCAAGAAAAAACATTTACAAAAGATTCCTTCGAGCAAGATCAAAAAAAATTAGATTATACTTATGACAAACTTGAAGATGATATCACCTTTCTCGAAGATAAATCAGGTTGGGATGTAGAAGCAGCTAATCGTACATATGAGAAAGCTCAGGTCCCTAATTTTAATCAGCGTATTGATGCGTTAATCGCACGCGAAAAAGCAGAAGGAACAGCTAGGTCTGCTGGTAGAGAAGGTCTTAGTGCTGAACGTGAGGCTACAAGTGCCCTTGCAGAGTATGGTCGGACTCAAGCAAAATTGGTTGATGATTTAGTATTCGCCAAAGAAGATAAAGATCTTGCAGAAACATCTATTGGAGGCACAAGAGGTTATCAAATTAATTTAAAAACTAAGGATAGAGAGATTTTAAAAGCAGATAAAGAACTTGGAAGATTAACTAAAGATCGAAAGCTTGATAAACTTAATATACAATCTAGCAAGCTTACTGGAGCCTTAAAGCAAAATCTTAAAGAATTAGGATTTGCATCAAAACGCAGCACAGCGCAGAAAAACAAAACGTTTGATGACGCTAAGATTCAGATTAAGAAATTAAGAACTAAAGAAAGGTTCGATACCTTACGTTTCGAACAAGACAAGAGTAAGGTAAAAACTACCTATGATTCTGCTAAAAACCAGTTCATAGCTGACAAAGATAAAATTAAGTTAGATGAGTTCGCAGCTAACCTTGCTGCACAAGGGAAAATTCCACAGAAACCGAAGAAGCCTATTCCATTACCTAAACCAATTAAAACACCGACGACTCAACTTGCAATGCCACTTGCACCATCTGATCCTCCTAAGCCTGTTAAAGGTGCAATGGGTAAAACCAGTGTTTGGAATGATGTTGGTGATGTAGCAAATATTGGACTTCAAATCGCATCATTTTTTTAATAAATAGATTTAACTATGGCTCAATTTAGAGGGTCTGCACGTAATAGTGGTTTTAATGCCATCTCGTTACCTGATAATGCTAGACGTATAGAATCGGCTGGTATTAAAAGAATACAAGATCTACGGGCTAATTACCAGCAGACAATTGCTAATCAAAAAGAAGATCTATCTGATTTACAAAATGTACGTAATGCTGAAAGCCAGCAACGTGCTAAGAATGAAAGATTAGAAGATCGTTTCCAAAGCACTTACGAGAAAGCTTTGGAGAAACGCTACAAACAAAAAATTCAAAAGCAGAAAGATAAAGCTGAATTAGAGAAATCAGCTTATGACCGCTTAGGGACCTTCTCTCAGGAAGCCCTAAAGGTTGGAAAGGACCTGTATGAAAACCACAAGGATGAACGCAAGGAAGCTGGTATGGCACTTGTGTTCCAACTTGGACTAGATGCAAAGGATCTCCAAAACCTAAGGGCTAAGGAGGATGACCTTGCTGCTGAGCATGGTGCAGCTACTGCTGTGATCCAACGACTTAAAGCTAACGGAGCAACAGCATCAGAAATTAAACAGATTCGAGAGTTAGATGGTTGGGCACTGATGGGTGCTCAGAAAGAGATTGCACGTAATACGAAGCTTGCGTATAAGGTGCACATGGATAATATAGAAACAAAAACCAAGGAATATAAGACCACAAGTGGTTTGACACTTTCTTTAGCTAAGGCTCAAGAATTAGGCCAATTTAAGGAATATAAAGAGATTCGTGGAATTATAGCTGGTGAATTTCTAAAACCTTATAAAGGATATGACTTAGCATTTGCTGAGGAGTATATGTTTCCTGGTATGCGTCAGGTTAATACTATGTTAGAAGCAGAGTTTGCAACAGCAGCTCAGCAAAGATTTGAAAAAGATGAGAAAGACAGTCAAGACACAGCAGTCCTTAATCTTGTCGAAGAATTAAAAAGCAATCCGTACGCTTTTGAAAATCATATGCAGGGTGAAACTGGTGGACAAGGGGGAATCATTCGTAAGGATGCTCGTGAGAAGTTAGGAGAAACTTTATCACGCTTGGCTACCGATGGCTTAATAGGTCAGGATGCTTTACTAGACCTTTATGATCAAGAGATCACTGTTGCTGGTAAGAAGACAACCTTTTTTAAACAGTTTATTGAAAAGGGTGGTACTACAGCTGTTGCATTTAATAGAATAAAAACTATTCTAAGAGATAGGAGCAATGCTGATTATCAGAGAAATGAACGTGAGAAAGATCGCGTTGTTGAACAAATAGTAACGGGCTTACGTCTCGAAGCTGTTGAAAAAGATCTTAGTAGGGCTGAGGTTGAAGCTGGTGCTGAAAGAATTAAAGCTTTAGGTAGACCGCTCCCACCTGATGTTCAAAATCTAATGGTCAATAGAGAGCTTCCTGAAGATGGTAATATCCAATATCAGTTAGCACTTAATGAACTTCAGGATGGTGCAGTATTTGATGCTGCAGAACTTCAAGCTAAATACCCTGCACTCAAAGCTACACAAAGAAAAAGCTTAGTAGAAGCATCCGGTGCTAGTGGATCTACTCAAAGTGGTAGTGGTGGCTTTAGTAAATTTACTGATGAATTAGAGCAGATATTAAAATCAGCATTAAAGAGTAGTAATCTTGTCGATCCAGGTGCAGCAACTGTTGGCATCATAAGGGTGATGAAATCTAGATTCGCCTCTGATGTGATGGATTTAAAAGCTTCTAAGGATTGGAAAAATAATACTTATGAAACGATCGCTGAGGAAGTTCTAAGACGACATAAGGTAGATATCACAAAACAAACAAATGGTTATGAGCGTAAAACCTACCAAACGGGTAAGGATAAAGGTAAGCTTATTACAGGAACTGATGCTGGTTTCACAGCAGTTGATCAGAGTGTTGTCAATCAACAACCAAAATTTGATAGATTTATAAATCAATTAAAAGATAACAGTCGAAGTTATCTGGATAGTAAGATGTTAGGTGCAATGGACAAGGAGGATAGTTGGGCGAGAGATCTTCCAAGCATCAAGGAAACAGGTCAACCAAGTCAATGGCTTCGAGTACTATCAGAAGAAACAAAAATCCCCTGGAAAACATTATTTAATTCTCAAGTGCGTTTGTATTTTGGTAAAGATTCTGAATATGAATTACCATACAATCGTACCGAAGATGCATTTGGTGTTATCAGCCCAAGGTTTAAAGCAGTATTAGGTACGGTATCTAGTGTTAGTAGTTTAAGTGTTGCGATACCTGCTCAAACTCGTGCACAAGGTGCTAAAGGTACAGAAGTTTATAGACCACTTTTAAACTTAATGGCATCGTATGAATCATCTAATGACACAGTGCATGATGGCTATGATGCTATGAATCTATATGGTACTCATGGTGGTGACGTAGCTCACGGTAGTAATACAGGCACTATCCATTTTGGTGCTCCATTGATCGGGATGAGAGTCGGAGATATTATGTATCGACAATCATTACCCTTGAGTGATCCAGAAGGAATGCACGCTGCTGGTCGTTATCAATTTATAGGTGATACATTAAAGGATGGGTTTGAGCGTGGCTGGGTTCCTGGTAATATTACTAAGGACACACTATTTGATCAAAACACACAAGATCAATTAGCTATAGCTTACATACGTTCAACGATAAGAGACTTCCCTAACAATCCAGTTGGAGGAATTATGGGTCGTTGGAATGGTATTAAAAATAATGTTTCTCATGCTGAACTTACTGAAATAGTTAAGCAGATTCAAGCTGACCCGCGAATCCAAGGAACCGCCTTTGCCGACTCCGAAATTGATCCAGCCCATTACGCACGTATGGAAAGTAGAGCTAAATAGTCAACCTACTTTTGATTACTCACCGGGCATTATCTTTCTTTTCTGTACATTAACGTATGTACTCCTTAGACGGTTCCTAACTATAAATAAATAATGGAAAATGAATTAAATGAACTGACTCCTGAGCAGATTGCTGAGGAGCAGAAAAAAAACAGACAAATTATTTCTGACCATCAGACTGAACTTGGAAACAGAGACGGTGGTAAAGAATTACAAGAAATACAACAAAGCAAAGCTAACGCTGTTTCAACAGAAGTTAAAGAAAAGACTAACGAGGATGGTACCCTACAGGATACACATGCAACAAAAGATGCTGAAGACTTTGGAGTAAAGGAGAACTTACAAGATGCAGGTAAAGCTGTTGTAACTGGTGTACAGAATGCATGGAACAATACTATTGATCTTGGTAAATACTTGGATCCTAAGTTTTATGCTGAACGTAATGAAGGTCAAGACCCCTATTCCTTTGCATCAGGTCTAAAGTTCAATGCACAACAGATGCCAAAGACACGATGGGGAATGTTCCTACGTGACTTTGTTGATGTAGGTGTTGGATTTGTTGGTGTCGGTAAGATTGGCATGGGTATTAAAGGTATCCGTGGTGCCATGATGGCTGGTAAGACTATTAATAAAGCTGGTAAGGTTGTTAATGTAACTGGTAAAGCAGCGTTACTTAAACGTGCTGCTGTCGATGCTGGTAAAGGTGCTGCTGTTGATGTATGGGACTCTACTCAAACAACAGAAGAAGGTATCGTTGAAGGTCTAATTAAATCTAATCCAGTATTAGCTCAGAACTTACTCCAACTTGAAGATGGTCGTGATCTATCACCAGCTCATAGAACCTTCCTTAACCTTTTTGAATCAATGGGTATTGGAGCTGCAGCTGGTGCAGCCTTAGAAGCTGCTGGTGTTGGTTATAGAAAGCTAAAGGGTTTACCATCTACTGCTGTCACCCAGCCTACAGAGAACATTGCTGACAGCATGTCTACAATTAATAAAACACTTGTTAAATCAGAAGCAGCTGAATACCAGGCTAAGACTCTAAAAGTTACTGGTATGTCTAAGACCAAGTATGAAGCAGATTACTTTAAATCTCTTAAACGTAAAGGTGTACTTGATGAAGACATTACCATTGGTGAGTGGAGAGAAACCTGGAAGAATCCATCCAAGGTTGATGGTACTAATGAATCCTGGTATAAGCCGTCATGGGATCAACTAGATGAAGCTGTAAAGCAAGACCTAGTTATCGATATGGCGTTAAGTAAGAATATCGACTTTGGTGATACTCGTAACTACGCTAAGTTTAATGTTAAGCAAGGTGAGCAGTATCTTGATATTGGTGCTGATCAACTTGAAGTAGATTTAGGTAAGGGTACACCTCGTGCTGGTGCTTACTATAGTGCTGATAAGACTGATACATCCAACTATCCATTATCATCAGGTTCTTCTGTACCACTGAAATCTCTGAGGGATAAAATGGATATGCGTTCTAACTTTGGTAGTAAACGAGGTACTGTACGTGGTGTACTGACATCATCGCAGATCCATAAAATGGCAGAGACATCAGGTGTAGATATCGATGTAATTACCAAACAGGCTGAAGCATTATTCAAAAACGAAGAGTACCTTAATATGTATAAAGGAGCTTCTACAAAGGAGCTTCAGGATGACATGTTGTATGCAGCGATAGAACTTCAGGAATTTATTACACCAAATGGTAGAGCAACAAACTTTACTTCTGAAGAACTGCAAAAATTTATCCTTGCATTTGATCCAGAAATTGATCCTATTACTAACAAACCAAAAATTGATCCTATTACTAAAGAAATAGTTCCAGCATCTGATTACATGGGTGCTGGTAAGGGATCAAGCGCCTTTCGTACATTAACTCAAGCACAAGTACAAATGACTGATGTTGTACTTGGTCAACTGTCTCAAGAGATGCGTGATATCTCACGTGCTGCATTGAGTGTTGATGGTGTTATTGATAGCAAAGTACCTGGTGGTATGTTTGATGAGATTGCTGCAAGATATAAAGTATTGCAGGGTATGCGTCAACAGACTACATCATTGATTGCTAATCGACTACGTGAATTCCGTGCACCTGGTAAGGGTCCTAAGCCTGGTTCCAAAGCTGCACTAGAGGTAGTAGCTGAAGCTAAACGTAGGGCTAATGCTCAAACTGATCTATTGATTCAGGTCATACGTGAAGATGAAACAGGTGAACTATTTGAAGCCTTCAGATATTTCAGTGCTGCATCTAATGGCAACTTGATGACCATGGCCGATATGGATGAGTTCTTTGCTAAACGACTTAATGGTTATTCAGGACCTAATAATTTTCAGCGTAATAAGGTAGTTGGTGAGCTGATGACTATGGGTATTAACTCTATGTTGTCTGGTCCTAAGACACCTGTAAGGGCTGTCATTGGTACTGGTATCAATACTATGATGAGACCAGCAGCAGCAATTGTTGGTGCCAGTGTTACTGGCGATCGTAAAACAAAGATGGCTGCTATGTCACAGATTGGTGGTCTATTGGAGAGTATTCCAGAAGCATGGCGTAAGGCTGTAGCTGACTTCAATACCTACTTTGATAACGGTGGTGACTTTCGTGGTTACACCGCACAGCAAGCTGGTGATGAGTTCGAAGCTATGGCAGCACACTATGCAGTACGCGGTACTGCTGGTGAAAAGTCATTGTTTAATACATACAGGATGATGCGTGGTCTTAACCAAAACCCGTTTCTATCGTATGGACCACGGATTATGAAAGCAGCTGACTCATTTTTTGGTCAAATGATTGCTCGTGGTAATGCTAGATCTAAAGCATTCAATGAAGTCTATGACCGAATGATTGATAGTGGTATTGGTATTGGTGATTTTGAAATGAAGACAGCTGTACGTGAAGCTGAAAAGCGTTTCAATAAAAAGATATGGAAATCTACAGGTGAACTATCAGATGAATTCGCTAATTTCCAATGGAAAGAAGCAGCATTAACTGGTGATCTACCAGACTATGCACAAAAGATTCAAGCTGGTATTGAACAACTACCTGCTATCAAACCATTTGTTGGTCTATTCATGAAGACTGGAGTCAATGCACTGCAGTTAACTGGTAAATATACCCCAATATTAAATAGGTTCCTACGTGAATCAGCTGATATTATGTCTAAAGAAGCAGGACATCCTGACCTTCTTAGGTATGGTATTCGTACTGCTGATGAATTAGCACAAGCTAGAGCTGTCCTTAGAGGACGTGAAGCTATTGGTGCAGGTATGGTCAGCCTTGCTGGTTCTTTATACCTTGGTGGAATGTTATCAGGTAATGGACCGCCAGACCAAAAGCTACGTAAAACATGGGAGCAGTCAGGACGTTGGCAAGCAAGATCAATCAAGCTTGGCGATAAGTGGGTTAGTTATGAATCACTTGAACCCTTCAATGCATTCCTAGCAGCTGTTGCTGATATTGGTGATGCACAAGGTGTAATGGGTGAGCAGTTTACTGAGGATCGCCTTGGTCAATTGCAGTATCTAATTATGGCTAACATTACTAATAAGACCTTCCTTGCTGGTTTAATGCAGCTTGGTGATCTTATGACTGGTAAAGGTCAGTCAGTAGGTGCTGTGGCTGCAAACCTAGTAAACAATCAGGCTCCACTATCTAGTCTACGAAACGAGATTGGTAAAGCATTCAACCCTGGTATGCGTGAGATGGAAGGTTCCTTTATGGAACAGATCAAGAACCGTAACCTATGGGCTGAGTTCATGGTTGGTGAAGATGGAAAGCTTCCATACCGTTATGACATCTTTACTGGTGAACCGTTAGCTGATTGGGATCCAATGACTAACATGATTAATCGGACACTACCATTCCGTATTAGTAAAGTTGGATCACAAGCACGAGAACTTATATTTAGATCTGGTGTTAATTTACACCAGACATTTACTACTACACCTAATGATGAATCACTTAAAGAATACCCTGACGTAATTTCAAGATTCCAATATTTAATCAGTCAACAGGGCTTAGAAAAACAGTTTACTCAACTATTTCAGGATCCTGCTGTATTAAAATCAATCCTTGATATGGAACTTTCACACTCGAATGGTAAAAAGTTTTCTCCCAATGATACCGTCCATGGTGATCGTATCCGTCAAATATTTCGAGAAGCAAAGCTAAATGCTTGGGCTGAACTTCTAGCTGAAGACGCCTCAGTAAGCCGCATTGCAGAAGAAGCATCATTTAAAGCTCTTGAAAAACGTGCACGTAGATTAGGTAATACTGAACGTGCTGATGAATTAGATGCTCTACAAAACATTCCTAAATAATAACAATGGCTTGCAATCCTACTGTACAATACAATGATTTTACAGGTAATGGTTCATCCACCGCTTATACCTTTACCTTCCCATACGATAATACTGCTGATGTACAGGTACGATTAGGAACATATCCTAACTATACGTACCCATCATATACAACTGAATACGCTGTTGATTCTGCAAACCCCACCATTGTTAATTTTGTCACTGCACCTAGTGGTCCTATTAGGATCTTTAGGTGTACTCCTAATACTAGCCTTCCAGCTACCTTTCAACCTGGATCAGCAATTAGATCTAGTGACCTAAATAATAACTTTAATCAAGTTCTCTATGTCTCACAGGACTCTAGTATACGTTCTGTAGATGCACAGGCTGTTGCTGATACTGCATATGTTCAATCAAATACAGCTATTACTACGGCTGGCTCAGCGGTTACTACAGCTAACGGTGCGGTTACTACGGCTAACGGTGCGGTTACTACAGCTAATAGTGCTGTGTCTACAGCCAATGCAGCACAAACCGCAGTGGCTAGTGCGGTGCTTTATGCACCAATAGCTAATGTTGGTTCTATTCCTGGATCACCCAGTAATGGTGATTACGTAGAAGTACTGAACTCTGCGGGTATTGAAAGTTTTAGTCCTTTAAGTAGTCTACCTTCAGGTTTTGTTGGTGACTCTGGGCTAACTGTACGCATAAAATATGTAACCAATAGCTGGGTATTTCAAAACTACTATGCCAATGATGTAAACGAAAGATTTATTAAAAAGTCTGGAGATACATTTACTGGTCTAGTAACTCTTTCTGGAGCACCTACATCTAACTTACATGCTGCAACAAAGCTCTACGTGGATTCAAATGCAATCCTTGTGGCTGACGGCGGCAACTTTGACAGTGGAGCATCACTGGTATCAACATCATCAACATTCGACGGAGGATCTTTCTAATGCCAACACCTGCTAATCGAACTCCTCTGCGTGTAGCACGAGGTACATATTCTAATCTTAATAGCTCAGTAGCCGACATCCAAGAGGGTGAGGTTTGCTATGCAACTGATCAAAACAAACTATATGTCAAAGAAGGAGCAGCTCTTGTAAGTACACAGGTTGATCTTAGTGGTTCTATTGGTTCTACTATTCAAGCCTTTGATGCCGACACAGCAAAGACTGATGCTGCTCAGACATACACTGCAGCTCAACGTGGACAGGTAACAACACTTACATCCGCAGCTTCTATCACTATTGACTTTGCACTGTCTAATAACTTTATCCTAACCACAGGACATGCAGCCATTCTGTTTGCTAATCCCACGACAGAAGTAGCTGGTCAAAGTGGTTCTATCTTTATTGTTCAAGGTTCTACGACTTGTGCTGCCCCTACTTGGGGTAACCAATGGTACTTTGCTGGTGGCACTGCTCCAGCTCTAACTGGTACTACTGGTAAGTGTGCACGTATTGATTACATCGTTCAAGAAGCTGGAAAGATTCATGCAGTAGCAACCGATAACCTTGCGTACACTTGATATATGCCAGTATTTAATAATAATATTTTAGCCGGTGCCAGTGGTGCTACCGGCGGTGGTGGCTCTGACGAACGTAGTCTTAGGTTCAACTCAGGAGACTCAAGTTATCTTAACCGAACCCCAAGTTCTGCGGGTAATCGCAAGACGTGGACTTGGTCTGGGTGGATCAAGATTGACGGAAATTTTGCCAACAGAAATACAAATTACGGTGGCAGTATTTTCTTCGGTACGCATGATGGTCAACCGACTTGGATAAGCTATAACGCTACTGACCCGTATTTGCAATTTTCTTTTAACGACGGTTCAAGCTATAGGCACAATAGATCACAAGCCGTTTTTAGAGATTCCTCTGCTTGGTATCACGTTGTAGTTGCATTAGACACGACTCAAGGTACTGCTTCTAACCGGCTTAAAATGTATGTAAACGGAGTTCAGCTGACGGACTTTAGCACTTCATATACTATTCCTCAAAACACTCAAGTTGGATTTAATAACACATTTCCTCATAATTTAGGTGCATCTAGTGCTTCTACAAGTGGCACTGCTTATGATCACTTCGGTGGCCTCATGGCTAACATCCACTTTGTCGATGGTCAAGCCCTTGATTATACTGCATTCACCGAATTCGATACAAACGGTGTACTGCAGCCGATTGCATACGCTGGAACATACGGAACAAATGGTTTTCACCTCGACTTCAAAGACAACAGTTCATCGGCTAATTTGGGGAACGATGCTGCTGGTAGCAATAACTGGACTGTTAATAACTTCAGTGTTGCAGCCGGTGCAGGTAACGACTCCCTCCGTGACTCACCATCACAAATAGCAGATCAAACAGATTCTGGAGCGGG
>Ga0187217_1000031_pt1 | contig 47149 bp, 50 predicted proteins | sample 15SPOviralmetaG_FD_130165 | JGI IMG/M metagenome (GOLD analysis project Ga0187217, IMG submission 130165) | Marine viral communities from the oligotrophic San Pedro Time Series (SPOT) site, San Pedro Channel, CA, USA - 15 SPOT_SRF_2010-09-15... | ecosystem: Environmental > Aquatic > Marine >... | reverse complement strand
GTGAATGTGTTGAGAAGGACGAAAATCTGGTGCGCCCTCTCCCGTTTCAAACCAAGCGGGATGTGTCACCCGCACCCTATTATTTGGTAGAGCCACGATGTTACCCGTATATGGGCCAGCATCTAACAGCTCCATCACATGACTCTGCTTGTGTTGTGCAGGATCATCAGCAATCTCATTGTTCGTATAGTCCACTGTGAACATATACTTCGCGGGGTACATTTCCCCGTCAATCTTAGCCATCCAAGGGCACGGTGTGGCTCTATCAAGCACGTACACAGCGTGATCCCTCGAACTGCAATCCCAAGGCTGCGCTGCCCACACAGGCATAGGTTCGGGCCACTCCTCTAACGGGGTATCCCCTACCAACGCTGTAATCGGCATTCGTGCCCACATCGCACCTCCATGCACATTGGGTTCGTCTTCTTCGTCGTATGTTTCAGCTCCAGTAAAAATTACCTGAAAACTCAAACACCTAGTTGGCATCGTCGTTACTGCAATCGCCATAGCGTGAATAAACTCGCCATGATACTTCTCGTGGTTATGGGTATATTCTTTTCTTACCCAGCATTTGAAATACGGTACGTTGCTCTGCAAGTACGCCAACTAACACCTCCATCTTCTCCTTGCCTGCCTCAACCTAGAGTTAGGATCTTTAGCGGCTTTAGGAAACTTTTTCATTTGTCCAGCAGAACGCGCACAGAACGATTTTCTACGTGCTGCACGCTTCCCACTAGGTTTCTTTTCCGTCACTGCGGTTTGTAGCTTACTACCGGGGTTTTGCCGTCTGTATTTAGCAACGCCTTTTGCTGTCATACCAGCACCGGACTTAGTGGGTCGCTTGTCCCCACTCTTTACAGACATGCCCGCCATACCACCTTTTTTGAACGAGGGGCATGGCGATGCCTTTTTGTAGTAGCTACGCACGTTTAGAAGTCTTTACGCATGTACAAAATAATTGTGTACGTATCTGCGCTAGTGTGCCCTACCGTAGTAAAGTTGATGTCACCTGTTTTACCAGACCCTGCATTGTTGGTTAGCCCGCCAAATACAGTGTAATCGTGATTACCGCTTTGGTTTTCACCTAGCTCAATACAAAACTGGTCAGTGCTAGCATCAAACAGTATCTGCACTTTCATGCCAATACACTGCCACCAGATACGTTCTATTTTTACACCCGTACAGGCTATCCCGTTCTGGTTAGGCTGTAGAGCACTAACGTCAACTTTAGTAACAGCGGACTCACCAGAGCCGTCTGACACGTTGGTGAGCTTCATCACCGTATGCGTCGGGCCATCAATCAGAGTCTGTGAGGTTACAGCATCAGCCATAACTACCTCCTATTACTGGTCAGCGAATGCAGGAGCGGTTGTGCTCGTTACATTTCCAAAGATCTGATAGTTGGTGGTGTTAAGGCCAATAATGGTCACTTCAAAACCAGCAGGAACATTCAACTGTATGCTGCTGTTGGAGTTTCCATCAGAGAATACTGAACTAACTTCGTTACCATCTGTATCTAAGAAAGTAACACCACCAATGTAAAAATTAGTGTTGCCGGGAGTAACAATAAGCGCGTCCGTAGCATCAGCGGCACCGCCAGCGTAGACAAACTTAAAAACAGATCCAGCAATAGGAGCCGGAAGCGTATAAGTATTATCTTGACCACCGTCTGGAACAAGAAGAACTCGTCCACTGTGAGTCGCGTTAGTAAGCGTTACATTGCTATCGGCAAGGCTAACAGGCCCGTCACCAAGCGTTACCACCTCTGTAATTGTGCCTGACGTGGCGTTCTTACTGATGGTTTTGACCGTGCTTTCTGAACGAATAGCACCAGAGAAGGTTGTAGTACCCATGTGTATCTCCTGTCGTGGGTTATGTCAGGCACGGGATGCGCCTGTCAGGGATAAACTACTTATACAGTAGAAAAAGAAAAGGGGCAACAATGTGCCCCTTCTCATGCAGCGTTTTACGCTCCGGGTGAACCGAAAATCCCAAGTGGGTCGGACACACCAAAAGAGTATCGCTCGCGGGCTTTATAGCGCGAGTTGCCCGTATCGAAGTCTGCATCCATAGATGTAGCCATCGGGGTACGAACAAAGTGCTTCAAGCCATTCGGTACGTCAGTGGTCAAGAAGAAAGCATCTGTGTCAGTCAGATAGTGATTGACTGTGTAGCCTTCTGGGATTGACCCATTGCTGCGGATCGCGTTCAGATCGTTGTCAGCGGTTCCGACTCGACCTTCAGTCTCCAGCAAACGAGTTGCCACAAACATCAGATTGGGTGGGATAACCAGCTTACGAGGACGTGCTGCGATCAACAGACCACGCTCATCAGTCCAACCAGCGATCTGAATAACGGCGGCTTCCAAAGAAGTCTCGTTAAGATCAGCCGCGACAGCGGGACGGTTTGAGTTGGTACCACCAGAAACAAGCGGGTGTGCAGTTGAACACAGAGTCTGTCCGTCACCGTAAGTGGTGCCAGCAGCAAACGCATTGTTCAAAATTGCAGCACCTTTAACCTGCTTGGTGTACGCCATAGCCCGTGCCAGAGCCTTCGTGTAACGAGCTGACAGCGAATCGTAGAGGTTATCTTCGATTGCTTCCTCGGTAACACTGAAGCCCATAGCAATGGTTTCGTGCGTATAGCGAGCAGTAAATGCTTCTTGTGCGTTGTCATACTCAATTGCAGAACCTTCGTCTTTGACGGGGGCTGCGGAGAAACCTGACAACTTGGTTTCTTCTTCAAATGAGCGGTCAGAAGTCTCTGATTCAAAGATTTCTTTGTGCTCTTCACCGTACTTAGCGTACTCCATTCCAAACAAAGCGTTCAGTCCGGGTAGGAGTTCTTTAAGTAATTGCGCTCTTGAAATAGCCATTTTACTCTACTCCTTATACGCCAGTCGTGTTGTCGAACGCATGACCTGCATTCCACTTCACATAGGCTTCAGTGAACCCGCCAGAGCTGTTCTTGGTTTCTTGAACCAAGTCAACAATACGGAATGGAAGCGTTGCTGTAGTGGCAGACGTATCAGAGATGGCGCTACGGGAATTACCCGAAATGCTGTCCCCAGTATTGTCTACACCAGCTACATTCGCGCCAATGTCAGTTATCGCCAAGTCACCAATCGTCGTGCCAGAAGACACAACAGCAGCCTTAAACAATACATCAGTTGCATCACACACATATGCTTCAAGATCAGAAGCGGCGGTGCTAGCAATGTAGTTTTGCCTAAAGGTCTTTTGATTAGTGTTGGGATCGGTGTATGAAACACCCATGAAGACTCCAATTGGAGTCATAGCAGCGTCGAACGTATCACGCTCAACGGTGCCGCCGGTCACTAGCTTAACAGCGTCCCCGTAGAAGATTGCGGTTCCGTAGCCACTAGCAATGCTGTAGTGACGTACAGTTCCAACATAAGGAACACCACTTAACAGTTTGACCGGAACAAGCCCATATGGGCCGTCTACAGTAGGATAAGCCATTTTTAGCTCCTATTAAGTTCCGTTGCCAAAAGTCACCTTTGTCTTTCTTTCGTTAAACAAAGGCATACGTGCGTCATTTTCACGCATCAGGTTGTTGTCCACAGACTGTATTTGGTTTCTAGATTGCTGCTCATAGTGCTCGGTTCTTTCGTCTACGATCTCTTGAGGTGCTTTGCACAGCATGAGTCCGCCTTGAACGATGTTATCAGCAAACCTTTCCTGCTCCACGTTCAACACTGTGAACTGTGGGTAGTCTTCGGCCCTTACGGGTTCCCAACCTTCGCGTAATTTTGAGGAGACATTAGTAGCGTCTACCTGACCTAGCATAGACACACGAACCCAACGAAACGCGTAGCCATCTTCTGGCTCAGGGGTAGGTAATACCTCTGGGCGCTGCCAAGATCGCTTGCGAGTTTTCGTCTCGCGGTTCTCACTGTCACGCTTGATTCTGTTTTCAGCCATTATTGTTCCTCATTTCAAGTGCAGCCTGTCTGGCGTATTCTTCCAACGGTACTCCGAGTCTGTTAGCGAGTGCTACCTGTGTTTTGGTTAGCGTCACTTTGTTCGGTGCTGTGCTTCGCGTTGCGGGAGCCACTACATTAGCAGATTGCTTGCGTGTCTCCTGCGGTTCTTGCTGCTCTACAACATCATCGAACTCTTCTGGGAATACTCTTCGCATACGAGCGTCTATTGTCTCGTAGTATTCATCAGTGCGCGGGTCAACCCCGCCCTTAACTAATTTTTGATGCAACCCCATAGCGTATGCTGTCATCTCGTCATCAACATGGAACCAAGAAGAGTTTTTCTCTACCCATGCCTCTGCTTTCGGATCACGCACCTGTTGTGGGGTGGGTTGAGGATCTTGTACCTCAGTAGCTTCTTCTTGTAAAGAAGGTAATTTGAAATTATCTAGCTTATCTGCTTTTAGTTTAGCAGTAGTTAGGTGTTCTTGCGCTTCTAATAGCTTATCAGCGTCACCACTTTCGTAAGCATCCTTGTACGCTATTTTTGCGCCATTGAGTTCAGAGTCAACCACACGCTTGGCTTGATCTAACAGAGCCTCGCGTGTCGTGCCTACATCACCCTTTAAGGTCTTATTCTCTTCAACGAGTCTCTGTGCTAGCGATTCTAGTTCTTGTCGCTCTCGCAAAGCGGTTTCTTTAGCACGTCGCTCGTCGTGGTATCCTTTGCTGATGTGCTGTATTCGCTTTCGTACTTTGTCGGAGTAGCCCTCAAGCTCTTCATCCGTGACATCAGTCGGGGGCTTAGATGGCCTACGGTCACGATCAGCCTCTGGCGTGTCATCGACAACCTCGATCTCCAACTCTGCTTTCGGCTCTTCAACCTCAATCTCAGGTTCAGCAGGAGTATTTGCATACTCTTCCGCAGTCTTTTTACCAGATAGATCAATTTCTACCTCCCCAGAATCTTCTATCACTATAGAGTCCTCTTTCTCTTCATCAGGGAAACTGTATTCGACTTTTTGAAACGGCATTTTTCTTCCTTACGCTCGTGATACACCACGGGGGTCTGCTACAACAGCTTCGATGGAGTCATCGTTCATCAAACGATACTCTACCTCACCTACCTTGAATCTTGTGCCTGAATTAGCACGAAACATCACATAATCACCTTGTTTACACCAAGGCCCAGTAGGGAACCTCTCAGCGTCATTATAGGCTTGTTCGCCCATATCCATCACAAGGCCGATAATCGACATCACGTACTCTTGGCTTTTTGTGGTGTCGGTCTTCAGTAAGTCCGTACCATCAAAGGTTTCTTCGATCTGCGGTAGTGCAACCAACACCCTGTAGCCCACAGGGACAGGTAGTTGTGCCTCTAGCTCTTCAACTGTGTCAACAGCTTCACTCATCGTCATACTCCAAATTGCGCGAGAGGTCGTCTACATAGCCCAGACAGGTTTCGAGACCTCGAATCAAACCTGTGGTTTCCTTGTACATGGAGAAGTCTTTAGCTCCCCCACCACTGAGAAATTGTAGTGCAGAGTCCTTATCAGACTCGATTTTGTTTTTAAGCACGTCTAAGACGGTTGTAGCCATTATTGGCCTCGGTTGTTATTGGAATCTTGCATAGTCTTGAGTAAATCAAGATCTAGTTTTGTGTTGTCTTTCCTTCTATCTGCGGCAAGTTTAGCACCTGCCTTTTGAGCATCTATCTGCAACTCTTGCTGCTTGATAGCCAGTTCAGCCTGATCCATCTGAGCATCTTGCATATTTTCTTGCGCTTGTAACTGTAGCTTAGCTTGTTCGATCTGGGCATCTGCCTGATCTTTAGCCGCCTTACGCTGCACTTCTTGCTGTTTGATCTGCAATTCGGCTTGCTGCATCTGCACCACAGGGTCTTGAGCCTTCTGCTGTGCTTGCTGCTGCGCTGCTTGTTGTTGATTTTGCTGCGTAAGTTGCTGCCCAGCTTGTGCCATGAGACGGGCCAGATTGACCTCCATATTCTCTGGTAGCTCGGCGTTTGGGTTGGGTAGCGGTGCGCCCAGTTTCTCTTCCATATCCTTGCGGTACTTAAACCCAAGGTGTTCCGCTATGTGCGCCTGCAATGCAGCAGCAATACGCTGTGCTTGAGGGTTCTGCCCAATAGTCGCTGCAACCATCGGATCTTTTAAGAACGACTGGTGTGCTGCCATATGAGCTTCATGGTCTTGGTAGATAAATGCCTTCATAGGCTTACCGTTCAAGGCGTTCATGTTCTCACTAACAGGGTCAGTCGGACGTATGTCGTCTGTTGTTGGGACTAGCTTGTCAGCGTTCTTGACCCCCAACACCTCTATCATCTGCCTGTGTAGCTGCGGCAGGTCGTAGATCTGAGGTGCTGATTGTGCCATCTGCAATACCGCTTGGTACTGCACAACACGCTGGGCCATCGTAGAGCTATTCGGGTCACTGACTGGAATGACATCAACTGCCATATAGTCCATAACGCGAGCACTTACTTCGCCACGCATCGGTTCGTAGGCATACTCTTCTGGCGCATGTTCAGCCATGATAGCCTTGAGCAGCTTAAATTCCTGCTTCATGGCATAGTGAACACGGGCCTGTACAGCAGCCATAGGCTTGAGCGTACGCTCCAACAGGGCCAGCGTGGTACCCACAGGGGCATTTGCCGACATATCAGAGATGTTCATGTCACTGATAGCGCCCAGACGACGACCTTCGTTTGTAATCTGGTTGAGTAGGGCTAGCAGAGTCTGGCTTGGCTCTTTGTATGGGAGCGGCATGATGTTGTCGCGGATGCTACCTGACGGCACATCTACATCCTTGAACTCTCCCGGCTCAATCGGTGTGTCATCACCCTTAATACGTAACCCACGAGCTTTCAGACCCCCCGGCAGGTTAGCTAGCGTGCCAGCGTCCACCAGTTGTCGTATCAGCGACGTTCCGGCTTTAGCGTACCCCCCTATTATGTGTATCAGTCCAAGGCCATAGAATCCAAATCCGGGCACATATACATAATGTACGAAATGTTGACGCTTCAGCATCAACGGATCGTCAGGGTTCCAGTTTCGGCGTATGGCAAGGATTTCGTTCGTGCCACGCTCTAGCGTTACGACGTACGGCTTGGCGATCTCATCCTCGTCATCGTCAATACCTTCGATGACCAGATCCGCATGTACTTCATATAAAGAGTAGCGGTCATCGTCTGTTAGTGAGTACCCACCCTCTTCAGCCTTACGCTCTTCTATATCGGTGTGGTACGTCTGTGGCTCGCCTAGCTCTACGTCTCTGTAGAACCCACCAGCCTGTAGCTTTCTCAACTCGTTCTTAGTCTTACGCATGATGTGCGTAACACGTTCTGCCGTTTCAATATGTGAGGCACCGTAGGGCACAACCACATCTTCGGCGGGTATGTACACAGCGGTCTGTCGGCCTATGTTCGGGTCAAAATATACCTTCTTAAACGCACTGCCAGCCAAGCCAAGGCTGTACAGCAGGCGCTCATGCTCTGGTCTGTACTCCACCATGCGCTCAGTGAGTTCGTAGTTCATATCCGCTTTTACGCGGTTTGCTGCTTCTTCCTTGTCCTTATCTTCTACGCCTATGATCTTGACCTTTACAGGCCCAGCGGCTGGGAATGTCTCAGACATGGTTTCTGCTTGGAAGCGTATGGCAGCTTCAGCAAGCACTGTGGAGTACACGCCACACGCGCCTTCCCACGGATCAGTGCGCTCTTCGTATTTAAAGCCCAGTACGTCCAGACCTTTAACAAAACTATCAGCCCAGTCTTTACGGCTGGATATGTCAGAATCTACAGACCCTACCAAGCTATCTGCTAACTCGTTAAGCACACCCTCGTCCAGTGCCTCTGCCAAGTTAGCGTCAAATGACATTACGTCACCAATACCAGCGTCAGGAATTATGGTGATCTCAACGCTACCATCATCTAATGTCACCATCTTCGGATCGACAATCTCAATCTCCAGACCGGCAGTCTCGTCGTCTTCTATGCCCTGTGGTGCAGCGTATAAACCTTTTTCTATAGCCATAATCTGTCTCTAGTAGAAGCCGCTCCGCCGCGACTTAAAGTATCTTTGTTCTTCAGGCTCATCTGTCGGCAGTCGTATAAACCCGCCTTGCCTGAAGCGCATAAGTGCCATGACTGTAGAGTCAACCAAGTCATCATGGCTCATAAACGGAAACCCAGCAATCTCCTCAACTACCTCTTCCGCCCACCGTGTGGGAGGTACCCACACCAAACCAGACGCTACAATATCAGATACTGAGTTCAGACGTGCTAACTTATCACCTGATCCCCTGTGAGGGGTATACTCCGAAACAGGCAGTCCCATACGCCTCATCTCTTGGTACAGCGCCGTACCCGATGACTTCTTTTCCACGATGAACGCATCGGGTTCCCACTCACTGTACTCCTCCAGCGCCAAGTCTTTCAGCTCTGGGAACTCCAACCGCTTCTTTATACTGTTAAGCAAGATGATGTGGTAGGCGTCATACTCGTCGTGCATGAACACGCCCCACGTAGTCAGTGCCGTAAAGTCAGCACGGTTGTGTTTTTCTGCCGCTGCGTCCAGCGACATGATTATGTACTCGCATGATGGTGGATTATCCTGATCCCATATGTTCCACCACTCCCGCTTGACCAGCGCAGCCTCTTCCGCTGTAGGTGTCTGCTGATACTGCGCGTTCCACTGGAATGTCGGCATGGATGCCTTAGTCCGCAGCAGTGCCTCTAGGTCAAAGAACTCAGGCCAGAGGGGTTTTTCTATAATGTCATTAGTTTCTTCGTCCTCGACCTCCAGTATCGCAGGAAACTCGACGATCTCGTACTCATCTGCCCTTTCATTCTGCGTCATGTCACGTACAACACGCCCAGTCAGGTCATCCATGTGCCATCGGGTCTGGATTATGGCTACACGGCCCCCCGGCATCAGACGAGTACGCGCTCCAAACGTAAACCACTCATATGCTTTCTCGAAAACAGCGAAATTGCCGTTGATTACGTCTTGTTCTGAGTGCGGGTCGTCAATTAATAGTAAATCAGCACCACGACCAGCCAGTGCAGAGCCAACACCACACGCATAATACTCGCCGCCGGAGTTGGTGTTCCATCTACCAGCCGATTTTGAGTCGCTTGCAAGCTGTACAGTGGAGAAAATGGCCTGATAGGCGTCTGTAGAGATGAGATTCCGCACTTTTCGACCAAAATCTACAGCCAAGTCGGTGGTGTGCGACACCATCATAACTTTTTTGCCGGGATTTCGTCCTAAAAACCACGCTGGAAAGAAAATAGAGACGAGTTGAGACTTACCGTGGCGTGGTGGGATGTTCACACAGATGCGATCCTTCCTACCCTTCTCAATATCCATCAACATGTCAGCTAACATGCGGTGGTGCTTGCCCACAATGTAGTCTGGCTGCATGCGTTTGCAAAATTCTATCAGGTAATCGTACGCCGCTTGGTTAGCCTGCCGTGCTGCAAGCTCATCGACGATGCGATTTATCTCTACGACCTCATTATCAGAAAACGAATCAAGGTTATCCAGCATGTTCTGGACTTCTTCTTCGCTGAAGTCGGGAACGGCCTCAATCATCGTATTCTTCAAGACCGAATGTCTCTTCTATATTCAACACTGAGCCATCAAGCACTACATCTTCGTAGTCGCCCTCTGCTATGTCGTCTACAGGCTGTACCAGCTTCTCCAGCTTACCTCGTAACTTATTACGTAGGTCTTCCGTAGACTGGTGTGTAACCGTGACTTCTGTCTTCTCCGCGAACAAACCTACGTCTGAGATCTTACCCAGAAGTTCCAGCGCACGTATGCGTATGCGTGGGTCATCGTTCTCTGACTCCAACAGCAGTTTGTTGGTAACTAGGTATCTGATCTGCGTTGCACTTTCTGCAACAGAATGTCCGAACTCTTGCAGGATGTTGTTGGTTAGAACAATAGAGGCAGGGGTAAGTTTCGCCGCCTTCTTCGCAGTAACCTTCTTAGAAGTTTTTTCAGGATCGTCAGCGTAAGCGATAGCAAGTCTCGCAGCGGTGTCTTCATCTTCTACCGTAGGCTCTAAATCTAATCCATGTTCAGCTAATTGCAACGCCGTATTGCACGCAGCCTCCGCACGCTCCTTCAAATCTACATTCGGTACGTCTTCCACAAGAGGTACACCGATTTCAGGTTCGACGAACAAAGTCATAGGCACAGATTGTATCGCTGGCTAGTAGCCGTTGGCGCGAATATACACCAAAAACCACGGGGTATAACAAAAATTTTTTTCGGGGGGACTTTTATTTTTGGGGTGGGGGGTTTCCTGTGTGGAGATTAGTAGGGAACGGCCTCAAAAAAGGTAAGCAAATTCAGGGAAATAGGGATTATTTGAGCGTATTAGTAATACATAGGACATGCGGAGTCCCGCTGCGTCAAGTGTGGGGTGGGGGGTAGGTGGGGTCTGAAAGTTATAGAATCCTATAACTTACCACCAAAAATCACGAAATACTTGCGTATAACACGTTATGCTGTACACTGGGTACCAGTTGAATCACTCCGGTTCAACACAACAAAAAAGGAAAGACGTTATGTCATATCTACATCTCAACACCCAAGCCGCTGAACTGATTACCGCGCACGGCAACAATAGCAACAAAGGCGATTCACTGGTCGCCAAGCTGTCGAGCCTGCTATCTTATACGGCATTCAAAAAAGCCGAGTGCGAGTCGGACGAATTGTTCGACGAAGTGAAAACAGCAGTCGCCGCATCGTTCACAAAGCGGGAGCGTACACTGCTGGCATACACTCGCGCCGAGGCCGGATCACTGAATGATTTGCAGAAGTCGGACAGAAAAAAGGCGCAGCAAAAAATCGGTGCGCGGTGCGCGGATCTATACAAGGCGCTGAAAAAATTGCAGGCCGAGCCACGCGATACCGAGCGCAAGTCTAAGACCCTGCGCGAGTTCATCGAGGCCGAGATCGGCAAGATTGAGGATCGCATTGCCAAGGCGGACAACCCCGACATCAAGTCGGTCAAAGCAACCGCCGACGCACTGAACGCGCTTCGAGCCACACTGTAACAACCACCCACACGGCCCCGCTTCGGCGGGGCGTTTCTCACAGATAAGGATAAGCATATGGACGGATCAGAAAACCAACGCTACGAAGATGGGCTGACAATGCAAAGCCTGTCGAACCTCCTCGACCGAATCAACGACCGAATCGAATCATGCGAAAAATCCTACAATTTCGAGGGTCGGCGAACTCTGGAAACCGTACTTGCTATGATCGAATTAGAAATCACTCGGCAACGTCGAGCACCCAATCTGAAAAGAATGTACTAACTCACTGGGAGCTTCGGCTCCCTTTGATACCAGTACCTGCCGTTGCGTTGCGCCTGTCGCGTTGCGCCTGCGAAACCAGTTCCTGACGTAGCGTTGCGTGTAACAAGTTATAGGATCCTATAACTTTGGCAATTTGCTTTGTAACTTTCTTTTGTATCGTTTGTAACGCTTTGTCCCCCTAATGTAACGTTTTTTGAGGGTCGAAATGTTACATTAGTTTGGTGGTATCTAGTGGTAACTGGCGTGAGATCGCACGAACGCACTATGCGAAAAAGACTAATTTTCTATATTTATATGTAATGTATCTTTTTTATAAAAATATATATATAGGGTGGGGAAAAGAGGGCTTCTTTTGCGAATGTAACCTTCTCTCCACACAAACGCTGAGACCCATTCAATTTCCCCAAAAAAGCTATATTGGGATTTTACTGTATATTCAACGGCTTACAGGCCCACGCGGTGTTACATTGCGTTACATTACGCTACATTACACGTCCTACCACCAAACACCATTACTTGACATAACACGTTATATGAGCGATAATATGTCTTGTCGGTCAGGAAGGAGAATTTTGTGTTACACAGAACTACCTACACAACCGGCGATTCAAGAAGTTATAGGAGCCTATAACTTTCACATCAACAAAACAGGAGACAGCAATGTCAGATGCAGTAAAGACATTATTCCTAGTCCTACTCGCGTTTCTCAAGTTCTTGTCCTTCAGCTTCGCAGGTGCCGTCATTCTTTTGGGTGGTGCCTACGGAACGTGGAGCTACTACGTCACAGATCTACCAACGCACTGGGTGTTCAGTTTCTGCGGCCCACTAATGATCGTTGCCGGTATCGGCATGATCGTGACCATGACCATAGTTTTGAATGAGGAGATACGCGAATGCGTAAGATAGAGAAAGAAGTTATCGGTGCGTTCATCAAAGGCGACACCAAGGCAATCGCTAACACCGAGTCAGCAGTCAACCCCGTCACTCGTGACCTTGACCTGTTACTGCATGGCAACCGTATCGCCACCATGTCGAATCGAGATGGGGTTAAGAGGTTATGGGTAAGCAATGCTGGCTGGCCCACTCGTACCACGCAGTCACGGCTCAACGCGCTGTTCCGTCTGCTCGACATGCCTGAGCATGTGTACACCAAGAACCATGTTCAGTATCTCGACAGTTCGCGCTACGGCACCGTCAACCTCATGGCACTACGCAAGAGCGCGGTGCTTGTGTTTGAGAGTTTTGATACGCCGTTAGTAGATGATGGGCCGATCAATTGGCCCTCTTTCCGCGACGAGTTCGCTGATACAACCAAGCCGGTGCGCGATGCTGCGTATCAACTAATGCTAAACCAAAGTTATAGGAACCTATAACAAAACCAACGATAAGGAGTTCCCAATGGAACAAGCACTAACCGCTACGCCTGACGTAGCCAACGTACCTAGCATCGGATCAGGCGGCATACTGGTTCAACTCAATGTCTCTGTATGGACAGCACGCAAGAAAGACAAGGTAGCATCTGCCAAGGTCGCTCGTGACAGCGGTGCGTCTACCAAGGCTGGCAACTACAACAAGAACCTGCTTGCTGGATGCACCGAGCTTGAGGATCTCAAGAAGTTTGTGGGCAATGCACGCAACGAGCACTACTCCATGACCGCACCGTGGTCTGACATGGGGCTACGGTTCATACCAACGTCTGTGTTCTTCGACTATATCAACCACATGACAGGTTTGGAGCAAGAGTTCTGGAGGCTCTACAAACTCTTCGAGGATGCGTACCAGTGGCGCACGTCTACTGCGATGGCAGAGCTAGGCAACATGTTCGATCACAACGAGTACCCGCCGGTTGACGAGATACGCAGGAAGTTCGGGTGGACGCTATCCAAGCAGCCGGTACCTGAGTCTGGGCACTTCGCTCTGGACATACCCAACGAGCAGCAGGAAATGCTCAAGCGAGAATATGACGAGTTCTACGGTGCCCAGATACAAGGTGTATCCAACGACGTCTACCAACGGCTCAAGAAAAACCTTGAGACTGTGCTGCGTCAGCTATCGCCCAAGGACGAGCTAGATGCCCAAGGTAATCAGAAGTACAACAAGCTGTACGACAGTGTGTTCGATACGTCCCTTGATCTGATCCGCATGATGCGTGACTTCAACCTGACCGGCGACACTCGCATGACCGCAATCGCTGACCAACTGGAGAACACGCTATACGGTGTAAACACCGACGCGCTCAAGAACAGCGAGAGTCTACGTCTTGAGAAGCACCAAGAAGTCAAAGACATCATACGCAACTTACCATCTTTGGATCTGTAATCAGATTCTTAGGTCTAACACCAAACACCATGTATAATGGTTACACACAACAGGCTAATACCAGCCACAACGAAAGTTATAGGGACCTATAACAAACACAACGAAAGGAGATAGCCATGAGCTATGCACAAGCAATGTACGCACTGGGTAACGATCAAACTGTCAGCCTCATCTTGGGTATTGGTGCACACCGCACAGTCCTCGCCCAAGGGCCGATGGGTTCTGGTAAATCATCAATGCTGCAAGAGATCGCAGCGGCAAAGCCGAGCCACATGCCCTGCTACTTTGATGGTACGACTAAGGACTTGGGTGACATCACGATACCCAACATCGCCAAGATGGATGACGGTTCGGGGTATGTGACATACCTGACCAACGAAGAGCTTGGTGTACACAACCACAAGCCCATCATCCTGATGATCGACGAGCTAGGTAAGGCCAACCCCGCAGTGAAGAACGCCCTGATGCGTTTGATGCTGGAGCGCAAGATCGGCAGCTACACACTGCACAAAGACTCTATTGTGTTCGCCACGACTAACCTCGGCAGTGAGGGTGTGGGTGACTTGTTACTGCCACACCAACTGAATCGCCTGACGGTTGTTGAGACCAAGAAGCCCGACGCTATGGAGTGGGTCGAGTGGGGCATCAGCAACGGTGTCGATCACACGATACTCGGCTGGGTCAAAGACAATCCGCAGGTCATGCAAGACTTCCGTGATGTGCCGAATCCAGATGACAACCAGTACATCTTTCACCCACAAGCGGTAGGTCGGACTGCGTTCTGTACGCCACGTTCACTACATGCAGCGAGTGACATCTTGCAGAACCGTGATGGGCTTGACGATGACACGTTAACAGCAGCACTCATCGGTACTATCGGTGCTCGCGCAGCTATGGACTTCATGGCATTCCTCAAGCTGGCTGACCAGCTACCGTCATTGGAGTCAATCAAGACTGATCCAGAGAACGCCAAGATACCGACATCAGCATCAGCTACTTGCATGGTGGTGTTCCGTTCACTGTCAACGGTTGAGCGTGAGTGGATGGATGCGTGGATGACTTACATGCTGCGCCTCGGCACTGAGTTCCAGAGTCTGTTTGCCAACGGTGTTCGGGCCAGTAAGTACAACAAGACCAAGCAGTCTATGGTCATGCAGAACAAGCAGTTCACACAGTGGGCTATGAACAACAACTACATGTTCGCAGCGGACAAGGTGTAAGGAGACAACATGATTCAGATAATAAAGAACGCACCGCTACCTCAGCGCGACTCGGGTGCCCGCAGAAAACATCAAGATATATATGATCTTGTGGAGATGTGGGAAGTAGGCGACTCCGTTGTATTTGATTTGGACAGAAAAAATGAGAGCGGCAGAGGGATAAGCAATCGCGCTAGCTCCCTAACTGCCATAGCAAAAAGGGCTAATCAAAAAGTAACGGTGAGATGTGACAAACAAGACTCAACAATACAAATATGGAGAGTGAAATAACATGTTAGCACTAAACCAACAACTGACCGCCGAGCAGCGGATCGCCAAGGCAATCGTGGACATCACGGCGCATGACAGATACATCGCACTGGCTGGTGTTCTCATGATCGGCACCAAGACTGTCAGCAATGACGTACCGACTGCATGTACCAACGGACGCGATGTGGTGTTCGGACGTGAGATGGTCGATGCACTGACCGATGCCGAGCTTCGCTTTGTTGCGCTGCACGAAGACGAGGGTCACAAGCTACTACGCCACCTAACAACTTACAGGTGGATGTACGACATTGATCCGGGCCTAGCCAACCAAGCATGTGACTACTACATCAACGGCACCATCATAGATGACAACCGTGAGGATGGGTTCGCCAAGATGCCCACTGGCAAGTACCAAGGTTTGTATGACGAGAAGTTCCGCAAGCCCGATGGGGCATGGATGGACTCGGCTGCTATCTTCCACAAGTTGAGAGAAGAACAGAAGGGACGAGGCAAACCACCCACCGGCAACGGCAATCCAGTTCCACCTAACGGGTCAGGTAGTGGTAACCCACAAGGTACGTCTTCCGCCCAAGGCTTTGATGAGCATGATTGGGAAGAAGCCAACAAGCTGTCGGACGATGAGATCAAAGAGCTTGAGAAAGACATCGACGTGGCAATACGTCAGGGCAGCATGATGGCTGGCAAGCTGGGTGCTAACGGCAACCGCAGGTTCGATGAGCTTATGCAGCCGCAGGTCAACTGGCGCGAGGTACTGCGTGAGTTCATTCAGACAACCTGTACGGGTAACGACTACTCCACATGGAAACGTCCCAATCGCCGGTACATTGGTGCCGGTGTGTATCTGCCCAGCGGTATCAGCGAGAGAGTCGATGAGCTTGTGCTTGCCATTGACACGTCAGGGTCTATCAGTGACACAGCGGTGGCCTTGTTCTTATCCGAGGTTCAGTCGATCTGCACTACGATCAAGCCCGATAAGGTTCGCTTACTGTACTGGGGTCACGAGGTTGTGGGTGACGAGTCATACGCTACGCACGAGCTAGACACGCTGGCTCAATCTACCAGACCCAAAGGTGGTGGCGGCACCGATGTTGAGTGCGTGGTCGAGTACATGCAGCAACATCAGATCAAGCCGCAAGCAACGATCATCTTCACCGATGGTCACCTGTTCGGTGACTGGGGTACATGGAAGTGCCCGACTCTGTGGTGTGTTCTGGACAACAAGCGTGCGACTCCCGATACGGGCAAGGTCGTACACATTCAATCAAGCAACATGTAAGGAAAAGGTAATGGCATACGGATTTAGAAAAGGAATGGACTCGTTCTGGCACGTCGAGCGCAAGTACAACGGCACCAAGCCACTGGTCAGCAAACACCACAAGAAGGAGGATGATCTACGTCCTGCTCACAGACGAGACCGTAAGTGGGAACACATTGTTAAGTTATCACCTACTTGCTACGCCTTGTGCGACGGTGGGTACGGTGACCCAGACTTTACTCGCACCTACTACCAGCGCGATCCGATACCTACGTCGATTGTAGATACACACAATCTGTCACCTATTGTGTGGGACATCCAAGTGCAACCTGATGGGACATATGTAGAGACGGTCAAGGTACGCAATGGGACGGGCGATGGTGCACACACAAGCCGGTATCAGTTTCTGGCTGAGTTCTTACCTGTAAGTCTACGATACTTTGGCGACGCTGGCGGTAGGCAGCACATCGCGGTGGTGAATCAGACTGACCGAGCGCCGTACTACACCAAGTATTACCTGCCCAAGAGTCGGTCAGTCGATGCAGCGCAGTGGGATTACATTACTGCTGGCGCGTCCTCGGCGCACTGGCTTGAGCAGTTTCAGCGTGAGGATGACCAAAAGCATCTGGTGTTCGCACGCCAATCGAAAGTACCCGACTATGCTACCTCTGTGGGTGATATTTATTTTGGTGACTGGACGCTAATCAGTCCTGAGTTCAAGCCGGTCAACCCCAAGTCGCGTGTGGACAAAGTACGCAAGAAAGAACTGAAGCCACACCTCGACGAGTTCTGGCAGTGGGCGTGTAATGTAGGAAAGATGTTACCTATACGCGACTGGGAGTATGTACGCGATGCCAAGAACCAGCTACGCAAGGCCAACGTGATGACTAGCTCACAGTGGGCTTCAAGTAACAGGTACAATGGTGACGAGGTACAACACATACTCACAACAAGTGACCATGAACTACGGTTACCACTACTAACTGTGTTTATGATACAATCTGATATGAACCACGCTACTACGCCAGAGGACGCTAAGAAAGTGCGTGCAAGTTTCAATCGCTGGGCCAACCAAGCGTGCGGTCTAGTAACAACAACGAAAGGAGAATGATATGTGGGTTAACAAACCAAGCGATATGTTCTTAATACGTACCAGTGTTATGAACGAATTTGACCGTGACGTAGCCCCCAGCGAGAGACTGCGAGACTTCCAAGAGGCGCTGCGTAAGAAGATGCGTGACGTGCAATTCAGTAGGAACATGCACAACTCTTGTCATGTCTATTACCCGCACGAGCCGTTTGTACGGGGTAAATTGCTTAATACTGACAACTGGCAGGTTCAGAGCCGTACGATTATGAACCAAAGGTACCGGCCTGATAACAATGAGTACTACAGACACGGGAGTGGGAACCTTGCTACTGCCGTTAAGAAAGCTGCGGCAGCGTTAACACCTTGGTCGGTGCGTGAGATGGCTTCGATTCACTCCAAGGCTTATGACCAAGGGCGCGACTTACAGATAGGCGAGGTCGAGTCCAAAGTGAAAGGGGGGGCTGAGTATCTGGGGCTGTCCAGCAAATCGCGTGCGTTGGTTGCGCTCAAGAACATGGTGCACCAGATAGCTGATCTGGATGTGAAGTCTAAAGTGTTGGACGTGACACGTTACATGCAGGAGTCAGAAGACTTGCGAGGTATCGGCGGTCAACCTACGTTTGTGTACATCGGGCAGATCCCCAACGGAACACAGTTCATGGATACCCTGCACATTGACAACATCGGCTATAACTACATACAGACTGATGCCCTGCACGCACGCCACTGGGAAAATTCTACGGACGACAAGTACAACGATCTATTTGGCAAAGTCAGCGTGCTGAACATGGCTCCCGTAGGTGACTATGTGAGCAGCGTTGGCATGAAGGTTGATGAGGATATGTTCTATGTCTGCTAATTGGTGGGACAATCGACGTATGCGCGATCCTATGGAAACGCTACGCATGATCGAGGACATAGCCAATACATTAGGTAGTCAAAACAAGTTAACTCATAAAGGGGCCATCTACCATGTAAAGGTAGAACCCGACAAAGACATATGGCAAGTGACTTGTTTAGGTACAGAATGTATTGACTTACCACATGGAGGTATCTATCGTGGCGCGGAGACCTTACCTACCGAGTTAATGAACAAGTTGTCGGTTCTGAATATGTTGAAACCACAACAGTCAGAGATAGAGGGAGTAGGGTTGCGATCAGGCGACAATAGTTATTGGGTATATGCGTGACGGGTTACCGACACCAGTCCCCAAGGAGAAACAGATGGCGAAGATAAGCGTGGAGCTTGAGGTGGATGACCAGTCCCTTGAAGAAATCCTGACAAGCCTACGTTCGATTGAGCGTATGGCAAAGGCGACAGACGAGATGTGTGAAGACTTTTCTTTTCTGTCCAAAGCTATTGCGTCTAACCAACGTGAGATGAAGAAACTCACGACGAGTGTTACTAACTTGTTAAAGGAGATACGTAATGGCAATGACGCCAGAGGCAAAGGTAAAGAAGAAGGTGGCTGAAGCACTAAAGAAGTTAGGTGTTTACTACTTCTATCCTGTAACCGGAGGCTACGGTAGAAGTGGTGTGCCGGACATAGTGGGGTGCTACAACGGTAAGTTCTTTGGTATTGAGTGCAAGGCGGGTAAGGGGAAGACGACGCCACTGCAAGACATGAACATAAACCAGATTAGAGCGGCGGGTGGAATCGCTGCTGTAGTGAACGAGGACAACCTGCACACGGTGGCAGACATCCTCAATGAAAGGGAAGTGGATGAGCGTCAGATGACGTTCGATTTTTAACAAAAGGAGACCGAGATGGCGAATGGGACTAAGGCAGCAAAGCTGCGTAAGTATTTTAAGAAGAACCCCGAAGCGACAGCGAAAGAAGCTGCGGAGTGGGCAAACTGTAGTTACGGAACCGCTTGGGCGATCAAGCGAGAGTTCTGTAAAACAACTCCTGTGGTCAGATCCAAGGACTACATTCCAAAACCACAGGTACATAAAACACCGCTGTCGGATACAAAGCTGGCGGACAATGCACAACCGGCACCGATAATGCAGACGTTGGCAGGCCGGAGTGATGGTAGCACTGCATCCTATTACGAGTTACCTGCTGGGGCAGCGGAGCTACAAGATCTAATCTCTCATAAGAATATGAACTCGCAGATCGGTGAGATATTCCGTGCGTGCTATCGTATGGGCGAAGCATCTCACAGCGACGAGCTACGCGATGCGAAGAAGATTAAATTTTACATCGACGCTGAGATCAAGCGGCTGGGGGGTTGATATGAAGAAGTTTATCGTAACTTTCGAGGAAACCGTACAGCGTCAGGTAATCGTAGAAGCTAAGGATGAGGAGATGGCAAGGTTCGCCATCATAGATGACCGTGGTACTTGGGGTAATTGGGTACGCAAACCTATCACTACTGACGTGATCGTCACTCGCGTGAAAGAAAAGGAACCAAGCTAGTGGATCTTATAACCTTGGACTTTGAGACGTTCTACAGTAAGGACTTCTCACTGACCAAAATGACAACCGAAGAATATATCCGCGACCCTCGTTTCGAGATCGTGGGTGTAGGGGTAAAGGTAAACAATGGCGCTACCGAATGGGCTTCTGGAACACGCGAGGAACTTCAAGGGTACCTTGACGAGTTCAACTGGGCCGACAGCATGGTACTGGCTCACAACACTATGTTCGATGGCGCTATATTGTCTTGGCTCTTTGATATTCGTCCTCGCGTTTGGGCTGATACTCTTTGTATCGCCCGCGCTTTACATGGGGTGGAGGTTAGTGGAAGTCTCAAGGCACTCGCGGAGAGATACAATATAGGTGTCAAAGGCACTGAGATACTCAACGCGCTAGATAAACGCCGCGAAGACTTTACTGATGACGAGTTAGACAGTTACGGTGACTACTGCATCAACGACGTGGAGCTTACCTACAGACTGTTCAGCAGGTTCTTGAAGCAGGGATTCCCTAAGAAGGAACTCAAGATCATCGACTGCACGCTGCGTATGTTTATACATCCGCTGTTAGAACTAGATTCGTGTTTACTGCAAGAGCATCTGCAAGAGATCAAGAAGCATAAGGATAAGTTATTATGTGATGCTGGCGTGACCGACAAGAAAGAGCTGATGAGTAACGACAAGTTTGCCGAGCTACTCAGATCTAAAGGTGTCGAGCCGCCTACCAAAGTCAGCACTACCACAGGCAAAGAAGCCTACGCATTCGCTAAAACCGATGAAGGTTTCAAGAGCCTTGCAACGCACAGTAACCCTAACGTACAAGCGCTAGTGGCTGCGAGGTTAGGTAACAAGAGCACCCTAGAAGAAACACGCACGCAACGATTCATTGACATCTCAAGTCGCGGAACTCTGCCGGTTCCTGTGCGGTACTATGCGGCACACACTGGCAGGTGGGGCGGGGATGACAAGATCAACCTACAGAACCTACCCAGCCGTGGGCCTAACGGTAAGATGTTAAAGAGAAGCATCGTCGCGCCTGACGAATACACACTCATAGACTGTGACTCGTCGCAGATTGAAGCGCGGGTGCTGGCGTGGTTTGCGGGGCAGACTGACCTGACAAACGCATTCCGTAAGAAAGAGGATGTGTACGTCAAGATGGCTGCACGGATCTACGGTATACAAGAAGACCAAGTGTCTAAAGATCAGCGGTTCGTTGGCAAAACCACGATCCTCGGTGCTGGGTACGGCATGGGTGCGTTGAAATTTCAAGCACAATTGAAATCGTTTGGAACTGAAATAGATTTGGATGAAGCAAGGCGCATCATTAACATATACCGTGATGCGAACTGGAAGATTAGCCATGTGTGGCGCGAAGCTCAGAACATGGTTAGCCGTATGGCGAACGGTGACACTTACCAGTTTGGTAAGAAAGATGTGATCGAAGTTATAGGAAACCGGGAAGCTATACGTCTACCGTCTAAGCTCCTAATGCGTTATGAGGGTCTCAAGGGAGAGCAAAACTCACAGGGGACAGAGTACAGCTACAAGACACGCAAAGGTCGGACGCGGATCTACGGTGGTAAAGTGATAGAGAACGTCTGCCAAGCGTTAGCACGTTGTGTGATAGGCGATCAGATGTTGCTGATAAACAACAAGTACCGAGCGGTGCTGACAGTGCACGACTCAGTCATCGCATGTGTGCCTGAGTCTGAAGCAGAAGAGGCCCAGAAGTACGTTGAGAAGTGTATGAGATACGTGCCCAAGTGGGCGAAGGGATTGCCGCTGGAGTGTGAGAGCGGTATGGCTAAAGCATATGGAGACTGTGAATGAAGGAAGATATGGATAGGCACGAGTTTATTGAATCAGAGGTAGTACGTGCTCGTGAAAATGAACCCGACGAATGGAAACAGAACTACTACCACCACGCTGCTAGGTATTTGGCTAGAAATCGCTTCGTAGAGGGTGGAAAAGTATGCGCTTACTGTAGAGAGCAAGGCATGTCGGAACCCCACCACCATAACGTGTGGGGAGCTATGGTTAACTCTTTGCGGCGGTTAGGTTGGGTAACTAAAGTTGGCATGATAGAACCCACCACTCGACATACGCACATAAATGAGGTGTGTCAGTGGGAAAGTAACTTATACAAATGAGCGTAGCGCCGTGGTCGTTCAGTAAGATCAAGGCATTTCAGCAATGCCCTAAGCAGTTCTACCATGAGAAGGTGCTCAAGCAGTATCCGTTCAAGGAGTCTGAGGCTACGTTGTATGGAACAGCTTTTCACGAAGCTGCGGAAGAATACATCCGCGACGGTGGTGAACTTGACCCACGGTTCAGCTACGCACAGGGTATGTTAGATGCACTGAACGCCAAGAAAGGCGAGAAGCTATGTGAGATCAAGATGGGACTGACCGAAGACCTAGAAGCATGTAGCTTCTTTGCTCGTGACGTGTGGTTTCGTGGTATCGCAGACTTATTGATACTAAATAGTGAAGAAAAATTAGCTTGGGTTATTGACTACAAGACAGGAAAGTCGGCAAGATACGCTGATAAGGGCCAGTTAGAACTTATGGCTCTAGCGGCTTTCAAGCACTACCCCGAAGTGGAGACTGTTCGGGCTGGGCTATTGTTTGTGGTAAGTAATGATCTGATACGAGATCGCTACACCATAAAGGAAGAGGAGAAGTTGTGGACTAAGTGGCTGAGTAAGTACAGCGACATGGAAACAGCTTTTGAGAACGATACGTGGAACCCCAACCCCAGTGGGTTGTGCAAAGCATGGTGCCCTGTGTTGGAGTGCCCACACAACGGAAAGAACTGATGCCGTACAAGAACAAAGCGGATCGTAAGAAGCAGAAGAACCCGCCAGTTGGCAGTCCCGCACACGAAGCTAGGATGGAGCGACAGCGTGCACGGCGTGCTATGGATAAGGCTGGACGCGACGCCAACAAGAATGGCAAAGCTGACAAGCGTGAGGGTAAAGATGTCAGTCACAACAAGATGCTGAGTAAGGGTGGCAGCAACAAAGACGGCGTGCGGATAGAGAGCAAGAGTGCTAACCGCAGCCGTAACGGACAAAGACCAAGACGTAGGTGAGTAAGGATGAGGTGAAGACAGGCATATTGATTGGCATAAGTATAATTATGACGATCTATCTACTGTCTTTTCTTCTCACTTTAATGATGACGTATTAGACCGAGGCATTTCCTGCCTGTTGGCACGCCCCCAGCCGTGTGGTCGAAGCTGGGACTTTTTAGGGCAGGGAGCAACACACTCTCTCCTGCGCGTTCCCGTCCGCGTGCCCGATGGCGGGACTATTTAACCGCGTGTAGTGGACACCCACTTCGCGCTTTTTTGCATGAAGGGTAGATATGAAAGTCATAGACAACAAGGCGCTGCTACTGCGGCTACGTGACCCACGAAAAGTAACCGATGTCATACCAAAGAGTAGGGAGTTATCAGGTAACCGTGTGGTGGTTAACTGGGGGGTAGACGAGGCTCACGTACTCAAAAATCTCGACATTCATGCACCGTCACCTATCGAAGGGCAGTATCGGTGGACGGGTAAGTACAAACCATTTGAACACCAGAAGACTACATCTGGGTTTTTGACGCTCAACAAACGTGCGTTCTGCTTCAACGAACAGGGTACGGGTAAGACCGCCAGTGCTATCTGGGCGGCAGACTTCTTGATGAGGCAAGGCCGTATCAAGCGTGCTTTAGTCATCTGCCCTCTATCTATTATGGATTCAGCGTGGCGAGAGGATCTGTTCAGCTTTGCCATGCATCGCAAGGTAGATATAGCTCACGGTTCAGCAAAGAAAAGAACTACTGTAATCGAAGGCGATGCGGAGTTTGTCATAATAAATTATGACGGTGTGGCAATCGTTTCAGACGCCATAGCCAACGGTGGGTTTGACCTAGTTATTGTGGACGAGGCAACTCACTACAAGAACGCACAAACTGACCGCTGGAAAACACTCAACAGGCTACTTGGGCCAGACAAATGGCTGTGGATGATGACGGGTACCCCTGCTGCGCAGAGTCCGTTGGATGCGTACGGGCTGGCTAAACTTGTTAACCCGAAGGCTGTGCCACGCTTTTTTGGCTCGTTCCGCGATCAGGTCATGGTCAAAGTGACTAACTTCAAGTGGGTGCCTAAGCCCAACGCCACGGAGACAGTGTTCAATGCCTTACAGCCAGCGATACGGTTCACCAAGGAAGAATGTCTTGATCTACCTGACATCATATACACAACTCGCGAGGTACCACTGACCCGCCAGCAAGATAAATACTACAAAGAACTGAAGAACCGCATGGTCATGGAGGCTGCTGAAGAGACAGTCACGGCAGCTACGGCAGCGGTAAACATGAATAAGCTGCTGCAAATCAGTTCTGGGGCGGTGTACACCGATGACAAAGAGGTGGTGGAGTTCGACATCAAGCACCGATACAAGGTGCTGCGTGAGGTGATCGACGAGTCCAGCAAGAAAGTCCTGATCTTCGTGCCGTTCAAACACACAATACAGCTACTTTCCGAGAAGCTACGTAAAGACAAGATACCCACCGAGGTCATCAGCGGCGCAGTCAGTGCGACTGAACGCACGCGCATATTCAAAGAGTTCCAAGAGACTGACAGCCCACGAGTGCTGGTCATACAGCCACAGGCTGCGGCACACGGCGTTACGCTGACTGCTGCAAACACAATCGTGTGGTGGGGGCCAACCAGTTCGGTAGAAACATACGCTCAAGCCAACGCACGTATTCACAGAGCGGGGCAAGATCACAAGTGTACGGTGGTACAGCTACAAGGATCTCACATAGAAAAACGTGTGTACGCACTACTAGATAACAAAATAGACACACATACAAAAATTATTGATCTTTACAAAGAAATACTTGATTAAACCATTTCCTACCACTATATTGCATTTCTCGGCAATGGAAGGACGAAGACATGGCTGATGCGAAAGACGTAGATGGTTTACCGTTAGGTAAGATGACTGAGGTTTACCTCAAGATTAAGACTGAACGGGAGCGCCTGTCTGCGGAATTTAAGGAGGCTGATGACAAGCTAGTTAGTCAGCAAAACACAATAAAGAGTGCGCTACTTGGCTACTTGAAAGAGAACGACATCAAGAGTGTCAAGACCGATGCTGGTACGTTTTACCGTACGGTTAAGCAGAAGTATTGGACTAGCGACTGGGAGCACATGCACGAGTTCATTCTTGAGCATGGTGTACCTGAGTTCTTGGATAAGCGCCTGAATCAGAAGAACGTACGGGAGTTCTTAGAAGAAAACCCAGACCTTTTGCCAAAGGGCTTGAATGTAGATGCAGAGTTCGCACTCACAATAAGGAAGGCGTAATGGAGCAGTTAGTTCCAATAGAAGATGTTGCGAAGCACTTTGGTGTGTCATTATCCACGACCCGTAAATGGGTACGAGATGGGGTCATTCCAGAGAACACGTACATCAAGGTAGGTAAGACTCAGCGGTTTGCTTTGGCAAGCATTGCAGAGGCTTTACTGAAAGGCACCGCATCCGAAGAAGGTGCGGAAGAAACTACCGTGGATGACTTTGATCCCACAGCGTTTGATCCTGACGAAGATGTGTAATGCGTCGAGTCAGTTTACAGGGTAACAAGTTTACTGGGTTGGACTTTCAGACAGACACGTCGTCGGTAGATGTAATCATAGTGAACGCAGCGAAAGTATCGCGTTCGTACTATAAAGATGATTACGACCCCACCGTCAAACGTCTGCCTACATGCTGGTCTAGCGATACCCAGAGACCTTCACCCGATGTGCCGTCAGACCGAAGACAGAGTGCGCGATGTATTGATTGCTCACAGAACATCAGAGGATCTGGCACTGGAGGGGGTAGGGCTTGCAGATTTAGCCAGCGACTAGCGATTGTTGAAGAGAAAGCGTTAGACACTGTGTATCAACTGCAAGTACCTGCCTCATCCATATTTGGCAAGGCCCAAGGTAGAAGCTCTATGCCTCTACAGGCTTACGCCAAGTTTTTGAGTGGGCATGGAACGCCCAGTGCAGTGGTGGTGACGAGGATAAGTTTCGATGCGGGTAGCCCCGTACCAAAGCTGTTCTTTTACCCACAAAGACCGTTAGAAGAAGAGGAACTGCGTTTAGTTAGGGGAATGGTGGATGCAGATGACACGTTAGCAGCTATTGCTTTCGACATTGTTCCACACAACCGCGAAGGTTCGCCCTTCGCTGCGACTGAAGGGTTCAATATAAATAGCCAATTAGGAGACCGAAATGGCTGAAGACTTTATGTACTACACAATTGAAGGCGTAAAAGCCCTCTACCCAAAACTCGACACCACTTACAAGTTCGATAACAAGGCTGGTAAGAACGGTGCGTCTGTTAAGTGTGATCCATTGGATGACGGTGCGGAATACTCTATGTCTTTCGTGATGTCTGAGAAGGAAGCTAAGACCTTGTACAAAGGAATGGCTACGGCTTACAAGGCTAAGAAGGAGAAAAGCTGGCCTGATAAGTTTCCGCTACCGTTCAAGAAGGACGATGACGGGAACTACATCGGCAAGTGCAAGCTGAAGGGTGCTTACGGCACCGACAAGACCACGCCACCGCTACAAGTTGACGCGCAGAACAACAAGCTGCCAACAGACTTTCAGTTGACTACCGGCAGTACCGTGAATCTTGCTTTCACTTTTGTACCGTACTCTATGCGGGACAACGGCGTTAGCCTACGTCTGAACGGTGTGCAGGTGATCGAATACAAGCCTATGGTGTCACGTTCGCCCTTTGGCGTTGTGGAAGGCGGCTTCGTAGCACAGCCTGATAACCCGTTTAGTGATACTACTAGCAGTGTCAAGAGCACCGATGTCGCATTAGATGACGATGACTCTGACGATATATTTGGTGATGAGCCAAATACCTCCGAGGTGGAGGAACCCAAGAAGGTCGTAAAGAAATCTGCCCCCGCACCCAAGGAAGATGACGACGATCTGAGTGCCATTGTTGATAGTTGGGACGACTAACTACTAGCAATCACTCCACTATGGCTAGGTTCTGCCGAAGAGGATGCGCCGACATCCCTGCCATAGTGTCTCTCGGCATTGGGTGCAACCATGAATACAAGAGAATTTTTACGGTGGGTACTACCCACAGAAGGTGTGTATGTCGCTCTTCAGTATGGCCTAGCGTCAGGTGGAGTACGGCAAACATACTTTCATTCAGCAGATGAACTAGCAGAAGCCGCCGAATATCACGACAGTGAAGGGTGGGACATGTACTTTGCTATGAGTAACTTCAAGGAAGAAGGCACTCGTAAGGGCGAAGACGCCAAACAGATAAAGTCATTCTTCTTAGATTTAGACTGCGGTGAGGACAAGGTAGCCGAAGGCAAAGGCTTTGCTACACAAGGTGATGCGTTACGTAGACTGCAAGAGTTTATCGTGTCGCTAGAGCTACCAAAACCTCTTATCGTTAACTCTGGGCGTGGCATACACGTCTACTGGGTCTTGTCTGAGTCCGTGCCTGTAGAGCAGTGGAAGCCGGTAGCCGATCACTTCAAGCGCAAGTGCAAGGAGTTTGGTCTTGAGATAGACCCCGCAGTCCCCGCCGACATAGCGCGAGTGCTGCGTATAGTAGGCACACACAACCACAAGCCTGAGACACCTGCACCTGTGGAGGTCATAGGTGAAAAGCCAGATACAGTTAATTTCGACTTCTTTGCCAGCAAGCTGGGCATAGACACGATACCAGTTCCCTACAAGCGTACGAACGCGGAAGGCCCAGCAAGTCTGCGTGACGCGATAGTTCAGAACTACAAACATAAGTTCATAGACATTCTTATGAAGTCTCAAAAAGGGATTGGCTGCGAACAGTTGAGTCGCATAGTGAAAGGCCAAGCCGAGGCGAGTGAACCTATGTGGAGGGCGGGTCTGTCCATCGCTAAGTTCTGCGAGGACGGTGAGAAAGCCGCACAAAAAATATCTGAACAGCACGCTGAGTACACACCAGAGCTAACGCTCAAGAAGCTAGACCTGATAAAAGGCCCGTACCGTTGCACAACATTCGACGAGAACGAGGGTAGCATCTGCACAGAATGCCCGCACTGGGGTAAGATCAGTTCACCGATTGTGCTGGGGCGCAAGGTTGCTGAGGCAGAGGTCACCGAAGACGGTACATATGCTATCGAAGAAAGTTTTGGTGAACTAGAGACAGTTGAAGGCACGCTTGTTGCAGAAAACACTGGTCAAGATATTTCTATACAACACGTTATACCTATCTACCCACGCCCGTACTTTCGTGGTCAGAACGGCGGTGTGTACGTCAGGGACATAAGTCCAGACGGAGAAGTTGATGAGCACGTTATCTACCACCATGACGTGTATGTGACGCAGCGGTTGATAGACGCAGAAGAAGGTGAGTCCGTAGTTTGTAAGATACACCTGCCGAAAGACGGCGTGCGTGAGTTTGTAGTGCCTCTTACGGCGATAACCTCACGAGAAGAATTTAGAAAAAACATGGCGGTACAAGGTGTCGCCCTCCCTCAAATAAACGATTTGATGCAATATATGATTACTTGGGTAAACGAATTACAAGCAACCTCTACAGCAGCCACGGCACGTCGCCAGTTCGGTTGGGTAGACGAGAACATGGATGCCTTTGTTATAGGGGACAAAGAGATATACGCAGACCGTATTGAACATAACCCACCGTCTACACCTACCGCTGCACTAATCCCATACCTCAAGCCGAAGGGTACGTTGGAGGCGTGGAAAGAGATGGCTAATTTCTACAACACGCGGCCTGAACTAGTAATGCACCAGTACGTTGTATGTACAGCGTTCGGCTCTCCGCTAATGAGCTTCTTACCTCAAAACGCTTGCGCGTTACACATACACAGTCCACTTAGCGGGTGCGGTAAAACAGCGGCTATACGGGTAGCGGGTTCGGTGTGGGGTGCCAAGAAAGGTATGATGATAACTGAAGAGGATACTGACGCGATAAAGTTTAATCGCGCAGAGGTGTTGCACAGTCTACCGTTTTACATAGATGAGATGACTAACGCGGAGAGTAAGCAGCTAAGTAAGTTGGCGTATCAAATATCTTCTGGCGAACAGCGCGGACGTATGGCTGGTGGGGCTAACCTCGAACGCACTCGTGGGGAACCGTGGCACTTATCATGTGTAACTACAGGTAATGCCAGTGTCATTGAACGTATTTCAGCGGACAAGCAAGCGCCGAAAGCAGAGGCGCAGAGGATACTGGAGTGGAGAGCGCAACGTGTATTCGACAGCACGGAGGAGAAAGGAGAGACCGATAAGTTCGATATATCCATAACAGAAAACTATGGGCACGCTGGGCCAATCTACATTCAATATGTCATACAGAACCTAGAAGACGTACGGAATTTAGTCTTCCACATGCAGCGTAAAATTGACAAAGCAGCGGGGCTTACAGCGGAGAACCGCTTTTGGTCTGCCGGAGCCGCTACCACACTAGCTGGTGCGTACATTGCGAATGAACTAGGACTTATTGATTACGATATGAAAGCACTTGGCAAGTGGGTTGTGAAGCTACTGAAGGACAACCTAGAGTCGGTGGGTGACATGGGCGTGTCTATCGAACAGACATTGAGCGACTACCTTACCGAGAACTACAACAACGTGCTGATACTCAAGAGCACGGATGACTTACGTAGCAACTCTGGCAATGGGCTGGACTCTATCGTCATACCAGACGCACTGCCGAAGGGTAAGCTAGTGGCGCGGTATGAGACAGACACCAAGAAGGCGTATGTCGTACCGAGGTTTTTGAAGTCTTGGTGTGCGACACATCAGGTGAATTACAGTGCCTTAGTGGAAGGCATGATGAAGAGCATGGGTGGGAAACGTGTGCAGATGCGGCTTGGAAAGGGCACTCATGCAGGGTCAATGATACCCAACATGCGAGTGATAGCTGTTGACTGTAACTTGTTTGGAGAAACTACTGTGAGCGAGGACAACCTATATGACGACAACATTCATGGCGGCGATAAGAGCACAGGAGAAAGCGGCGGAGCTGGGGAAGAAGTTTAGGAACGCTACCTCCTCTCCGCACGACAACAGAAGCCTAAAGCAGAAGCCGACTTACTCGCAGGACGAGATAGAGCGGGTGTTATCCCTTTACTCCAAGGGTAAGAAACGTGCAGAGATAGCTAAGATCACCGGCTTAAAAGCTCATGCTGTGTATAACATCACATACCGTTACCGTTTAGTAGACGGCAAAGCTAAGAAAACAGCGCGGCAGTGGTATACATAGCCCTCAAGACACGCGACTTGAACCCTGATGGGGTACGTATCGTCGTAGATTGGGGGGCTATGGTGGTAGGCAGTTCGGTGTTCATACCGTGCGTCGATACAGATAAGGCTATACAGCAGGTTAAACGCATCTGCGTAGACGAGATGGAGTGGGATATACGAGCTAAGGGCGTCTTAGAAGGTGCGTTTTTAGGTGTTCGTGTTTGGAGATTGGTGTGATACGATCCGCTCCGATAAGGTCAGTCGGTCTCCTCCTGTTGAGTCTTATCCCCATCCACCCCTCTGCCGTAGCACCCCTTCCTACGGTAGGGGGGTTTTTATAAGAACCCTTGCGCGTCTACCGCAGCTTTCATATACGGTGATAGCGTCGTCCCGTTGTGCATTTCAGCAGAGCGAGTCATGTGCCCTATCATAGATCTTTCTATGGTATCTGGGCCTATCGCTTTTTTAGGGTCACGCTGCACTGCACTGGATTTGTTGAACTCCATGATCTCGTTGAACACGTCCGACATACCCTCAGTGTCACCAAACCTAAGCGCCACGTAGTAACTTCTTAGCAGGTCTCGCCGTTTACCACTTGCAGCCACGTCTATGCGTTTGCCCGCAGAGGTTTCGTCTGCTTGTCTGGTGTACTCAACAGGCGGAAAGCCCATCAACTGCGTTAATAACTCGCCATTTGAAATGTCATCGTAGATAGGATCACCACGTCGAGTCAAAATGCCTTCATCCCTTGGGTACCTGATAACAGCTTTGTATGCGTTACGCACTGCTCCCGGCATAAGATCTTCTACGCCTCGTTCTATCTCGCCCTTACGCAGTTTGTCTATACCCTCTCTACCTCGCGAATAGATGCTCCACGCAGGCCCACCGAATAAGTGAGCGAACTCTTCTTCTGGCGATGGGTCACTGTTAAACCTGTCAGCCTCAAACAGTAGGTCGGTCAGCTTGACGCGCTGCGACACATCGACCCCAGTTATCTCAGACAGAGCGCCCTTAAACAGCACGTCGCTGTCTAGGTACTGCCGAAGCACGGTGTCGGCATCTTCTTCGTAGTCTTCTTTGAACATGTCATAGAGCATAGCCACTGCACCGTACAACGGTAGTCCCTGCGCTCCTGCAAAGAACAAAGCGGATAGGTGTACGCCAGCAAGCTGTTTTAGAGCCTCGTCACGTAACGTCTTGCTCTTAGCGTCATCACCCGGAAAGAAATTTTCTACAACTTGTCTACCAGACTTAAACATCGTGTAGTACATCTGAATGCCATACGCTTTGTACATCAGGGCAACACGTCCAATGTTACTGCGTGCATAACGAGGGCCGGTTTCTAACGTAGCGCCGCCGTTGATTAACTGTGTCTCACGTACAGCTTCTTCGGCAGCTTTCTGTGTATCACCGTCAAACTTTTTAAGAGCTAGTTTGTACGCTGTCACCATAGTGACTTGTCGGTTCATCACCTCTGCTTCGTGAAACATAAGGGCGGAAGCGTTCGTCACCGCATCGAACTTAGACATCCTACGCCCTGCTTGACTCGTGCTGAGTGTGTCGGCAATAAACGAGGAGTTGAGTTGGCCCCGCCGAGCAGCAAGCTCTATCAGCGGTATAAGCTCTTTCAGTTCATCGACGCGTTTTTTATCAAGGTCTAAGTCCTCACGCACCGTATAGACGAGATTACCTTTTTCATCACGAGTAAACGTGTAGTAGTTGTCCAGTGAAGGCAACGACTTTTCGGTAAGAGCGACTTTTGCCGACTCTAAATCACCTTTACGTAAGGCATCTTTTATCGAACTTGGTGTTTGTGTATCTCCAAATAGGCTTTCAGTGGTTCTATTGCTTGGGGCACCCATAAACAACTTAGTAGCACCACCCAAAGCGGTTCGCGTAGCGCCGAACCCATACTTACCTGCCAGCATTGGGTACGCAAACAGAGGTATCTGAGATAAGTTGACCAATGCCGACGAAGCGTTGAAACCGATTGTCCACAGAAACGCCATACGGTTTGCATTCTTGGCTAGGCTATCGAGTGGAGGATTAACGGCGAATCTGGCGCGATCCACCACTTCCGCTATCTCTGGGCTACCTTTCATTTCAGGGTTAGCTTCGACCATTTTTTGCACGGCGTCGTCGATTAACCGCGAGTTCTTGATGCGCTCCACCTGACGTGCCAGATCAAAAGCCTTCGTACGGGCTGCTTCTACAGCGTCTACGTCATAACCCTCAGTGCCCTTACGTCGAAGCAATGACTTAGCAAAAGAAGACTCTGGTAGGTACTCAATAAACAGACGTGTTATCTGCTCTTGAACCTCTGGGTTCACTTTGTTCGCCTGCATAATCCCTAATATCGTGGAGACAAAAGAGCCGGAAGGTGCGTTTTCATAGGAAGTCTTATCGTTGGGACTGAACGTCTCTACGTCATAGCCTTCTGCTTCATAGGCTTCCATTGCTCTTAGACGTTCTCCAGAATCTTCAAAAGCGAACACAGCGGAGTCGGCACCTTCTTTGGGGTTCTTCACAGACAAGAAATACGTGCCGGTACGAGTCAACGGGAAGTATGGCTCCAGCTTAGTTGCCTCTAACATTTTGGCGTATAGTTCGTTTTTGAGCGTAGCCTTCTGTTGGTCTTCAATCGGCAGACCGTCAATACGATTTTGTAACGTATCAGTTAGTTGGTTGTATTGATCTTTATACAATTTACGTAAGTTGGAATACGCCCTTCTACCTTCAGCGCCAACAGTGGGGCTATCGTAGATGGCTCGTAACTCTTTGTAGCGGTCTATCTTTAGCTGGGCTGTACCCTCTTGGTCTGTACCCTCTACTGTTTCTTTACCGTAGCGTTTCTGTGCTTGTGCGAGCGTAAGCTCTGGGTCTACTTGGTCAATGGTGCTGTCGTAGATTAAGTTGTTCCACGCTTTCATCGTGTTTCCAGACTGTTTAGCGGCCCACTCTCGAATAGGACTCAGCTTCTGCCTGACCGATTGTTCTGCGGTAGTTAAGCCACCACGTTGATTCTCTATGGCAGCAAAAACTTCATTTACGCCCGCTACTCCAGCCCTTTCAAGCTCTACTTCGACGGCGTTGTTAGGTAAGAAACCAAGTATCTTACGTTTTAGCCCAACTTCAGTCTGTCCAGCAGTGAGCGCCCTATAGTTGTCAGATACTTTCTCTACGGCGCGAGCTATCGACCCTTTAGGTAATGAGTCTTTTATTCCTTGCTCTACCTTTCGCACACCAGCAGGATCGGACAGAGATGCCAACATGGGTGCGCCACGGTGTTTAGCAGCGGGTGCCAGTATCTCTTCGATTAGCAGTTCTGCTTCACGCTGCGCGGTGCCCCGCTGACCAAGGCCGAGGAAGTTAGATACAACCCTGACGAATTCTTGCCAGACACTAAGCGGCCTACCCTTTGGATTGATTCGAGCTAGCTCGCTTTGAAAGGTAGGGTTAGTGAACGCTTCTGCTACAAATTCTTCTACGTTTGTAGCCCCGTACTGCCCAGATAAAAACTCTTTACTGCCTTCATACAGCTTGGTTAGCTTTTTAGCTGTGGGGTTGGACGGGTTACGTAAGGCATTTATTGTTGCCGCGTGCGCCATTTCATGCAGAAGGACGTAAGAGTCAGCGTAATCGCCATCCAGTATTATCGTGTTGTCTTTTGGAGAGAACAATCCGTCAACCTGCAACCCACCACGAGTGCCTAACTGAGCGGCTGTGGCTGTAATTATCCTAGTGTCACCACTAAACTCGGATAGCTTCTTCGCTATGCGCGATATGAACTTATCTCCTGACCTGTCAGACAGTTCTAGCAAGGCACGCCGCAGTTCGTTTTTGCGTACGGCACGTTTCACAGGATCAGGTAGTGGTGCAGTTAGCACATCTGAAGAACTGCTAGGCGGCGCATAAAGAATTTGCTCAGACGCTATTCGCATGGCTTCTGCCTTGCTTAAACCCTCTTCTTTTACGAGCCTGTCTCTTTCTGCACGGCGTTCTGCTAGTAGACTTTGGTTGTCCGCCTTGACCTGTTGAGGGGTACGTGTGTCCACATCCGCTGTGGATTCTTCTACGACAGGTTCTACCGGGGCGGGTGTGGGTTCCTTCGCTAAAACTTCTTCTACAGTAGGTGTAGTTTCGGCAGTAGCTGGCATAACCTGCTGTGCGCGACGTTGTAGCTCCACAGTTTCTTGAGGTACTACTTCTACGTCTACATCAGGGAGTTGCTTGTTGGCGTTAATACCTGCCGCAAGCACGTTCCGAAACTGCTTTTCTGCTCTGTTTAGGCTGCGCTGATTTTCTTGTGTTGGCCTTGTCGCCAACGCCTGCTCTGCTTCTGCCACTGCACGCCTAGCATCAGCTATCTCGACCCTTAGTTCACGAGTAGGAGGTGTAGTTGGCTCTGCTAATGCAGTTGGCTCTGCTCTTGTTCCAGAAACAGGTCGTCCAACGCTTCTTCCAACATCTCCCACTGTTGTTCTGTCAGGTGCATCAGTTGCCACGGGATCTTGACCGCTTGCTGTGACTCCCACGCCTTGTAAATCAACCGCATCGCCTGTTCGATCTCTTTCTGCAACAGGTTTTCTTTTGGGTGGGGTAGGTAGATCACGTTGCTCACTAGGCACTCCTTCTAGCAATCGGGTAACACCACGCCGAACCTTTTGAGATTTTAGTCGGTTAGCTTCGTTAGTTAGCTCAACCCGAACTTCTGGGTCGTCTAAGTCTTTACCTATAACGCGTTTACGCACGGCAGCATTCGGCGCGAAACCGGCGGTAGTAAGGTCTTCTTCTGTGACAGGACGTGTTTCGGGCGCAGGTACGACTTCTGGTTCTACGGCGGTTTCTTCTGCTACAGCAAGTTCAGTCGGAAATAGGTCAGGCTGTTCTCGTTGAGCAATCTCAGCACGTTCTCTACCTGTCCGCACTTCGTCAGATACTGGCTCTTCAGTAATCTGTTGTTCTCTGTCACGTAAGTTGGTTCGATCTAAGGCTTCTTGTCTACCTAACACCTCACCTTCTGGTGTTACAGCTAACGTCTCACCAGCAATGGTCTCACCTTCGGGCGCAGGTAACCCCTGTAACTGTGGCCCAATACGTTCTGGCTCTAGCCCCGGCAGCGGTAACTGGTCAGGACTTGCTTCAGCGGCACGTTCCCCTTCAAATAGCCTGTCTCGCTCTTCCTGATCTATGTCGTCTATGACTTCATCTATCTCAGGAGTGCGCCTTTCTGCGTCATCGAACAGTTCAAGTTGAGTGCCTGCCGGTACATCAGTCTCTTCAACAGCATCACCAACGGTTTTGCCTGCTCGTCGTGGGGCAAATAGATCAACAAGTCCCTGCAAGATGGCACCTGCTCCACCACCCAGTGCGGCTTCTTCTGCGGTGCCACCAAATGTCTGAGCAGCAGCGTTGTACTCCTGCTCGTTAAGGTTTTGCAGTATGTTGGATGCAGCTTCCTGCGCGGCTTCTGCACCACCCGTTATACCCGCGCTATAAATGCGTTCACCTATGGTCTCGACCTTATCAGGCGGTATCTTATCTAGTAGTGCTTCTAGCTTGGGCATGTCGGCAAACTTAACTACCCGCGTAATAGGTAGAATATCCAACAGGCCGATTGCTGTACCCCGCAAGGCGGCGCTTCCACGTTCTTCTTCGGTAGCTTCAGCCGCACGGGCACGTTCACTTGCTTCACCAGTACCGGCAGCACCAGCAGCGAGCGCACCAAGACCTAGACCTACAGCGCCGGGGGCACCAGCTAGACCCGCAGCAACAGGCACGGCAGCAAGGCCCGCTATAGACCCAAGTGCGGAGCTTAGTTTGTAGGTAACAGACTCTGGGTCGCCGCCTTCAGGACGGAAGGACTCGGCAATAGACTGAATTCGTTGTCGCGCCGCAAGTTCACTTTGCTCTTCTAGCGGTGCCGCAAGGCCAAGCGCAGCCATCTCACCTACACCAACGGCACCTGCACCGAATCCAGAGGTAATGTCCTCGAATATGCCGGTTTCGCGGGGTTCAGGAGTTTGTGCGGCTAGGCGTTCTTCTCTACGCCTACGTATGTCAGCGCGTATTTCTTCTGCTTCATCTAAGAAGCTAGGCTGTCGTGTGGATGTATCAGGCAGACTTCTACGTAACGCAGTAGCCCCAGCCATATCGCCACGAGCTTCTAGTACTTGTATAGCCTCTTTTATTTTGGCTATCGAAGCCGTTGCCACGGTTTAGACTCCAGCACTACTAAGAGCGGCGGACTGTTCAGTGTCAAGCTCTACTGTTTCTGTACTCGCCCCTTGCCCGATAAGCATATTAGTTGCGGCTTGTAAGCGAGCATTAGCCTGTATCATTAAAGCAGTGTCATTTGCATTATCTTCAGCAGCTTTCTCTTTAATTTGAGTAAGTACCTCTTCAACTTTTGCATCGTCGCCAGAGTTAGTTGCCGCTGTCAACTCCATTGCGAACGTTCGCTCTGCATTCTCTCGAACTTCCATCATGCGCTCTGACGCTTGACTTATAGTCAGTTCCGCAGCTCTTTGTATGCCTAAAGCGGTATCAGCATTAAGCCGCTTTTCATCTAAAACGGCTCTTGCCGCTGCCTGTTCGTCTCTACTCAGGCTTTCTAGGTGAGATAGAAGACTTTGTTTACTGCCCATTTTCAGCTTGACGCGATCTAAATAGTCACTTCTACCCGCTGCATCAGCTTGTTGTAGTGTAGCCACTGCTGAACTTATAGCCCCTTGAGCGGTCTTTGCAGCCGTCTCGTAGTTACTGGCTGCCGAAGTACCTACCGACCTTTGTAGCTCCATAGCAGTGTTATCTATATTCGCTAAACCAGCGGTAAATTCTTGTCGGCGTTTAGCTTCTGCTCCACGTAGCTGTCTATCTCGCACACCCACGCCAGTAATGCCGCCTCTACCACCAGCAGTGAGTAGGTCTATTAAGTTATCTCTACGTGAAGGAGCGGCTGATTCATAGTCTTCTCTCAAACGGCTCCGCTGGGCTTCCAGCATACGTCGGCTTTCTTCTAGCCCCGATAGCTCTTTGATGCGTTCTATTGCGGCTATGCCCTCTGCACTGGGGTCTCTAGCCATTTGCTTTTTAAGCATCGCTGTTAGGTCTTGATCCCGTTGATAAGGCTCAACCTCCGCCATAGAAGTTATTTGATCTAGCGTCTGCTGCCTTCGGTCAAGTAATGTAGGTGGTGTTCGTTCACTACTAACACCCGCTATACCCCCAGCAGTAGTGTCAGCACCGGCAGGGGGTACGACTTTCGGTCTTTCTGCGGGGCGCATCGCTTCATCTAACATCGCTATATCTTCTGAGGAAAGTTCAAACTTCTCATCAGCTTTAGCTTGAGCAGCCTCTTCTTTACGTCGGGCCTTTACCGATGGTTCAGCCAAGGCTTCATTAACTGCTTTTATGGCTTCTTCAGCGGTAATGTTTTCTGGGTAGTCTCCACCAGCAGCAATAGCTCTGGCCCTCTCAGCTCTTCTACGCTCTTCGGCAAGACGTACGGCGTCCATATCAGGTAAACTAAACTGACTAAAAAGCCCTGCTTTTTCTGGAGCACCGACCCTCATACCTTCTTGAAACGCAACAATGCCCCCACCAGCTAACTGCACTGGACGTGCTTGGCTCATAACACCTTGTGGCTGCTGTGGCATCTGTTGTGGAGCGCCCTGTGGCATACGTGGGTCACCTTGAGGCATACCCTGTTGTGCACGATTTACAGTATCCATTTCGCTTGGGCCTACGCCCATTTCTTTGGCAGCTTGTTGGCGGTACTCGCCCATAAGCCCCTGCTGCATTTGATCTTTGATCGTCGCAGGGTTGCCTTGCGCTTGCATGGCTTGGTTACGCTTTACTGCATCAAGATCTTTCTTGAGCTGCTGCATGGCAAGCAAATCGACCAGTTCTTTGGTCATGTTGGCACGTTTTTCTAGCTCTTGGGGTCTGCCCATATAAGCGTCTTTCGTGCGTTCGATCTGGCTGAGGGGATTAGCTAGCACTCTGTTGCCCTCCTCTAAGAAGTGCAAGAAGCCCTGCTAAACCACCAGATAAGTCTTGAAACCCTCCGGGTTCAACAAACTGACGAGATGTGGCAGTAATTGGCAGACCTTGTAGCATAGATTGCATAAACTGTAGTTGTTCGTATGGGTACTGTTGTTCTTTTTGGTACTGTAAGTAATCAGCGGTAATACCTTCTTGCTCAATACCTCGTTGGCGTTCGCCTGCCGCACCCATATCACGCAGCGCACTGAGGCCATAGCGACGGTCAGCTTCTTCTGCTGCAATTCTGCGACGTTCCTGCTCGTTAAACTGCTCACGCTCGCGTTCTTGTAGCTCTACTTCACGTCGAGCTTCTTCGTTTGCTTGTGATCTACGGCGTTCGTCAAAAGCAGATAGGCGGTCAGCCTCAGTGTTGAATTGTCCTCTACGAGCAGCTTCGTCAGTACGTAGGCCAGCTTGTTCTTTGTTAAACTGATCTACGCCGACTTCAGCGATACGCTGGCGCATACGTTCTTGTTCATTGAACTGCCCCATGAGCGCATCACGGTTAGCCATAGCTCGCTGCTGTTCAGTGTTAAATTGCCCTTGAGCGGTATCAAAAGCACGGGCGTAGCCTTGTCCAGTAATATCAGCAATCTGTTGCCCTGTATTACGCGCTCTTTCAGCATCCATAATAAATGAACGTGACCCACCAAATGCACCGGCTTGTGTAGCTCTACCGGCATCTTGGGCTTGCGTGATAGCTTCTTGTCTACGGACTTCAGCTATCTGCGGGTTTAGCGCAGCTTGTAAGTAAGGGTTCATGTACTGTTGTGCAGCTTGCCCAGTAAATGCTGTAGGGTTGTATGTGTTTTGGAACGTACCTTGCTGCATACCGGACAGATCATAAGAACCGGGGGTAAATCCCGGTGAGTACCCTTGTCCTGCGGCACTACCAAAGCCAAACGTACCACCAGCGGTCATATCCCCGCCGAAAGAGCCTATGCCAGTTTGTTGGTTAGGATCTAACCCTGCGTAGCCAGCAAAGGTCGTATCTTGTAGGCCGCTAGCGCCAGCAGTAAGTGGGCCACCGTAGGCTTGGTAGGGTGTATTAGCAAGTGCTTGTGCTTTACCGAGCATCTCACCGACATAGGGGCCAGCAAATTCGGACAGCCCTTGTGAACTGCCGGAAATCTCTCCTACAGGACTATTGGGATCTACTACTGTATCGACCATAGCTTACGACATCCTCTTGGATAACATCGCAAGCACTTGATCTGCGTCGATGTTTTTCTGTTGTTTCGATGTGCCTGTGGCCTTCTTACGTACTGAAGACATAAAGTCATCCAGTGCTGCGGCACCTGCATCAGAATTACCGTTACCTAATATAGCTACCAAATCGGCAGGCAACACATACTCACCGTGGCTTAATCGTGCTTCTTGTACGCCATCTATATCGCCGGGAACTAGGTCTGCTTGTCCATCAGAAGCACCTTGCAAGTAGCCGCCGTCTTCTAGCACTTGACCGCCTTCCATAAATCCACCTGCTTGTGCCTTAGCTTTGGCACGAGCTTCTTCAACAGACATAGGCTGCTGGCCTTCAGGCTTCTTGGCGTACATGGTGTCGGAGAAATAGCGTCTACCACCACTGCCGGGGCGACGGTCTGTATCGTCTCTACCTGTAACTTGTTCTCGTATTGCAGTGTACTCGGGTATTTTACCTTGGTAGCCAACAGGTGCTATATCAGGATCAAATGCACCACGGTCTTTTAAGAGACTGGTTAGGGCTAGTGGCCCTAATAGCTCAAGTAATCCACCAGCACCGCTAGACCCTTTACCTTGCGGGAAAAACGCACCTACAAATTTCTCAAAAGTATTCGGTTTGCTTCCTTTAGAGCCTCCTTTTGCTGCCGCTAGAAGAGATTCTAAATTAGAAGTATCACTAAAAATATCGTCATCAAAGCCACCAGATGTACCAAAAATATCATCAAGAAAATCTATGCTAAAACCTTGATCGTCAAAGTTGCCGGAATAGTCGGATAAATCTCCTGTTCCTAAAGCGTCGAGAAAATCTAAGCTAAATCCTTTGTCATCAAATTTAGAACCGCCCATATAAGCGGCAAGATCATCTTCTAGCGGGTTAAAGTCTTCGTTTTTAGCGACTTCAAGAAAATCTAGTATGCTCATCACTTGCCTCCGACTATACGTAGCAGCTCGTCAAGATTACCATAAGAACTTCTGACCGCACCACCGTTTGCCATGCCGCTACCAGCCAGACTGGCTAAAAAGGCGTCTATTGGATCTATTTCTCTTTCTCGCTGCTCACCAAGATCAAATAATTCAGCCCCACGCTCTTCGATGATGCCGGGGGTACGCACGATAGAAGGGGTGCGTGTAGGCGTAAACGTGGGTGTAGGTAGTGCCACATCAAAATCAGGTAGCGGTATATCCAAGTCAGGTAGGTCAATGTCTGGCAAACTTGGTTTGGGTATCGCCTCTACCACACCCTCAATAACTTCTTTTGCGGGCTGCAAAACTACGTCGTCTACAGCAGAACCTACGTCTTTAACCACGTCTTCTACGACAGGTGCCACTTCTTCTACTAACTCTTTCACTGGTTCTATAATTACGTCGTCTACGGTAGACCCTACTGCTCGCACTGCATCTTCTACAACGGGTGCGGCGTCGATTATCGGATCGACTATAGGCTTAACAACGTCTTCCACTGCTGCCCCTGTAGCCTTAACTGCGTCTTCTATAAGTGGTGCTTTTTCTATTACAGCACCTGCTACATCTTCAATTACATCAACCACAGGTTCTGCTACGTCACCCAGTACTTCAACAGTACCTTCTACAAACCCTTTTACTGGTTGTAGCAGTGCGTCATCAAACATCCTGCCACTCTCTGCTAGCGTATCACCTATTTTCTTAATGAACTCAGGGGTCTTTACATTGCTAGGGCCGAGTGCACCGCCTTCCATAATGTATTCCGCAAAACCCTTTCCTATGGCATCACCAAAATCGGTGCCTTTCGCTAACTCAAGTTCAGTCTTAACAAGCCCCGCAACAACATCTGCTTGCTCTATGTTGTAGCCACTCAGGAACTCTTCGTTTAGGTTAACTTTGTCCATCGCTGCTTTAGTAAATTTGGGGCCAAATGCAGAAATAGCTGCTCCTGCTATATTTCCATCTACCGCAGCGTCTACAAACTTGGCTCCTTGTACTACTTTACCAAACGTATCGGCAGTTTTTGCAGCGGCACTTGCGGCTAATGCTAGTTCGCTACCTGCTGCGGCTCCTTCTGCGGCGAGGGCAGTACTGCTTGCTACAGCGTCAAGACCTTTTGCATATCCCCCTATGCCACCCGTTAAGGCAGCTTTTAAGATGTCGCTAGTATCCCCACCCGTGATCGCTGTCCCCCCTGCCCCTGCTAATGCGCCACTTAGTGCGGTAGCCGTAGCTCCTGTAACTCCTGCCGCTCCAACAAGACTTGCCGCTGCTGGTCCTAATACCGTGGCAGCTAATAGTGCAGGCACTACCTTAATGACTTTTTCAAAGAAGTTAGGCGTATCTGCCTTAAACGTCCTAATTTCACCGTAAGTAAATGGGTCATATAGGTACTCAGACCCATCTTTGGTGTACCTAAGAGGCGTTACGTCGTATTTAGCGTATAGCGCCTGCAACATCGGGTCACGTTTATAGGCTTCTTGTAGGGCATCTTCATAACTATAGCCTTCTACCATCTGCAAATAAGGCATTTGCTCAGATAAGATAGGCTCTATAAAAGAATTAAATTCTGCCAGACGCTGTGGGGATGAGCTTGTATGCTTTTCGAGGTTTCCCCCAAACTTACCTAGCTTTTGCTTTGTGGGTTCTATTTCATACCCATAGTGGTCACTAAGGACAGATGCAATGTCTGATGATTTTTGTAAATCACCAACACTTGAATAAGCAGCTACAGCATCTTCTTGTTTAGCAGGAAGTAGAAAGTCTTGCAGGTAGTCGGGAGCATTTACTTTGTCAAAATATGTGTTTCTATCAACACGTATTTCGTCGGAAGGCATTTCACCACCACCAATGGTTGCTTCCCCACCTACGAGATCAAAAGGAGAGAAAAGCCCACCTTCGGTTCGTAAAATGTCTTTGAAGCTAGCATTGTAAAAATCATCTACTAGATCGACGTTATCAATATCAAAGTAATCCGCGCCCTCGTCCAGTTTCTTTTTGTAGCTGTCAACCGCACCACCTAAAAGCCTGTAGCCTTGAGATATTTCGGCAAACTGGGGGGCTGCATATGCTGCTGCTCTTTCTGTAGGTGTATTGGAACTGGCGTATGTAACACCTGCGTCAATATCATCTATTCGTTTTTGCAATCCGAGCGATCTTTCTGGTGTAGAAGGTGTTACCGGCTTAGGCGGTAAGGTTGTAGGTTCGGGTATAAACTCCCCACCGCTTACAGGCTGACCTACTCTGTTTGGTGGTGTTACTGGTGCGGGTTTGTCACCAAGACCTATATTTTCTGGCTTACCTGTATTTAGATTGATTGGCGTAGGCATTACTTGAGCGCCCATCATGCCGTCAGGGAGTTTAGGCATTGGCGACTGGTACATCGGATCGCCCGTAACTGGATTTTTGTAGTACCTTCCTCCCGACTGTACTCCTTCTGGTAAGGGTGCAGATGCAACGGGAGAGGGTGGTGTTACAGGCGTTGGTTTAGGTGCCCTTGATTTAAGTTCAGGTGATGTTTTTCTAGCCGCTTCTTCCGCAAAAACAAGAAGATCGTTTAACGTATTAGGAGGAAGTTTTACTGATGCAGGCTTTGTAGGTAAAGGCGCTCCCAAGACCTCATCATATATAACAGGTGCATCTGTAAAAAGGTCGTCTAACGCACTGAAGTCAGGTGTAGAAGGTGATGTTGTCGTAACAGGCCGTTTAGCCCCCGGAGCACGCTTATCACCACGTTTTGCAACGGTGCCTGTAGGAGAAGGTGCAATAGGTGCAGTAGGTGTATACGCAGACCTAAGATTTGAGCCTATAGAGGTGTAAGCTCTTCCAACAGGCATTACTGGTGCCACGGGTTGTGGTCTGGGTGTTACTGGCGGCGGGGGTGTAACCCTCAGTTCTGGAGGGAGTGCAGAGTCCGGTATTTTATTAACTATCGGCCTGCCCATACGATCATACTTCAAAGGGGGAGGGGTAAAGGTTGGTTTGGGGGTCACAGGTGCAGGTCTAGGTGCTGCGACAGGCGCGGGAAGGGTATAACTACCTAACCCAGCGGCTTTCAGCCGTTCCTGTATTTGTTCTGGGGTGGGAGCGAACCCACTAAGACCTCCAAGTGCCCCTAGACCCATACCGCCGAATCCGCCAAAACTACCTATCATTACGTAACCTCCAGCAAGCTAGCTACAACATGTAGCCTGTTAGCGGTTGCGGCAGTGACTTTCAGTATCTCCGATTCTTCTACCACTATAGGTGCAGTGAGTAGTTCTACTGTGGCGTTAGCACCAACAGCCTTGACCTTGAATACACTGAACACCGCAGTAGCAGCATCGGTAAGTGTTACCGTTATAGTATCAGCATTGCCTGAGTCTTCTGACACAAGTATAGATTTAACAATAGCTGTGGTTGATGTCGGACATGTATATAGCGTAGTTGCATTAGTGGTAGTAAGGTCTACCTTTGCGTTTTTGTATTGATTAGCCAAGGAACCACACCTGCGCTTGAGATTCGGTAGACACTGCGGCTTCTTTTATAGCATCGTCTAGCTGGTTAAAGTATATACGTAATACGTTATTGAACTGCTCAAATGACGCCTGCGTGTATTCTTTTGGAGGATCAGGCAGTCGCGGTGCTATAGAATTGTAAGTAGTCACTACCGTCTCCCGTCAGGACGTATATCAAATCGCGGTGCTCCAAGCTGCCACGTAACACCTAAGTCTTCAGACTGTACCTTTATAGATAGCTGCCTACCCCGCACACGGGTGTTTATTTGTGTAGTGTACTTCTCGACAGGTACTGTTGCAGACCTTACGACGGAGCCACTACTGCTTCCACCCTCTGACGCAGGGCTGCTATACCCTGAACCTGAAGACTGTAGTGGCAGAAGTTCTAGCGTAGCTGTAGGGCTGTCCGCAGTAGATCCATTAAAGGTTATATCTGGCAGCACTCGACGTACAAACGAAAATCTATCGCCATCTTCTATGTCAAACTCGCCAGAAGTTATAAATGCAGTGATAGCTGTGTTCGTACCGCTCTCGTTATTATCTAACCCATCTTCGTGAGTAACTAAGTTGTTGCTGTACGTAGCCGCTACGGGGAACTGCTTTATACCCGTATCTAGCCATGCAGAGCGAGCTAAACTACCAAAATACCAAATATCTTGTGCATGATTGTACACAACATACTTATCTACAGTGGTTGAACTAGCTGATGGGTAAAACCACCAGACTTCATCAAACCCTTCGTTTGTGCCTGCAAAGACTTGTTCTGCTTGTTCGTAGTTAAGATCATTAAACACATGTCTTTTAAGGTCACAGGGTAAGTTTCTAGCTCTACCGTCGTACATGTAGAAGGAGTCTGTACCCATCCAATAAGTTACCCCATCTGAATACGCAGCAGCGTTTTGTGAAATTATGGATGTGTTGGCTGCAATTAGCTGCGTACCCCAGACTAGTGCACCGCCTAAGTATTGCAGTCCGTACATAGCAGCATCTGTCCAAACCAAAATTTCTTGGCGTGACTGTAATGCGGTTACTATTTCAGACCCTTGAGACAGTTTTATATCACCTGCTTGGTTGGTCGAACCGGGAGTCCATTGTGCAGCATTCGCTTGGTCTGACCATCGAATAAGCAGGGGGTCTTGTATAGACGTGCCAATTGTATTTGCGCCAAAACAAAACACGAACTGACTAACGTCAGAGACAAGTATAAAGTTTTGTATAGTTGGTGTGTTAGATGCACCAGATAATGCGGACAACGCTACAGCTCTGCCATTGAGTCCATCAGCATTGGACGCATCCCAATAGAAGATCGCACCGTTACGTGAACCGAATATAAGATCTTCGCCAAAGTTAGACTGACTCCATAAACGTAAAGAGTCGATAGATGTCTCTTCTCCGTTGCCCCAAGTACCTGCGTTCCAAGCACCGGCACCCCAACCTACCAAGGGCACTTCCACTTCTGGGCCTACATTTATCTGATATTTAGCTGTTACAGACCCACCTCCAGTAGCAGACGATGAAGCTGCACTGCTTGACTCTATAGTGTAGGTGTTGCCGGTAGAGTACGTTATCTGAAACTCTCCGTTTAAGGTCAACCCACCCACAGCAGATGCTCCACTAAACGTAACAAAATCACCGTTTATATACCCGCCATTAGCATCTGTAACAGTAACAGTAGTAGACCCACTAACAGTCGTAAAAGGGTTAGTAAGAGATACGCCAGATGGAGTGCGTTCAGGAGTTACATCGTAGTACAGCCCACCTTTTTCTAGGTAGAACTTTAGATTAGTGCCCACACCTATTAGTTTTTGATTGGATAGCGTAACCCAGCTATGTAATGACCTACATAGCCCAAGAAAGGTTTGGCTTGATATGCGTTGCCACCCACCTATTTTTTCGGGGTACCCGGCACGAAAGCGTACTTTATCACAGTCCGCCCAGCCTTCTTCATCTACATATCGTGTAACTTCTTTGTTCACGCCGGGGCGTAGGGTTAACTTACGTAGTGGCATTATTGATATTCCCCAGATCGAATCATTTCAGTAACTCGGACAGCACGCATGCCAACTTGCTGCGCCCATTTGCTGTCCATAAATTCATCAGCAGCTATATCAAACTGTTCACGCGACATAGCCTCAAGAGCCTTTACAAACCCACGCAATCTGGTCAGACCAAGGTTAAAGCACATATCAATCATTGCATCTTGACGCGCTTCGTTGATGCCGTTGAACCAAAAATATGTATCTGCAAGCTCGCTTTTTACTCGCGCTATATCATTCGACAACAAGTATTCAATTTCATCGTCAGATAGCCCAAGGCCCGACTCTGAGATATTTCTGCCAACGCCTATGGTTTCATAGCCAGCGGAGCACAAATAAACTTTGGATTTGACGCCTTCATGGCGTTTAATCATTTCAACCAAGCTACTCATTACTTCTCCCGTGCTACGGAGTTGACCTTCTCATATGAACGCATAGCGCCCAAGCCAAGCATACCCATCATAACGGGCACGAGAAGCGTTGTATCTACTTCTGGCACATCTACCCAGATGCTGATTATGTTGGCAATGATGGTGTTGTAGAGCAGGCCCAGAGCGCAGATCCAGCCGATGGCAGGTCGCCAGCCCGCTACAAATAAAGACTTATGTGCAGCTTCCATCTTGTTGATTTCTAGCTGGCCTTTTAATGCTTCCTGCGCGTGGCGCTCCGACATCGTTGCGATCTCATGTGCCAGCGCATTCTTCTGATCTTTGTCCTCTATGAACTTATCAAGCAGTCCTGTAACTGGCCCAATTAGTTGTCCGACTAAACTCATAATTTATTTCCTATTTGACCATGCTTGTGCGCCAAAAAATGCAGCTAGGATGCCTGCGACAGAGACAAAGTAGACCGCTGCCATATCGCCCAAGATAGATGCCGCTTGGTTCATCCCAAAGAACTCGCTGACCACCACTAGAGATGGGTAGAGCAGCATCCCCCAGAGGGCAAACCATGACATAGCACGTTGAGCGTCTGCTCGTTCGTGCCGCAAACGTAGCTCTTGCAACTCTTTGCTTGTCTGTAGCTCTTCATCAGTAACGATGCCATCGCCATCCGCATCGTATTCGGCGTATTCACTACCGTCTTCTAATATTTTTGCTGCCATATCAGTCATAGAATTGTATGTTTGGTCTGACTTTAACAGGGATACAGTACGCTGTAATGTTTTGCTGGTTGTTCAATCGCCTGCGCTCTACAGGCTTGACAGTTCCTTGTTCCAGCCAGTAAGCAAACTGATTGCACCTATGAATGTTGCG